>OGOL01003040.1_pt1 | contig 12001 bp, 8 predicted proteins | sample 1552641 | NCBI WGS metagenome assembly OGOL01 (sample SAMEA2580140, study PRJEB22360) | human gut metagenome | biome: human gut; feature: human-associated habitat; material: faeces | place: Denmark | collected 2008/2010 | reverse complement strand
TTCCCCTCCGGCAGCCTGTCGATTTCGGTCGTCGTGCCGTAGTAGAGCCTGCTGGCGGGGTACTTGCCCGTCGATTGCAGGAACACCATGATCGGCTGTGCCCTTGTGCCGTCCGCCAGCTTGCCTGTGGACAGTTGCAGGCGGCAGCTGTCCATGAGCGAGATCGGCGGGACGGCCGAGATCAGCCCCGATTCGTTTTCGACCATGTCGGCGAGCCGCCGCCTGAATATGCCGCGGATCGCTTCGGCCGTAAGCGCGTCCTGCCCGAAGCAGACCGCCTGCGTGAACGGTTCGAGCTGCCTCTGGATCGGGTTCTGCTCCCAGCTCTGCTGTTTCAGGTAGTTGTTCCGAATGTCGTAACGGTAGCCGCCCTCGATCTCGAAACTGTTGACCGCAAGTGTATCCGAATAGAGCGTACCGACCTGTAAGCCCCCGGTGGTGAATCCCCGGTAGGGGAACGGCCCGGCCAGGATCGCCGCTTCGGCCTGCGGCCTGTACCGGCGGTAGCGGCGGGCCTGCTTCTGCATGCCGTTGAGGTAGTAGCAGACTCCGCCGGCGTTTATAATGCCAGGCAGCTCGGTTTCAACCGTGTAGGAGGATTGCCTGTCCGGCTGTCCTGTGAGCAGGGTTGCTTTCCCGAAGGTTTTGTCGACCGTAATCATGTGCCGCGTTAGCAGCGCTGTCTCGCGCTGCGTGAGCATGCCTTTCTCTTTTCTTCCGTATTCCCGGACGGAGATCCGTACGGGATGGTTGTCCCCGGAAGCCTCCCAGGGTTGCACTGCGGATCGTCCGCCGTCTACCGAAACGATGGTCTTCAGCCCTTCGCCCGCATAGACGTTCTCGACGGTCACCTCCCTGTCGTAGGTGCGCAGCCGCAGCGTGTGCAGTCCCGGCCATATCGGGAAACTGTACGGCGTCAGTTGCTGCGCCTGTTTGAAATAGTGGGGTTGTTCGTCGATCCACAGGACATGGATACCCTGCACTTCCCCGTCGACGACCACATAGGGGGATAGCTGGGTGAGTCTTCCGGGGACTTCCTCGGTGTAGGCGTAGAACGGCTCCGGGTAGAGGAATTTGTAGTATTCGATCGAATCGAGTCCCATGCGCTGCCGCCACAGCGGCCAATCCATCCTGCTGCGGGTGTTGTAGAGGAAATCCTCGTCGGCTTCGTAGTTTTTCGGGGTGATGGCCTTTCCCGATGCCGATTTCCCGTAGATCGTCACTTCTGGCGGCAGGGCTTCGAATTTCGAGGTGAATGCATAGGCCGTCACGTCGGCATTTTTCACCGGGCGTCCCTTGCGGTCTTTCACCGCCACTTCGACCTTTGCGCTCTGTCCGGGGTAGACGGTCGCCGCCGTCTTTACCTCCATTGTGATGTTTTTCTCCGTGAAGGGCAGCTCGCCGCGTATCGTCCGGGCATTCTCCCCCTGCAGATAGGCTATCTGCATCGAATAGCCCTTGCGGCCGTTGTCCTTGCGCGCGAAGTCGAGTTCGGTGGCATACCCTTTGGCAATCGTCTTGTCCCCCATGCAGATCGTGTACCAGAACGGGAATTTCGCGGGGTTGTTCACCACCAGCCGGACGTTGCCGTCCCAGCGGAAGAAGCGGTGCCCGATCAGTTCGCCCGGCAGCTTTCCGACCTCGATGTCCTCCGATGCCGTGGCGCTCTGCACCTCGTATTCGCTGACGATCCACGACAGCGGCACACTGCAGGGCAATGTGACCGAATCCTGCCATACGATCCCGTATTCCGGGTTGTAGGCGGTTACCAGGGCACGGCTTTCGACGCTTTTGCCGTCGTACAGTTCACGCAGGGCGAGCATCCCCTGGTCGGCCGAATAGTCGATCCGCCTCCGCCTTGCGTCCCGGTACAGGCTTATGCGCTCATCCCTGCGTTCGTTGCCCGCATCGAAGAACGAGCAGGCGACGTCGTAATACATCGACACGCCGTCGACGAATATCGAGTCGGGCAGAATGATTTCCTTCGTGGACTTGCCCTCCATGCCGAACGTATGCTCCCAGAGCCGGTCGGGGACGAATGCCGTGCGGGCGAGGAATTTGCAGCCCATGTACCTGGCGGGTTTGACCAAGACCTTTACCCGTCCGTCGTATACCGGCATGTTGTTCTCATCCACGGCGCTCAGTGAAATCCTCACCGTGTCGCCCCGTGCGTATTTCTGTTTGTCGGCCCTGGCCGTGAAGGTGAGCTTGCCCAGTTCGTACTCCTCGTAGCGGAAACGGCCCGTGACGTTATTCGCACGCTTGTCGCCCGTCCGGAAACGGAGTGTGTAATCCTTGTCGAGGTGGAGGCGGAGGCTGTCCGAAAGCCTGAACTCCCATGCGTACATGCCGGGACGGTAGGGCGCCAGCGATACGAGGGTCGTGTCTATCGACGGGGAGTAATACGAAACGAGCGCCACGTCGACCTTCCCGTCGAGGGGCTTGCCTTTGCGGTTGATGTGCGCCTTGAATTTCACCGTTTCCCCGGGTTTGTACCTGGGTTTGCTGAATACCACGAATCCGTCGTACTTGTCCCGCGCGGGCAGTTTCCCCGGTGCGAAAACCCGTTTGAAGGCTGTTTTGACCTTTCCCCAGGCCGTTTTGAAGAACCCGGGACGGTAGGTGTAGTCCGGTTCGTTCGCGATGGTGATGTAATGCAGTACGCCGTCGTTGTTTACTTCGACCGTGGCCTCTTCGCCGCGGATGCGCGGCAGGTTGTAGGTGCGCGTGGCAGGGTCGTATTTCATCCGTTTCGAGCCCCGTTTTACCACGGCATCGTCGATGGTGTTGCCCAGCGTGTCGCAGAGTATCAGCATCACCTGCTCGTCCTTGACGAGCCGGTAGTAGAAATTGTCCACGACATGGTCGCTGTATACGAGTTCGTTTCCGTCCGTCCAGACCCGCAGGTAGTTTCCCCGGGGGAGCTGCGGAATTTTTTCCGCTGCAGCATATTTGCCGACGAACGTGTGCAGCATCCCTTCGTCGGGCGCCGCGCCTTTCACATGCAGTTCGCGGAGCTCTCGGGCATCGGGTTTATAGATGAATATTTCCGGGGAGGTGCGGTGGCTTTCGGGCAGCGGGGTCTGCGCCAGGCAGGCGGCGGTGCAGAGAAGCCCCACGAGGATTGTACTGCAATACTTCATGGCGAGGTCGGGTTTTTATCCTGCAATATAACAAAAAGATCGCTCATGGCGACCTTTTCGGGGAACTATCTGTGCGTGTCCGCCCGGATTTTACGGAGATATCGTCTCTTCCGCCTTTTCCACGCGGAAAAATGCGGTCAGACTATCGAACCATTTATCGCTCAGGGACGCGCAATACCCCCCCCCTCCGAGTCTTCTACGGTCTCGGACTTAGGTTGCACCTTGGCGATGGTGAACGTAAACGTGGAGCCTTCGCCCAGTGTCGATTCGATGGTCAGCTCCCCGCCGTTGCGGCGCGTGAGGTCTTGCACGAGCTGCAGGCCCAGCCCCGATCCCTCTTCGTTCTTGGTGCCGTAGGTGGTGTGGTGTATTTCGGGGTTGAGCAGTTTGGGCAGGTTTTCCTCGCTGATACCCGTGCCGAAGTCGCGTACGCTTATTACGGCATGGGTGGGGGTTTCCCGCACGCTGATGACGATCCGTCCGCCTTCGTTGCTGTACTTGATGGCGTTCGACATCAGGTTGCGCATGATCGTTTTCACCATGTCTACGTCGCACGGGACGGTAATCGGGCCGGGGATGTCGTATTCGACGGCGATGTTCTTGACCTGTGCCACGAGGTCGGACATCTTGCTGGCGAAAACCACGACCTCCGAAATGTCGACCTCCTGGAACACCGTGTTCATGCGTCCGATCTGGCTCTTCGTCCATTTGAGCAGGTTGTCCAGCAGCATGAAGGTGCTCTCGGTGATGTTGTTGCCCATCGTGATCATCTCCATGTTGTCTTCGCCTATCTGTTGCTGCGTAAGGTTTATCGAGAGCATGTTGAAAACCATCTTCAACGTGCCGATCGGCGACCGCAGGTCGTGGGCTATTACCGAGTACATCTTGTCGCGGGCGTCGACCGTGGCCTGCAATTCGTCGCGCTGCTGCATGATCGTGCGCTGCGCCGCCGCCAAATAGATGTGGTGCGATACGCGGGTGATCAGCTCCTCGTGGTTGAACGGCTTGGAGACGTAGTCGCTGGCTCCCAGTTTGAACCCCTTGACGATGTCTTCGGGGTTGTGCAGCGCCGTGAGGAAAATCACCGGGATGTCCTGCAATGCGGGATCAGCCTTCAGGTGTTTGATCACCTCGTAGCCGTCCATGTCGGGCATCATGATGTCCAGCAGGATCAGGTCGGGGAGCTCCGTCGCGGCCTTTTCGAGTGCCTCGTTACCTCCCGATGCCGTGACGATCTTGTATTTGGCACGGCTCAGCACGGCTTTCAGCAGCATGATGTTGGTGGCAATGTCGTCGACGGCCAGGATCGTGTAGTCCTCGGGATTTATGGCGATGTTTTTCATGAGGAGAGGTTTAGACATGCAAATATAGCATAATATTTCAGGTTCCGTTCAAAAATCGGTCAGGCTCTGCGGGCTTTCTCCCAGGCACCCTTTCCGCGGTGGGTCGCCAGGTACGATGCCCCGCGGAAAACATTGAGGTTCATGAAGAGAAAATAGTAGGGGATGAAGAGCAGCCTGTTGCGGTGCCCGCTGCGCTCCAGCGCCCATCCCGTGAGGGCGGCCAGGTAGAATGCGCATTGCAGGGCGAGGATCGCGGCATAGAGCGCCGGATGGCCCGACCACAGCAGCGCGACGTTGAGCGGCAGCAGTGCGACAAGCACTACGGGGGTCAGCGTCCAGCGCAGCGCGCGGTGCGATACGTACTGGAACCACAGCACCCCGTAACGGAACGGATTGAGCAGCTTGCGCAGCCGCCATACCGATTGCAGCCCGCCCGCCGCGATGCGCTTCTTGCGTTTGCCTTCTTCGCCCATGTCGGCCGAAGGGCTCTCCAGCGCATAGGCTTCCTTGCAGTAGGCGATCCTGTATCCCTGTGCCGCGATCAGCATCGAGCAGACGAAATCGTCGAGCAGCGTATCCTCCCTCAGCGTCTGCCACAGTTCGCGCCGCACAGCGAACAACTCCCCCGCTGCCCCCACCGCCGAGTAGAGGCGGTGATCCAGCTCCTTGAGCTTCGACTCGTATTTCCAGTAGACGCCTTCCGTTGCGGCGGCGCCCGTATTCCCTGTCCCGGCGACGCGTTTTCGCCGGCCACGCACCCCACTGCGGGGTCTTCGAAGCAGCGGACGACCTGCGCCACGGCTTCGGGGTTGAGCATCGTATTGGCATCGGTGAATACGACCAGCGGCGTGCGGACTATTCCCAGCGCCCGGTTCAGCGCCGCGGTCTTACCGCCCCGGCGCGGGTCGTGCAGCACCGTCACCTCGGGGTAGGCGGCGAGCAGTTCGACGGTGCGGTCGGTCGAGCCGTCGGTGATCCACGTCACGCGGAGCTTTCCGGCCGGATAATCCAATGCCCGGCAGTTGGCCATCTTTTCCGCCACGACCTCCTGTTCGTTGTAGGCGGCGATGAGCAGCGTCACCTCGGGCGGGTCGGCAGGAAAGGCGTACCGCCGTGCCGGGTGCACGGCTTCGCGGATCTTCACCAGCAGCCACAGCAGGATGCCGTATCCGAGGTAGGTGTAGAAGACGAGGAATACCCCCGCCCAGAAGAGTATCGCTACGGTCGTCATGCTTCGAAAAGTTCGGTTAATACCTGTTTCATCTGGTTGTCCCACGAGAGGCGTCCCTCGACCGTGCCGCGGATCTGTGCGGGTGTGAGGTGCAGCCCGTCGTAGAAACGCACGAGCGCCGCGATGTCGAGGGGCGTGTCGTCGGCCGGGGCTTTCATCACGTAGTCCATGCCGTCGAAGTCGCTGTCCCGTTCCGAGTATACGAACGGGATGCCGCGTGCGGTGTATTCGCGGTTTTTGAGCGTCTTGATACCGGTGATGCCGTTGCGGTGGCGCCCGAGGCTGGCAATGCCCATGTCGCACCACTCGAATTCGGCGTCGAGCGCCGCGCCCGAACGGGGGCCGATGACCTCGGCATACTCTGCCAGGGAGTATGCGTCGATCATGCGGCGGTACTCTGCGATGAGCGTTTCCACGCCGTCGCCCGCGATGCGCAGGCGGACGATGCACTGGTGCGGGGCGGCGTAATAGTCCCGCAGTCCTTCGATCACGCGGTCGAGGCCGTGCCAGAAATGGATGTTCGCCACGGCCAGCAGCCGTAAGTTGTGGTGATCCCCGTGTACCTGGGTTTTGAGCGGGATACTCCGGAAGTCGATGCCGTTGGATATACGGATCGTCGGGCGGCCGAATATTTCCGTATCGTCGGAGAAGGTGACGATGCGGTCGATGTAGCGGGCCATGCGGCAGCGGAACATGCGGTCGATGCGCAGTTTGAGCTTCCGCACCGCGGGCGACTGCGCGAATTCGGCGTCGTAAGGGTAGGTCGGGATTTCAAGCGCGATCCGCACGCCGAGTTTTTTGACCTTGCGCAGCCAGTGGATCAGCACCGGGCTGGCGTTGTGGTCGTGGCGGATGTAGAGGAACTCCACCCCTTCGTGGCGGATGTAGCGCGTGATGTCGCTCAGCGAGACCCTTTTTTCGAGCTTGGCCCGCAATCCCTTGCCGAAGGTGCGGATCGCCTGTCCGCCGACCATTCGGCGCTGCGTGCCGTCGGGCGCTATCTCGATGTGGCACAACTCGATGTCGGCACCGTTGCGCCGCAGTGCGTCGCATTGGGCAAAGATCTTCTTGCTGATGCCGCTGTGGGCCGAAAACCCGTGGAAGACGACGAATAATCCTTTCATACTGTTATCGGTTTTTGCGGGCGAGGAGCCGGTATGCAAGCCCTTTCAGGTCGTATTCGCCGCTCAGGTGCACATAAAGGAGCCATACGCCGAGTGCCGCCGTCCCCTTGAGGGTGAGCGACGCCACGAGCGGCATCGGCGGGGGAGCAACCATCCGGCTGCTGCCAGGGGCAGGCCGACGAGTGCCGTGAGCAGCAGCGGCGAGAGGAAATTTTGCCAGAACGGGCGCCACCCCGTGCGCAGCGTGAGGCAGAACAACGCGTGGTAACATTGCACGAAGTTGACGGCGAACGAGGCGCAGATGCACCAGGCCACGGCTTCGGTCGTGCCGAATGCGAAGATGCCGGTGCAGATCGCCGCGACGTTGAGCGCCGCCGAGAATACGCCGCAGAGGAAGAGCATCCGCGTGGCGTTGGCGGCCTGGAAGATCGAGCCCGAGGTGGACATCACGATCTGGATGCCGACCGAGAGCGCCAGTATCCGGAACACCGGGACGGACGGCTCCCACTGGTCGCCGAAGATGATGAGCACCAGCTCTTGTGCCGTGAAGAAGAGCACGGCCGAGAGCGGCAGCCCGATGAATGCCAGCAGCCGGACGACTTTCAGGTAGGAGGCGCCCAACTGCTTCAGGTCGTGCTGCATCTCCGAAAAGATGGGGTGCATGACGGGCGATATGACATAGGCGATGTTTTGCAGCGGGAGCATCATCAGCCGGTACGACTTGTCGTAATAACCCAGTTGCGAGAGGCTCATGTAACGTCCCATGAGCAGCTTGTCGAGGTTGCGGCTGAAATAGTTTATCAACTGGAACGAGAACTGGTAGGCCGAGAACGAGAATACTTTGCCCAGCGCCTTGCGTCCCGGGCGCAGGCGCAGCGGCAGCGGGTTCTGGCGGTAGTTTATCGCCAGGAGCATCAGGCTCGAAAACACCGGGTTGATCGTCAGTGCGTAGATGCCTGCCCCGGCATAGGCTGCGGCGATGGCAGCCGTGCCCCCTGCGATTTGCACCGTGAGCGACCGCATGGCGGCGAACCGGAAGCGTTTCTCCTTCAGGATAAGTGCATTGGGGACGATGTTGGCCGCGGCGAAAAAGAGGTTCAGCGCGAGGATGCGCAGGACGTTGCGCAGCACCTGCGAATCGCCGTAGAGAGAGGCGATCGTGCCGGCTGCTGCGAAAAACAGCAGCGCCATGACTGCCCCCGACCATACCGAGAGCGAGAATATCCCGCCCAGGTCGTGCCTGTCGAGGTCTTTGTGCTGGATGACGGCCGGGCCGATGCCCAGATCGCTGAAGATGGCAAAGAAGGCGATCACTACCGTGGCGATGTTCACCACGCCGAACTGCTCGGGGGTGAACAGGCGCGAAAGGATACCCGTCACCACGAGCGTTACGACGATGCCCGCGTACTTTGCGATCGAGGTGTAGAATACGCCCGAAGCCAATTCCCGCCTGACACTCATTTCCCGTTTTCTTTTTTTAGCGGTTTCTTGAACAGCAGCGTCGCCAGGGCGCGGCCGTCGATGCTGCCCGGGTAGTGGCGCAGGGCATCCCAGGCCAGTTTCCAGCGTGTCCCGGCCGGGAGCGCCCAAGCGTTGCGCATCACGGGGCGCAGTATCTGCCTCGTGAGCGTGCGTATGAGTTGCCGCTGGCCGGCGTCGCGCGTCGCGGCAAAGCGGTTCAGTTCGCGCAGTACGGTGGTATAGCCTTCGAGGTTGCGGCGCGAGAACCCGCGTCCCATGATCGAATCCCCGTGTATGCGCCGCTTGAAGAACGCGCGTTCGATTCCGCCTGCACGCGACGCCCCGAGATAGAGCTGCGGGGTGAAGAGTTCGTCTTCGTGGAGTATCCCCGGGTAGAAGCGCAGTCCCAGCCCGCGCAGGTAGGCGGTGCGGATGAAACTCAGGCAGGCCGAAGCCCGGTAGCAGTGTAGTGCGAGCATCCTGCGCAGCAGGTCGGTGCCGTCGCAGACCTCCGTTCCGAAATATTTTGCACGCCGGTAGTCGAACCATGCGGCGTCGGAGGCCGTCGTCCCGAAGCTTTCGGCGTCGAAGAACACGAAATCGAGCCGGTCTGACTGGCAGCGTTCGTAGCAGCGTTCGAGGGCGTCGGGTTCCAGCAGGTCGTCGCTGTCCATGAAGTAGATGAATTCGCCCCGGGCACGGGCGATCCCTGCGTTGCGGGTCTGCGAAAGCCCTTTGTTGGGCTGGGTGTAGAGCCGGATGCGGTCGTCTCCGGTGGCTATGCGTTCGAGTACGGAGAGGCTGCCGTCCGTCGAACCGTCGTTGACGACGATCAGTTCGATGTCGCGCAGGGTCTGTCCCATGATCGAACGCAGGGTCTGTTCGACGTAGGCCTCCGTATTGTATACGGGGATGATGACGCTGACTTTCGGGTTATTCATCGACACGTATCCATTTTGCGCGTGCGGCGTCATAACGCTTGATTACGCGCGCCGGGTTGCCTACGGCGACGCTGTACGAGGGGATGTTCTTGGTAACGACGCTCCCGGCGCCGATCTGGCAGCGTTCGCCGATCGTGACGCCCGCCACGACCACCGAATTGGCGCCGATATGCGATTCACGTCCGATCGTCACCTCTTTGCGCACGAGTTCCTGTGCATTCGAGTCTCGTGTCCCGTCGGCATAACCGTGGTTGAACCCCGAGATGAAGACATGCTGGCCCAGTCCGGCCCGGTCGCCCAGGCGCACGGGGCCGATGATCACCGATCCGATGCCGATGCGCGCCTGGTCGCCGATCACTACGTCTCCCGCACCGTTATTGACGACCGCATAATCCTCGATCAGGGCGTCGCGTCCCACTTCGAAGCGCCGCCAGGGAAAAACGTCGAGCCGCGCATGGCGGCGGATAAGCGCCCCGCGGCCTTTTTTGTGAACAAAAGGGTTCACGAACCAGCGCACCCAAAGACGGGGCCGGGGGTGCCTGTGCGGCGAAATCAGCCCGATGACGAATTGTTTGAGCCGGGGGTTATTTCTGATCTTTTCAATCATAAGTCAATTACAGTGTTATATAACGAACTTTTGCAATGCGGCTGTCCGGGGTTTTGAATCCGGAGCACGAAATTTCGGCAGTACGGTATTCAGTTTGTCTTCCCGAGCGATTCGTAAAGTGCCAGCAAGTGCCGGGCGGTCTTTTCCCACGAGAAACGTTTCACCCGTTCGAGGCCGTAGGCGACTTGCCTTGCGCGGAACGCTGCGTCGGTTTCGAGCCGCAGCAGGGCGTCGGCGATTGCCTTCGGGTCGGTCGGGTCGACGAGGATGGCGCCTTCGCCCGCCACTTCGGGGATCGCCGAGGTAGCGGATGTCACCACGGGCGTGCCGCAGGCCATCGCTTCGAGCTGGGGGATGCCGAAACTCTCGCGCAGCGAGGTGTAGAGGAACGCCGAAGCCCTGTTGTAGATGGCCGGCAGGTCGCTGTTGGGGATATATCCCGCCAGGCGGAGCATCCCGCGCAGCCGGGGTTCGCCGATCTCCCGCAGGATCGCCTCCGCGGGTTGTTCCCCGAGGTCGGCGACCAGCAGCGGCAGCGGGTTTTCGGAGCGCCGTACGTATTCGGCATAGGCCTTCAGCGTACCGGGCGTGTTCTTCTTTGGGTCGGTATTGCCCAGGAAAAAGAGGTATTCGGGGTCTCGCAGGTATTTGCGGACGGTTTCCGCCGTGCCTTCCATCGGGCGGAACCGGTCGTTGTAGCCGTTGTGAATGGCCATGATGCGTCCGGGGTCGAAGTTCAGTGCGGTGCGGATGCGGTCGCACTCGAATTGCGAGACGGTGATGACCATCCGGCATCTGGGCAGGATGCGCGGCACTACCAGGCGGCGGTAGACGCGCCCCAGCGACTGGTAGAGCGATTTGTTGCGCGCGGCCTGTTGCTCGAGGAAGATGATGTCGTGGAGCGTTAGGATCAGCGGGGCATTTCCCCATACGGGCGCCGTGTTGCTTGTGCAGTGCAGCAGGTCGGGTTTCACGCGGGCCACGGCCCGCGGCAGCGCCCACTGTTCCCACAGCGGGTAGCTCGGGCAGCGGAGCGTTGTGATGTGCATGTTGGGACTCTCCTCCAGGCAACGGTCTTCGCCTTCGCCCGTGAAGATGAAGTATTCGTTCTTCGTGTCGAGCCGTTGCAGGCAGCGGATGGTTTCGAGCGCCACGAAGTCCATGCCGTGTTTGTTGGGGCGGAAGATGCGCTGTGCCTCGATCGCGATTTTCATGGTCGGTTTCCGGTATTGTTTCCGGGGGCTTCGCTTCCGGCCCCGGTATGTTCGGTGTGGATGAATTTGTCTTTGGTGCCCCGCAGCCGGAAGAGGTTGGCAAGCGTCAGCAGGAACAGGACGGGCATTCGCCTAAGGGCGTGTCCCAGCCGGGCGTCGGCCTGCTCGTCGGGCAGCGCCATCGCCATGGCCAGGAGCAGCAGCAGGACGGCCACCCACCATTTTATCGAACCCATGGGTGCGCATACCGTCATCACGACGGCCCACAGGGGCACCAGCCCCAGCAGCAGGATGCGCGGCGGCAGGCACCATTGCAGCAGCTTGTCGCAGTAATCCGTATTCCCCGAGAGGATTGCTCCCGGAAGCTGCCTTACGGCCGATGAAAGGGCGTAGAACTGCGCCGCTATCCAGCGCCGCCGCTGGTTGTAGTAGGCACCTTCGCCCTGTACCTTTTCGTCCAGCACGCGCACGTCGTCCAGGTAGTCGATGTAGATGCCCTGCCTCAGCAGCAGCGCTTCGAGCTCCTTGTCCTCGCCCGAAGTGGTGCAGCAGGCGATATTTTCGCGGAACCATTTGTAATCGAAGGCCATGCCCGAGCCGATCAGCGCCGAAGAGAATCCCAGCGCCACATGCCCGCGGCGGAAGATCGAGTTGTTGACCTCCTCGCTCGCTGCGTCGAGTACGGCGGTGTCCGTATCGCGGTTCTTGGCCGTGCGGTGTGCCTGCACGGCCTGGATGCCGCTGTCGAGGGCGTCGTTCATGCGGGCGATGAACTCCCTGCCCGCCAGGTTGTCGGCGTCGAGTATCGCCACGGCCTCCGCGCCGTCCGGGCCGATTTCCCCTACGGCAAAGTTGAGCGCCCTAGCCTTGGAGCTGTTCTCGAAGGAGGCTTCCAGCACGCGGATCGGCATCCGGCGCAACTCGGCGAGCGTGGCCG
>OGOL01003030.1_pt1 | contig 12055 bp, 7 predicted proteins | sample 1552641 | NCBI WGS metagenome assembly OGOL01 (sample SAMEA2580140, study PRJEB22360) | human gut metagenome | biome: human gut; feature: human-associated habitat; material: faeces | place: Denmark | collected 2008/2010 | reverse complement strand
CCCTGGCCGTGGTCGTCTGCGGCGACTTGTCGCGCAATCCGGGGGCTTCCGGCGACTGGTGGGTGATGGATGCCTCGGCGGCCTCGGAAAACCTGCTCCTTGCGGCCCATGCCCTGGGGTTGGGAGCCGTATGGACTGGGGTTTATCCCCGCGGCGAACGGGTAGAGGCCGTGCGGCGCGTGCTGGGGCTTCCCTCCGATGTCGTTCCGCTCAACCTGATTCCGGTGGACTATCCTGCGGACAATCCTGAGCCCAAGCAGAAGTGGAACCCGGCGAACGTCCGGCATAACGGCTGGACGGAGTAAACCGCCCGCGCAGCCTATTGTGCCTTGATCCATTCGTACACCGGGTCGATGCCTTTCGTGAAATCCGTAAAACTCATTTCGATCCTGACGTCGGGGGTGATCGTGTCTGCCTCTTCGTCCGTACGCCGGAAATATTTGGTCGAATAGGCGACTGTCAGCTTCGATCCCGGGAGCTGGAAATTCCGTACCTCGCCGAAGTGGTTGGGTTTGCCGGCGGTCTGTTCGCCGACTACGACCGCATCGGTCAGGTGCTTGAAATCCATCGTATTCAGGATGGCCGAGGAGAATGTGCTTCGCCCGATGACGACATAGGTTTTTATGCCGGGGTGCTGTTCCAGGAACCGGGCCAGCCTTTCGATGAATGCCGTCCCCTGTGCCGAGTTCCCTCCGCCGTTGTTCCTCATGTCGAAAATGATCTTCCCGACGGGGTTGCCCTGCAATATGCCGAACGCCTTTTGGCCGAATTCCGTGAACGACGGCAGCGACGCGGCTTTCTCGCGGCTCTTGAACTCCGCCTCGCTTTCACGCCCCCAGCAGGAGTTGTAGAGGATATAGTATATTTTTTCCTCGGGGAAATAGCGATCCGTGAAAAGCACGTTCCTTTCCGCGATCGCAAAGGGCAGGGAATCGGGCTGGAAGGCGGCCCGACCCGCCCGCTGCGGATCGGACGGTTTGAGCGTATAGGTCTTGTCTCCGTCCAGCGTGAGTTCCGCCTGCCCGTTGTGTGCGAACCCGAAATATTCCAGGAGCTGTAACGACGGGAACAATTGGGGAATCATGGATTTTACCATTGCTTCGTTGTCGACCGTGAACAGGGTGCTCAGGCTGTCGATTACGGTTTCTACCGGTGCCTTGCCGACCGCTGTGAGCCGGTGCCCCAGCAACTCTTTGTTTTCCTCGGCCGTCTGTATGACGTACAGCCCGTCGGAAACCCAGAGCAGCCCGAGCGGCAGTATCTGCTGCCGGTTCATCAGCTGGTTGAAATATAGCATGGTGTGCGAATCGCCCAGCCTGGCGATCAGCTGCTGGGTTTTGAGCGCCGTAGCAAAATCTCCGGCCTCCCCGGCCGAAGCCTTGATCGCGCCGATTGCGGTCTCGAACTGCGCTTTGTCGTATTTCGCAAAGAGGTTGCAATGTTTCGCGGGCAGTTCGCTGGCCAGGTAATCCAGGTCGGCGGCCCAGTCGATGCCGCTCCCGCCCTGGGAGAAGGCGGCCGGGATCGAAGCGATCCCCAGCAACAGCAGGAGTAATTTTTTCATGTGGTTTTCCGGGTTGGGTTTCCCGGTACAATTTAGCGATTATTTTTCAATTCCATGCTGTAAACCGCTCTTAAATCTTCAGCCCCCCCCCGGCCTTGGCCCCTCTTTGAAACGGAAAATCCCTGCGGGTTGCTGCTCGCAGGGATTTTCTTACAAACGGATGGATTGTGCCGTGTTACTCGACTTTGAAGCCTGCAACGTCCTCCATGCTGTTGGGGAAGATCTGATAGCCCCCCTTGTATATCTCCATGATACCACTCAGATCCGCCTTCTTTATTGCGATAGCTTCGTTGGCGAATACGGCGTGATTGGTCGTACGTGCCACCATCGGCAGTTCGGCGTCGTCGGTGAAGTTGACCGAAGTGGTCTTCTTATTCACGACCCAGGTCGTCGAATTTGCCGCCGGGGTGAGGTTCTTTACCGTCACATACTGGCCAACGTAATCTCCTGCCTGCGAAACGGTGATCTGGGGGACTTTCATCGTTACCTTCTCCTGAGTGGGGAAGATCGTCGCCATCCTCAACTGCGGCAGGTCATTGTTGATGTCGTACTTGGCGTATTTAAGGCTGACGATCACTTTCGTGCCCACAGGCAGGTCTTTCTCGGTGTAGTCGCTGCCCTTGATGATGATGCCCGTGTTGGCCTCGCCGGTGTTGTCCACCAGCGAAATGAGCTGGTAGAAGTTTCCTCCTTCGTTGTTGGCCGCCACATAGCCCTTCACGGCGATCAGTTCGCCCAGCGCATCGCCCGCATTCATCGTGGCGAGTTTGGCGTTGAGTTCTTTCACCGTGATGGCCTGGCTCTCGTCGGGCATGGTCTCCTGTTCTGCGAATTCGATCGACGTGGTCAGCGTATTGAGGTATTTGGTATCCGTCCCCGAAACACCGACGGTGTAGCCCGTGATGATGACTTTGCGGTCGACGAAATTTTCGATGTTCAGGTCGCTGTTGGGGTAGGCGATCGAGCCGACTACATTCGTACCCTCCACGGCGACATTATAGTGCCACTGATAAATCTGGTCGCGGTACGAGCTGAGGTTGCCTTCGTATTTTACATACTGGATCGTCGGGTTGTTGACATAGGCGTCGAACTGCGCTGCCCCGAAATCCGTCGGGGTGGGCTGCGTATAGCTTCCCGAGCCGTTCTTGGTGAGTTCCGACGTTTCGCCGAACTGCTTCATGCCTCCGTATTCCGACGTTGCGCCTTCGACGGTGACTTTGTCGCCGACGGTCATGCCGTGGTTCTTCTTGAATACGAGGATCGTACCCGTGGCGTCCTTTACGAGGAAGCCCTTCGAGTGGGTGCCGATCACCTGTCCTTCGACCTTGTAAACTTCGTCGATGGGAGCCGCCAGCACCTCGGCTATCGTCGAAAGCGGTGTCTCCTCTTCCTTACCGAACTCGATTGCCTGCCCGCCGTTGCCCGGGGTCAGCAATACGTCGTCGATACGGTTCACGCTGCTCATCTTGGCTTCGAACTTGATGTAGAGCGTGCCGGTGCCTGCCGGCAGGGTGAAGTCTGCTGTTGCGAGGCGCCACTCACCCGGTTCGTCCGCTACGCTGCCGAAATCGTAGTCGAGCGCCTGCGACCAAAGCTGCCCGTCGGCCGAAAGGCGTACCACAAAGTCAGACTTGATGAACGTGTTGGTGGCGCCCTGTGCGTAGCGCTGCGCGCCGAACGAGAGGCGAAGGTTCTGCGACGTTACCGCGATCTTCTGGATCGTGAAATAGTTGGGCGCCGTGCTGAAGAAGATGTTGTTCTTGCCCGAACCGTCGTAGAGCGAAAGCGAACCTTTCGACGACTGGTTCGTACGTACGGACATGCTGCTGTAGTCGTAGGTCACAGCGGCGATACCCGAACCCTTGTGGTTGATCCAGCCCTCGAACTGGTCGAGGTACGGCCATCCCGAACTCGTGTCGAAAGACTGCGAGGAAAGTTCTTTGTCGAAGGTGCTGTAGAAGATCGCCCCGTCGGGAACTTCCTCTTCGAATTCGCCCTCGTCCCTGACCTCCACGGGGATGGTATACATATAGGTCTTGTACGAGCCGAAGAGCCAGCCGGTGATGGTCACGTTGTGGCTGTTGTACTTCTCCTTGAAATCGTCGCTCATGTAATCCAGGCTGCCCTGTACCGAAGTGCCGTCGATCTCGACGTTGACGTAGCTGCCCGATACGAGTACAGTACCCTTGTAGGTCACGTATTTCACCTCGGGGTTTTTCATGTAGGCTTCGATTTCCGTTGCCGAGAATGCCGCAGGCTGCGGCTGGGTGATATCCTGATGGCCGGTCTTGGTGAAACTGCAGCCCTTTCCGAACTGCAGCAGACCGTTGCGCGACTCGGTTTTGCCCGACACGGTGACCACGTCGCCGACGGCCAGGTCGTGGGCTTCGCCCTTGAATGCGTAGATGCGTGCACCGTCCTGCTGGAAGAGTACTCCCTGCTCGTTGGCGGCGATGACGCTCACGCCCTCGACTTCGAATGCCGAGCCGGCGCCGGCTTCGAGCACTTCGGCCAGCGTAGCCTTGTTGCCCTGTACCGTGAAACGAGCTTCGGCAAGCTGGATGTCATCACCGTTGCAGGGCAGGATTTGCAGTGTGCCGTTGTAGATGCCCGCGATACCTGCGATGGAACCGCTCTTGTCGGTCGGGATGGCATCCTGTGCATAGGATGCGGTTTGCAGGGTGCGGATTTTGTAGGACTTTCCGTCCTTGGTCTCCATGGAAACATTGCCCTTGTTCGAGTCGCTGTTCCAGGTGCCCGATTCCGACGCTTCGGGCTGCGTGTTTTCGATCTTTACGTATTGCGATTCGTATTCCGCGATTTTGTCTGCGGTGACGGCGATCGGGGCCAGCGGTTCGGTCTGCCCTACGAGCATGGGCTCGTTGTGGGTCGAAACCTGCAGCAGACCGCTGAAGAGTTGTGCCGATGCGTCGCTGAGCGATACTTCGACGATGTCGCCGCGCTCGAAGGTGTTGTTAGACTGGCTGATCGAGAGCGCGAGGCCGGCACCGGCATCCTGCGTATCGTCGGCAAGGATTACGATGAAGGGCTGCTGATTTCCCCCCCCCTTGTCCGAGACTACGATACCGCACAGCGTCATGGCTCTGATCGCGTCCGTCAGTTCTTTTCCATCGGCAGTGGGGTTGGTTGCCATGATGAGCCTGCGGAGTTCCGCAACATTCGTATTCGTTTCACCTTCCTTGATCTGCCTTACGGAGCACGTGCCCGTGTCGGTGGCGCCCATGTAACCGGTGGCCGTTACGGTGATGGTACCCGTACGCGAAGTGGCGTTCGCGGGGACGGTTACGGCTACTGTTGCCGAACCTTTGCCGCTGGTTTGCGACAGCTCGATCCATGCGTCGGCTTTGATCTGCCAGTTGAGCTTTCCGTTAAGCTCGATTTCGAGGTTTTTCGTCTGGGTTTCCGTGCAATCGAACGTCAACGATTGGGTAACCTCGATTTCAGGGATCAGCTTGTCGTCCTTCGTGTCGTCGTCCGAACAGGCTGCCAGTGTTACTCCCAGCGCGAGGGTGAGCGCCGCGCAGAGTAATCTTTTCCAAAATGATAATTGCATCATGTGGGTGTGATTAAATTAGAAAAAGTGAGATTTGAAGTATTGCGTGTACTAAGGTAATAATTTTTAACTGTTTTGCTATGAAAAAGTGATGAAAAATTCGTATCGGGCCCTAAAAACTACCGCATAAAAAATCCCCCATTCCGAATGAGGGATTGTGGTTTACTTGCAATCTGTTGGTTATCGGCGTCTTCCGGGCATGTTCGGGATCTTCATGTTGCCGCCGGCTACGGCCTTCATCATCTTGCGGGTATCCTCGAACTGCTTCATCAGGCGGTTCACGTCGGCCATCGTCGTACCGCTGCCCTTGGCGATGCGTTCGCGGCGGCGTGCGTTGATGATTTCGGGATGCTCGCGCTCGGCCGGGGTCATCGACGAGACGATCGCCTCGGTTTGCTTGAACACGTCGTCCGGGATGTCCACGTTCTTGAGCATCTTGCCTACGCCGGGAAGCATTCCCGCGAGGTCTTTCAGGTTGCCCATCTTTTTGATCTGCTGGATCTGCCCGATGAAATCGTTGAAGTTGAACTGGTTCTTGACCAGTTTTTTCTTCAGGCGGCGTGCCTCCTCTTCGTCGAACTGCTCCTGCGCACGCTCCACCAGCGATACGACGTCGCCCATGCCGAGGATACGGTCGGCCATACGTTCGGGGTGGAACACCTGCAGGGCGTCCATCTTCTCGCCGCTCGAAATGAATTTCAGCGGTTTGCTGACCACCGAGCGGATCGAGATCGCGGCGCCGCCGCGGGTGTCGCCGTCGAGCTTGGTGAGTACCACGCCGTCGAAGTCGAGCCGGTCGTTGAACTCCTTGGCCGTGTTCACGGCATCCTGGCCCGTCATGGCGTCGACCACGAAGAGCGTCTCGCCGGGATCGACGGCGGCCTTGATCGCCGTGATCTCCTGCATCATCGCCTCGTCGACGGCCAGACGGCCCGCCGTATCGACGATTACGACATTGCAGCCCTTCTGGCGGGCGTATTTGATCGCGTTCTGCGCGATCTCCACGGGGTGCGTGTTTCCCTCTTCGGTGTAGACCTCCACGCCGATCTGACCGCCCAGCACCTTCAATTGGTCGATGGCGGCCGGACGGTAGACGTCGCCGGCGACGAGCAGCACATGGCGCCCCTTCTTCTCTTTGAGGAAGGCGGCCAGCTTGCCCGAGAAGGTCGTCTTGCCCGAACCTTGCAGACCGGCGATCAGGATGACGGCCGGAGTGCCTTCCAAGCGGATGTCGGTGGCCGTGCCGCCCATGAGCTGCGCCAGCTCGTCGCGCACGATCTTGGTCATCATCTGCCCCGGCTTGACAGCCGTCAGCACGTTCTGACCCAGCGCTTTCTGCTTCACCTCGTCGGTGAACGACTTGGCGACCTTGTAGTTGACGTCGGCGTCGATCAGCGCGCGGCGGATCTCTTTGAGCGTCTCGGCGATGTTGATCTCTGTGATGCGGCCTTCGCCTTTGAGGATCTTGAACGACCGTTCGAGTTTATCTGTCAGGTTTTCAAACATGGTGTATGGCTTTTTACGGACCGGGAACGTCGGCGGGCCGGTATGGATCGCTCCGGCGGGACGGTACGGCGTTCGCGGCGGTTTTATCCCTGCAAAGATAGTACAAGCGGGGCATAGAAACAAATTTAGGCAGCTATATACGACTTTACACCTCATCGGTTTTCGAGCCGCCGCATCCGGTCTACCGCCGGAGTGTTCGCGGCGGAGGCCATTTCGTTCGGAGAAGCCCCTCCTCCGAGTGGGCGAAGAAAAAACGGACGGCGCCGAAAACCGGTGCCGTCCGCAGGAGCGGAGAAAAATTCACTTTCGTATTCCTTTTCTCGCCTCGGCATAGCTCGAACTGCGTTCGGCTTTGCGCTCGGCTTAACGAAATGGTTCATTTCTGCCCGTAGTAGGCGTCGGGGCCGTGTTTGCGCCGGAAATGTTTCTCGACGAGCAGGGGGTCGATGCCGGCCGTCGGGTTGAGCAGTTTGGTGATGAAGGCCATTTTGGCGACCTGTTCCAGTACCGTCGCGTTGTAGACCGCTTCGTGTGCGTCGCGGCCCCATGCGAAGGGACCGTGGTTCTTGACCAGTACGCCCGGCGTGTGGAGCGGGTCGAGGCTGCGGAACCGCTCGACGATCACGGCGCCCGTCTCGGCTTCGTAGTCGCCGTCGATCTGCGCGTGCGTCATATCGCCCGTACAGGGGACGGCGCGGTGGAAATAATCGGCATGGGTCGTTCCCAGCGAGGGGATGTCGAGTCCCGCCTGCGCCCATGCCGTAGCGTAGGTCGAGTGGGTGTGTACCACGCCGCCGATCCCCTCGAAGGCGCGGTAGAGCGCCAAGTGGGTCGGGGTGTCGGATGAAGGGCGGAGCGATCCTTCGACGACGTTGCCGTCGAGATCGACCACCACCATGTCTTCCGCTTTCAGGGCTTCGTACTCCACGCCGCTCGGCTTGATGACGACCCGTCCGCTCGCGCGGTCGATGGCCGAGACATTGCCCCACGTGAAGATAACCAGACCGTGACGTACCAAATCGAGGTTCGCTTCGAGAACCTCTTCTTTCAGATTTTCCAGCATCGTTTGCGTTTTATTCGGTCGTTTTCCCGCCTCGGCTTCGTCCGAACGAGTCGGGTTCGGCTCTCGGCGTAACGAAAACGTTTGTTTTTGTTTTCAGGATTATTCGTTTACTGTCCTTCCGGCACTGTGTTTTATGGCTCGTCTGCGATTTTACCCCGCAATCCGATTCCCGGTCGATCGACGATGCCGGCGGGGAAATCATCTGTTCCGTGCGGAGGTTGCAGCTCGTACCGTTTCTGCCGCCGGAGGCGAACTGCCGGTGCGTTGCGCGGAAGTGCGGCAGACGTATTATTTCTTGTTCTTGTAGGCTGCGACGGCTTCCAGATAGGCTTCGGCCTTGTCGGGACAGTCGGTCGAAACGTAGGTGATGCCGTGGCGCGCCGCCCAGTCGATCAGTTCGCAGTCGTTGACCATCCAAAGCGTGGTGGCGATGCCGAGACGGTTGGCTTCGTCGACCAGTTCGGGACGGTTCATCAGGACGTTGAGCTGGTAGGAGAGACCTCCGTATCCCCGCTTTTTCGCTTCGGCGGGACTCATGGCCGCCATGTCGCTGCTGACGTAGACGACGACGGCGTCGGGTTGCAGGCGGAGCACTTCGTCGCAGGCGTGCCGGCTGAACGAAATGAATTCGATCTGCGGCACGAGCCGCATTTCGCGCGCCAGACGGAGGATCGCCTCCACGACCTGCGTCTCGCGTTGCGGCGTCGCGTGTTTCTTGATTTCGAGGATCAGTTTGGTCGACGGGTCTTTCTGTCCCTGTGCGAAGAACTCCCGGAGGGTGGGGATTTCGAGACCACCCGGCAACTTCACTGCGCGGATTTCGGCGAAGCGGTTCTTCTGCGCATGGAGTTTCGTGTCGAGAATCTTCGGTCCGTGATAGACGATCAGCGAGTCGTCGGCCGTCATGTTGACGTCGAACTCCACGCCGTAGACTCCCAGCTTCTGGGCGTTGCGCAGGCTCGATACGGTATTTTCCCACGATCCTTCTGCGGCGTGGAATCCGCGGTGTGCGACCACTTGGGGCTGGGCGGCGAGCATCAGCGTGCCCGCAGCGAATCCGATTGTCAAAAATAATTTTTTCATACAGTTGCGTTTATTCGGTCTTTTACGTTCGGTCGAAAACGGACTTTGTCCAGTCGGAATCCGTGTCCGTTTTCCGGCGGATGTCCGGATTCGGTACGAATCGTGTCACAAATATATACATATTTTCGTTTCGTTAAACAGGTGTTTTCTTTTTGGATGATAAATTTTGTTTATAGTGATAATTTTCTTCGGTTTTGGATGCGGATGTCGTCTAAACGAAAGAGATCGCAGACTGTTGCAAGGAAGTCCGCTGCGGTTGTCCGGATTATCCGGATCGTCGGTCGGGGAGGAGCTGCGCTTCGGACTGGGGCTGTCGGGGGGGGGCTTCGCGTGAATTGGATTCCGCGTCCGGCACGTTTTGCGAAAGGCATGTTTTCGTTCGGACGTGCTGCGCCTCGGCGGAGTTCGAATAAATTTGGTTCTGCCCTCGGCTTGCACTATCTTTGTCGGGGAATTGAAAAGATGAGATCATGCTGAGTATTGCCGAACGCCGTAAGTATATTCTCGATTCGCTGAATCGTCACGGATTCGTTCGTGTGGCCGATATGGCCGCCGAGATGAACGTGACCAAGGCGACCGTCCGCAAGGATATGGAGTTTTTGGAGAGCAGGAACCTGCTCTACCGCACGCACGGCAGCGCCAGTCCGGTCAATCCGTTGGTGCAGGATGTCAGCGTGCATGTCAAGAGTGCCGTCAACAGCGAAATCAAACAGAAGATCGCCGTGGAGGCGGCCGGGCTGATTTGTCCCGACGATTCGGTCTTCATCGCTTCGGGGTCGACCGTCTATGCCTTTGCCGAACGGATACGGCCGGTCGGGCATCTCAATGTAGTGACGCCGTCGCTGCGCGTGGCGATGCTGATGAACGAGTCGGAGGAGACGACGGTGACCGTGCTCGGAGGCGTGCTCTACAAGAAGTCGCTGTCGGTGCGGGGCGAATATGCGGCGCAGGGATTCGAGAATGTGATCTGTTCGAAACTCTTCTTCGGCGCGGACGGCATCGATTCCAATTTCGGCATCACCTGCGCCACGGCCGAAGAGGCCACGCTGACGCAGAAGATGATGCGGGCCTCGGCCAAGAGCGTCGTGCTGGCCGACTCGTCGAAATTCGGGCGGCGCGGTTTCGGCCGGATATGTTCGATGGAGCGGATCGACTGCATCGTTACAGACGACGGTATTTCGGAGCAGTACCGCAGGCTGATCGAGGAGGCCGGAGTCGATCTGATCGTCGTGAGACGCTGAGGGATTTGCCGGCGACCGAGCGGGCGTACGGGTGCCGTGGTAAATAAAAATGACCGGAATCCTTCAAAAGATTCCGGTCATTTTTATTTACTGGAAACGGTTACTCTTTCACACAGCGGACGGGTATTCCGCCTGCGATGAAACTCTTTCCGGAATTAGAGAACATGGTCGTATAGGTCGTAGCGGCGGCCGTAGCCTTGTAATACATGATTTGGAGAATATTGGCCTGGTTCGTCGGCGCCGTGGCGCTTGCGGCTTTGGCATAGGTTCCTACCTGTTTGAGCATGCCGCTCACATCGCGCCAGCCGGAGCAGGGATAGAACGCTTCGTTCAGCGTGACGCCGAAGGAGCCTGCGGACGACGTTACGTCGGCTTTGGCGAACCCACCCCATGCCTCGGCGCTGTCGACGGGGACTTTATACCCTGCCGGACACGGATCGTAGACTGATTTCCGACCGGAGACGGCACCCCACAGATCGCTGAAATTGCTCAGATCGCTGTTGAACCACGTGGAAACACCACTGTTACCTACGGAAACTACATATTTGATAAAAGTCGTCGGATGCTGCACGGCGTATGCGACGCAGTCGGTAATGGTGTTGTCGTCGTTGCCGATTACGTCGAATGCGTAGGCCGTCTGGTCGATCGTATTCTTCTCGTAGGCGGCCGTTTGAGTTCCGAAGGCCGCGGTTTCGCTGGCGCCGCCTATCGGGGCGTCTTTGCCGAGTTCTTTCGCCCCGACGAACGGGTCTTTGCGTCCCCATTGGTAGTAAAGACCGTAGGAGGAGACGTCGCCCGGAGTGACGGAGGTGGCGCCGAGGTTGCGGTCGAGGATCGTGCAGCCTGCGGCGGCTTCCTTCTCGGCCGGCGCGTCGGTACGCCAGATCCATGCGACCTGCCGGTTGACGAGGGCGGCTATCACGGCGTTGCCCTTGGCGGCGCCTGCCGTGAAATAGACATAGCCGTCGACACCGTCGACAGCCGAGCCGTCACCCTTGACGGCCTTGAATTTGTAGTTGCCGGGGGCGCTGACGATGAAACAGTTGGCTGCCGCACCCAGGTCGACGGCGCCGGGCAGTTCGTCGAAGCCGACGTTCGACACCACTCCCGTTTCGTCCTGCCACAGCCAGTCGCAGGCGGCTTCGGCAGTCGACTGCGGGGTGAAGGCAAGGGTCGGGTATTCGTAAATCTTGCTGCGCAGCAGCGTCTTCGGGGTGTCTTTGCTGACGACCTGCGTCATCACGCTGCCGTCGTCGGCGACGAAATCGATCGTGTAGCCTTTGGCATAGGTCTGAGGCGGAACGACCATGTAGAATGTCTGGGGCGTGGCCGAGAGTTGTACGCCGCAGGTGAGCGAGACCTCTTCGACTGTCGATTCCGAGAAGTCGGCCTCCATGTAGGCATCGCCCGAGATGTCGAGCCGGAAGTCGCCTGCGACGGGTTCACCGTCATTTCCGCGAAACCGGATCGCGGCCAGCGTCCGACTGCCCGTGAGCGAGAATTTGAGGATGGGAAAAATATTCTTGAAAGAGAGCCGCACCTGTTCGGAACCCGAATCGGGCGTTTTGGCGATCATCATGCCCAGATCCTTGAACTGGAAGGGGTGGCTTTGCTGTTCGGGCAGCGTCATCCGGATGTGGGTGCGGCCGATCTGCCATGCGTCCGTGCTGACGCTGCGGTAGGGATAGACGGCGACGTAGGTATCCGAGGCGAGCGGCGTGACCGCGCTGGTGCCGGTGAAGGTCGCCGTGGTGTTGTCGATCGATTCTGCGCTTTTGACCACGTAGAATTCGGGTGTGACGAACTGGATGGAGGGTTGCAGACCTTGTGCGACGCTGTCGGCGAGTTCCTGCACCCGCCGGTCGAAGGCGCCGGTCATGTAGAGGGCTACGGCGTCGTAAAGATCCCATTTAACGAGGCTCGAATCCCCCCCCCTCCGGCTTCTTCGTCGAGGTGCGTGCGGGATTCGGGCGCTGAAGCGTCGATCGTACCCAGGAGGGTCATCGCCGATTGCGGAGCGGTCG
>OGOL01003015.1_pt1 | contig 12114 bp, 7 predicted proteins | sample 1552641 | NCBI WGS metagenome assembly OGOL01 (sample SAMEA2580140, study PRJEB22360) | human gut metagenome | biome: human gut; feature: human-associated habitat; material: faeces | place: Denmark | collected 2008/2010 | reverse complement strand
GAAATCCTTGGCTGTGGTATGGTTCATCCGAATGTTCTCCGTATGTGCGGAATCGATCCGGATGAGTATACAGGATTTGCCTTTGGTGTAGGTCTGGAACGTATCGCACTTCTGAAATATGAGATCGATGATATGCGTCTTCTCTATGAGAACGACAGCAGATTCCTGAAACAGTTCTAAAACAGTGAACACGGATCATGAGTATCCGTCTGACAGTAAATATAGAAAAAAGAAGGGACAACCAAAATGAATACTTCATTATCTTGGATTAAAACATATGTGCCGGATCTGGATGTAACGGCACAGGAATATACAGATGCCATGACCTTAACAGGAACAAAGGTAGAGGGCTTTACAGAGCTGGATGCAGATCTTGATAAGATCGTGATCGGCCAGATCGATAAGATCGAGAAGCATCCGGATGCAGATAAGCTGATCATCTGCCAGGTAAATATCGGAACTGAGAGTGTGCAGATTGTAACAGGCGCTCCAAATGTAAAAGAAGGAGATAAGGTTCCGGTTGTTCTTGATGGCGGACGTGTTGCAGGCGGTCATGATGGAAAAATGACTCCCGGAGGGATCAAGATCAAAAAAGGCAAACTCCGTGGCGTTGAGTCCTTTGGTATGATGTGCTCTATCGAGGAACTTGGAAGCACCAGAGAAATGTATCCGGAAGCACCGGAATACGGAATCTATATTTTCCCTGAGGACGCAGTTGTGGGTGAGAGCGCTGTTAAGGCACTTGGCCTTGACGATGTGGTATTTGAGTATGAGATCACTTCTAACCGTGTAGACTGCTACGGTGTTCTTGGAATCGCAAGAGAGGCAGCAGCAACCTTCCAGAAGAAATTCTGCCCGCCGATTGTAGAGGTTAAGGAAAATGATGAGAAAGCTTCCGATTATGTAAAGGTTACTGTAGAGGATCCGGAGCTTTGCCCGCGTTACTGCGCAAGAGTTGTAAAAAATGTCAAGATCGGTCCGTCCCCGAAGTGGATGCAGAGATGTCTGGCTTCCAATGGAATCCGCCCGATCAACAACCTGGTTGATATCACAAACTATGTAATGGAAGAGTTTGGCCAGCCAATGCATGCTTATGACCTGGATACCATCGCAAACAGAGAGATCGTTGTGCGCCGTGCAGGAAAAGATGAGAAATTCGTCACACTGGATGGCCAGGAGCGTATCATGGATGAGAACGTTCTGATGATCTGTGACGGTGAGAAGGCTGTCGGCATCGCAGGTATCATGGGGGGAGAGAATTCCATGATCACAGACGATGTAAAAACTGTTCTTTTTGAGGCAGCGTGCTTCGATGGAACCAGCATCCGTCTTTCATCCAAGAGGATCGGACTTCGTACAGATGCATCCGGTAAATTTGAGAAGGGTCTTGACCCGAACAATGCACAGGCTGCAATTGACCGTGCATGCCAGCTGATGGAAGAACTTGGTGCAGGTGAGGTTGTAGGCGGAATGGTTGATGTCTGCAGCGAGACAAGAGAGCCATCCAGAGTAAAATTTGAGCCTGAGAAGATCAACAAGCTTCTTGGAACCAGCCTTACAAAAGAAGAGATGATCGATTATCTTGGACGTGTAGAACTGGCTTATGATGAAAAAACAGACGAGATCGTTGCACCGACATTCCGTCAGGATATCCACTGTAACGCAGATGTTGCAGAGGAGGTTGCAAGATTCTATGGCTATGATAAGATCCCGATGACACTTCCTACAGGAGAGGCTACTACAGGTAAGCTGCCATTTAAGCTTCGTATCCAGGAGGTTGCAAGAGATATCGCAGAATACTGCGGATTCTCAGAGGGAATGTCCTATTCTTTCGAAAGCCCGAAGGTATTTGACAAGCTTTGTATTCCTGAGGACAGTGATCTTCGTAAAGTCATCACCATCAGCAATCCTCTTGGAGAGGACTACAGTATCATGCGTACAAGCACACTGAACGGTATGCTGGCATCCCTTTCCACAAACTATAACAGACGTAATAAAGATGTTCGTCTTTACGAGCTTGGAAATATCTATCTTCCGAAGTCCCTTCCGGTTACAGAGCTTCCGGATGAGCGTACCATGTTTACACTTGGAATGTACGGAAAAGGCGATTTCTTTGATATGAAGGGTGTATGCGAGGAGTTCTTCGAGAAGATCGGAATGAAGAAAAAGGTTACCTACGATCCAAACAGCGGAAAACCATTCCTTCATCCGGGAAGACAGGCTAACATGATCTATGAGGGTAAGGTAGTTGGATATTTAGGTGAAGTTCATCCGGCTGTTGCAGATAATTACTCTATCGGAGAAAAAGCATATATCGCAGTGATCGACATTCTGGATGTTCTGGAATTTGCTGGTTTCAACCACAAATATACAGGAATTGCCAAATATCCGGCTGTAACTCGTGACCTGAGCCTTGTAGTTCCCCATGCAGTTCTTGCAGGACAGATCGAGGAGATTTTTGATCAGAGAGGCGGAAATATTCTTGAGAGTTATCAGCTGTTCGATATCTACGAGGGCGCACAGATTGAGAAAGGTTTCAAATCCATGGCTTATTCTCTGGTATTCCGTGCCCATGACAAGACTCTTGGTGAGAATGAGATTTCCGCAGCAATGAAGAAGATCATGAATGGTCTTAACGGACTTGGAATCGAGCTGAGAAGCTGATGCTGATCTACATTGTAAGACATGGCCTGACTGAGTGGAATAAATTAAAAAAGCTTCAGGGTGCAGCGGATGTACCTCTTGCGAAGGAAGGGATCCTTCTTGCAGAAAAAACCGGAGAAGCTCTCCGTAATGTGAAGTTTGATATCTGTTTTACAAGTCCGCTCTCAAGGGCAAAACAGACAGCAGAATATGTTCTGGGGAAACGTGATGTTCCGATTATACCGGATAAACGGATCCAGGAGATCGATTTTGGTGTGTTGGAGGGTGATCAAGTAAGAGATGCAGATGGCAATTATATCGATCCGCAGATCGAGACTTTTTTCCGTGCTCCGGTAAATTTTAAACGACCGGAAAAGGGCGAGGATATTTTTGATGTGATCGCCAGGACAAAGGATTTCTGGGATGAAATAACATCAGATCCGACTCTTGCGGATAAAACAATTCTTGTTGCCTCTCATGGATGTGCAGTCCGTGCTCTTCTTCAGAATGTAGATCCTGATCCGGAGAATTTCTGGAGAGGCTCCGTGCCGCCAAACTGCTGTGTTAATCTTGTGGAAGTAAAGAATGGAAAGACAACGCTTCTGGAAGAAGATAGAGTTTATGCATAGAAAATAATGAGAAACGCAGAATAACTGTAATGGCTGGTCTGCGTTTCTTTTTTTGCTTGTTTTTATTGGTGGAATTTCACAGGTTATGATTGACTAATTGAGATAAAATGAGATAAAATATATAAAAGCGATGAATAATTCAGAAAAATAAAAGTTAAACTTTACTAATTATATAAAGATGCAGAATTGTGTTGGAATTATATGAAATCATTTAACCAAGTGCAGATTGCGAATATCCGCCTACGGATAGAGGATAATTACTGATAGTGATGTGATATATGGAATGGGGTGAGTATATGCAGTCATTAAATGAGACAAAAGCAGGGGAAAGCTACACGATCAAGTGGATGACCGGAATGCCGGAGACTATGGAACAGATCAGACAATATGATGTCAGTGAAGGAAAGACCGTACAGATCATAAGCAGGATACTTGGCGGAGTGATCGTAGGTGTTTGCGGACGCAGGATCCTGATCAGCGATGATGCAGCCTGCCGTATAAAAGTATAAATAAAAGTATAAAATAGAAAAAAGACGAAAGGACAATTCTTTTGGCGAAGGAATTGTCCTTTCTGGTTGTTTTAGGGAAGATGTTATGATAGTATGGGAACAAAAGAGTAACTTTTTTCAAAAATAAAGACAGGGGAGGCATATTATGGGAAAAAAGTTTATGAATACAGTGCTGTTTCTGGCAGTAACAGTGGCCGCGGCAACCCTGACTGCTTATGTTGGAAAAGGCTCCGGGAATGTGTTGCTTTATAATTTTACATTTCTGGGACTTATGCTGATCATATACGCAGTGGGGCTTTTTGCAGGTTTATATCGGATGGATAACCTGTCAAGAGCACTGAAGCATGGCGCTGGTGAGATCACAGAAGTGTTTCAGCTTCCGGGAAGAGCCAGAAAAGAAGAGATTGGGCAGCTGCGAGGGATTTTCGGTGACCGCTATCTCGACAAAAAGATGGATGATTTTGTTGACAGTATCAGCAGAACGGAAGAAGGGATCGCTGAAGTAGAGGATTTTGTGAATATTGAGGATGTAGATGTACATATCCACAAGAGACTCCTTGAGATGGCTCCGGACATTTTTACAAGCCTTGGCATCCTTGGAACATTTATCGGTCTTGTGTGGGGACTTAAAAATTTCCAGCCCACAGATTATGAAGTGATGACAAGCTCGGTATCCGCTCTTGTAGATGGCATCAAAGTTGCGTTTCTGACTTCCATTTATGGAGTTGCACTTTCTGTTGTGTACACATTTGGGATGAAAAGCGGATATTCTGCGATGTCCCAGGCGATGCAGGATTTTCTGGATCGTTTTCACGCACTGGTGCTTCCTACTGCGGAGAATGAGTCCTGGAATCTCCTTGTTTCCAGCCAGAAGACGCAGACAGAAGCCATGAAACAGATGGCGGAACAGTTTTCTGTGCAGATGGCAGATAGCTTTGAGAAAGTGATCACACCTACTTTTCAGAAGATGAATGATTCTCTGGACGTTCTTACCGCATCTGTGACAAAAGGGCAGCAGGATGCGATCCGGGAGATCCTGGATACGTTTTTAAGCGAGATGCATGGTTCCTTTCAGATGCAGTTTGAAGATTTTAATGATGCTCTGGCAGAACTTAAGAAGGTGCAGAAGGAGAATACAGAATATACATCAGAATTGTACAAGACCATGAGCAGTCAGCTGAGTGAAACTTTTACGAAGCAGGAACGTGCCATGAAGGATGCCATTAAGGAAATCGATGAGATGCAGAGCAGTTATATGAAGACTGCAGACCGTATTATCCGGGATAATCAGATGATCCAGCAGCTGCAGAAACAGGATTACGAAAAGTTTGCCCGGCATATGCATGAAAATGAAAAAGAATCCGCAGATCTTTGGAAAAACTGCAATGCATCTATGCGTCAGTATGTGGACAGTGCTGCAGAAGGGATGAAAGCAGTTGCGGATTCCAATAGGATCAGCGAGGAGCTTCTTCGTGAAGATAAGAAGATGATCGAAGATTTTGAAGCCAGAGTGAAAGAATTTACCGAGAGCCAGAAGATGGTCAATAGTGTTCTGGATGAGGTACGCAGGCTTCTTTCTGAGATCAAGACGGCAAAAAATAACCGTGATATCCATCTGATCGCCGGACAGCCCTGGGGCTATGGAAGCAATGCCGGTATCCAGGAACTTAAGGATAAGCTGACGGGTCTGGAGGATCTTCTGGAAGGACAGGGTGCAAGACAGGAAGCGCTGCTGGATGAGATCGAGCGCAGTATCCGTGAGGCAACGAAGGCAGCACAGAAAAGCCGTTTTGGTTTATTTAAATAAGAGAGGAATTGTCAATGCGCAAAAAAAGAAAGCCGGAGGAGCATGGGTTTAATGTCTGGCGTTCTTATTCGGATATGATGGCAGGAGTTTTGCTGCTTTTTGTTCTGATCATGTGTGTGACACTTTTTCAGGCACAGAAGAGCTATCAGGACAGTCTGAAGGAACGGGATGAAAAAATCACTCTTCAGGAAAAATATACAGAAGAGCTTCTGGAAAAACAGAATGCGCTGGATGAGCAGGCAGGAACATTAAAGAGCCAGGATGAGCAGATCAAGTCCAAGGACAAGCAGATCAAATCTCAGGATGAAGAATTGTCTTCTCTGGCGGAGAAGCTTGCCAAACAGCAGGAAACGCTTGAGGCGCAGCAGAAAAAGCTGGCCTCTCAGAAAAAGAAGCTTTCCAGCCAACAGGATACACTGAAAGAGCAGCAGTCTGCGCTGGATGAAAAAACAGAGCTTCTGGAAGAACAGCAGGAGAAGATCGACAAGATCATCGGCGTGAAAGCTGAGGTTGTGGAAGCTTTGCAGAAGGAATTTGAGAAAAAGAACCTCAATGTGGATATTGATCCACAGACAGGTGCGCTGACGCTGAATGCCAATGTTATGTTTGATTATGATCAGGCAGAGCTTACCGATTCCGGTAAGATGACATTGTCTATGGTACTGCCGACATATTGTAAGGTATTGCTGGATGATTCCTATAAGAAATATCTTGGCGAGATCATTATTGATGGTTATACGGATACAGACGGAGATTACAGTTATAACCTGGAGCTGTCACAGAAGAGGTCTCTGGCGGTAGCGCAGTATCTTTTGGATATTAAGAGTGATTTTCTGAAGGATTCACAGGTTCAGGAACTGAAGGATTGTCTGACAGTGAATGGGCATTCCATGTCAGATCCGGTTTTGGATGCAGAAGGAAATGTAGATAAGGATGCGTCCAGACGTGTAGAGGTAAAATTCCGTTTGAAGGATGAAGAGATGATCCAGGAACTGAATAAGATCATGCAGGGAGATTCTGCAGAGTCCGACAGTACTGCTCAGAAAAAAGAAAAGAATCAGAAAGAAAATCAGGATAATAAGCAGTAATAAAATATGGCTGTTTTATATTTTTTAAGGAGGATTGGGTATGAAAAGAAAACTGGCATTGATGCTGACAATGACGCTTCTGGCTGGCAGCCTGGATTCGGGAATGCTGGTCAGTGCAGCTGATTTTTCAGCAGAAGAGAGTGTGGAACAGGCAGTGGAAGAGGAACCGCAGCCAACCGAGGAAAACGGTGCTGAGGAATTGACGGATGCAGAGGAGGAGCTGCCATCTGATGAGGCAGCTGCTTCTGAGACAGAGCAGGTTGATGATCCCGGAGAAGATGGATCAGAAATGACAGAGTCCGGTGTGAATGAAGCGGATATTTCTACGGAACTGGAAACAGAACCGGAAACAGATCCGGAATTGGAAGAGGAACCGGAAAGTCTGGCAGAAGATCCTGGATCTGCGGAAGTGGAAGAAGCTCAGCTTGAGGATGGCAGTGAAGATACATTATCTGGAGGTGCGGATAATGCAGGATTTGAATGGAACGGACTGCGATGTATTTCTAACGAAAAAGGTGAGGTTACGATCAAAGCGGTCATTAACGATGACCATTATGATAAGAATAACAATAAGATAAAAAGTGACAGATGCGCTTATGTGAATGGAAACATTCCATCTTCGATCAATGGCAAGCCGGTTGTCCGAATCGATACCGGAGCATTTTCAGACTGTATTAATATGACAAGTCTGAATATTCCGGATTCTGTAAAAGAGATCGGACGAGGAGCTTTTTCCGGTTGTACATCCCTTTCTTCCATCTGCATTCCTGATAATGGGGTGGTGGTAGAAGCAGGTGCATTCGAGCGATGTACAAGTCTTACCCGTATCCATATCCCTGCATCGATGGTCACACATGGTTATGTGGGTGAGAGTCCGGCGTATCCGGGAATTTTTGCGGGAGATGCAGGTCTGACGACGGTCACCTTTGGAAAAGGGATCACAAAGATTGCCAAAGGCTTGTTTTTGCAGTGTTCCGGTGTGAGAAAGATCGTTGTTCCGGATACTGTAAAAAATATCGAGGCATATGCGTTTCGGAGTTGTTCTGCACTTACGGAAGTGATTCTTCCGGAAGGCCTGGAAAATATTTATAATGGAGCGTTTTCCTACAGTAAGAGTTTGACTTCCGTGAAGCTTCCATCTACGCTGAAATTTCTGGATGTAGGAGCTTTCGGAGATTGTACAGGTCTTACGACGATCAACATCCCACCAAAAATGAAGACCCATGATACCACAGCGGCGAACCGGCAGTGGCCAGGTCCTTTTTATGGCTGTAAAAATCTGAAAAATGTGACTTTGGACAACGGAATGGAGGAAGTTCCAAGAGGGATTTTTTATGCACCCTCCGGTGATATAGGGCTGGAGGAAATTGTGATTCCGGATAGTGTGAAATGGATCGGGTACAGTGCGTTTTTTGGCTGTAAAAATCTCAAAAAGGTGACTCTTTCCAAAAAGCTGGAGGGTATTGATTCAGAAGCTTTTCAGAACTGCAAAAATATGAAATTATCAGAACGCGACCTTCCGAAAACGCTGAAAACGATCCGTGATAATGTTTTTGCTAACTGTACAAGCCTGGAAAATGTTGTACTTCCAGATTCCCTGGAGTATCTTGGGATAAGTGTATTCTATAACTGCCAGAGCCTGACAGAAGTGAATATTCCGGCTGGTGTGGAGACAAATGGAGCTACAGGAAATTACTATGATATGGGCGGCCCTTTTGCAGATTGCGTGAATCTGAAAAAGGTAACCTTTGGAAAAGGAATCAAGAAAATCCCACAGGGACTGTTTTACCGATGTACGGGGATCGAATCCATAGAGATTCCTTCAACGGTTACAGAAGTTGATTATATTGCATTCGGAAGATGTGTAAATCTGCAGAAAGTTGTGATCAACAGCGGACTTAAAGTTTTGTGGAAAGAGGCGTTTTACAAGTGTGAGAAGCTGGAAAACCTTACATTACCTTCCTCTGTGGAGGATATCAAGGAGTATGTTTTTAAGGATTGTAAATCACTGAAATGGGTTATGATCCCGCCAAGTGTAAAAACAATGGCGTGGTATAATGATATCACATATTTGAATGAAGATACGATTTTTGTTAATGTTTCATCTGACTTTGCAATAAAAGGTTCTACGGGTTCTTTTGCGGAAGCTTACGCGAAAAAATTCTCCATACCGTTCGTTTCAGTGGGAGTCACAGAGAAAACAACCTTTAAGGTCACATTTGATAAAAATGCGAAGGATGCGAAGCTTGCGTCAAAGTATAAGAAAAAGACGGTTACAAATAAATGTGCGTACGGAAAACTTCCGACGCCGTCCAGAAAGAATTATTATTTTCTGGGGTGGTATACAACACCGAAGGAAGGCGGAAAAAGGGTTACTGCAGGTACAAAGGTCAATTTGAAACGCGATCAGAAGCTTTATGCTCACTGGGCAAAGGCGGATTTGACGAAGGCAAAGATTTCTGTAGGAAACTGTACCTGGAATGGAAAACCGAAAACACCGAAGGTTACAGTGAAGTTCTATGGACAGACTTTAAAAGAGAAAACGCATTATACGGTTTCTTATCCTTCCAAAAAGAATATAGAACCTGGTAAAGTGATCGTCACGATCAAGGGTAAGGGCGTTTTTGCAAAATCCAAAAGTAAAAAGGCAAGCTTTAATATTGTAAAGGCAAAACAGACAATCAAGACAAAGAATGTCATTTTTAATGTGACAGAGACTGGAAAAACAAAGAATTTAAGTGTTTCTGCAAGGGAAAATCCAAAGATTAGTCTGTCCAGTGATTTTTCAGGAATTACAATAGTTAAAGGGAAAAAGCAGGTAACGTTGAAAAAACCAGGCGTTGCAACTATTACAGTACGAGCAGCGGAAACAAAACATTATAAAGCAGCATCTCAAAAAATGAAGGTTGTTTTGCAGGGGCGTCAGAATATTAAGCTTGTTTCCAAGGCTTTAAAGAATGATGGAAAGAACAGTTATACGATATCCAGTGATAACTTCAATCAGCCGATCAAGATATCAGTTCTCGGAGGAGCAAAATATTCCTGCGCAGTATCAAATTCCGGAAAAACAGCGGCGTGGTATGAAAGCGGCAAAGGTCTGATGGTGAGAGGCCAGGGCAAAGTTGTTGTGACGGTTACTACGAAGACAAGTGCAGATCAGGTATACCTGGCTTCTAAGAGAGTATTTACGATCAATCTGACAGGAAAAGTCCAGAATAGTGATTGGGTATTTAAACAGGATAGTGATGGAAAAGTGATCCTGATGAAATATACCGGAAAGGCTGTGAATGTTACAGTTCCTACGACGATCACGATCGGAATGAAAATGGTTCGGGTAAAAGGACTTGGGGACAGTGTTTTTGAAGGACAGAAGATCCAGAAGGTTGTGATCGCAGAAGAGGGTGTTCTTACTATTGGTAAAAAGGCGTTTAAGAATTGTACTGCACTGAAATCGGTTTCTCTTAACCGTAAGACCGTATCTATTGGTGCGGAGGCTTTTTCCGGCTGTAAATCGTTGACTTCTATTGATCTGCCGGATGGTCTGAAAGAGATTTCCGCAAGTCTGATGAAGGGGTGTAGCTCGCTTTCAGGTTCTGTCTATATTTCGAAAAATGCCAAGAAGATCGGTAGCAGTGCATTTAATGGCTGTGCTAAGATCCGTACGGTAATGGTGTATTCCAATGTGACCAGTGTTGAGGCAAATGCATTCAGAGGCTGCAATAATATTAATAAGGTTTATTATGCGGGGCCGAAATATAAATGGGCTCAGATTAAAATCGCAGGTGGCAATGAGAAACTGACAGCGAATGTGGTCTTTAATGCAGGTGGTGGTGTTGATTCCAGCGTGGATACGAAGCTTTCAACGGATGATCTTTTCAGAAAGTATCCGGAGTTTCTGAACAATACCGGTTTTGACAAGGTTACAGGTGATCTTCAGGGTGAGATGTTTGATGCGTTAAGTGCGGATACCAGTGCTACTTCGGGCTTTGGCACTTCAACATATTGGGCTACGGTTAAATCCAATATGCTGAACGGATTTGCGGATTCGATGTGTAATCTGTTTAATAAGGCGTATGGGACGGATTTTTCAGATGATAAACTGAAACAGAGTCTGGCTATGGAGCTTATTGTGGAAACTGCGGAGAGTTCTATGCTGACATATGGTAACGATACTCTGGCAGAGGCTTATGATATCATTCATAATACAAAAGATCTTTCGGATCACTTCTTTGAAAATGGTGACACGAAATATCAGCTGGCTATGAAGCTGGAGGGTGTGACGCAGTATAGCAGAACTGAGCTTAATGATATGCTTGATTGGTTTTACAAGAAAAACGATAAAGGGGTTTCCAGGTGGGATACCATTGATAAAACTTTTAACAGTGCAGATGCTATTATGAGTGCAGGGGATTATCTGATGAATTTTCTGACGTTGGTTACGGTTGGACGGGATTGTCTTGACAGACTGAGTTATCGGCTGCAGGCGGATTCTTCTTTGAAGAGGGGAATCGATCTTTTGAAGCAGTATTATGACCAGCCGCTGAAAACTCTGATGGTGGATTATGCGTCAGACAGGTGTATGAAGAAAGTGAAGAAGATGTTGACGAAGTCATTGACGAAGGTTCTGGATACAGTATGGACTCATAAGGGGTATACTGGCAGCTGTTATGTTGAGCTCGCGGAGCTGATCTTTAACGTTACCGGTACAATGATCCCTGGACCGACGATCGAGGGTTATAAGCAGGCATGGGTTTCGGTGTCAAATACGATGACTTTGAGAAATTCTGCTATGCAGCTTCGGAATGAGATCATTCAGGCGAAGAATAATGGTGGAGCTTCGAATCAGCAGATCGGGGATTATCAGCTACTGATGAGGACTTATCTGACTTGCCTGAAGAAGTCCGGGGGATATGTGGCGTCAGTTGTGAGGAATCCGTATGTTATGCAGGGGCATTTGGCTCGTTATGATAGTGCGTTGAATTATGAAGCTTATATTTCGGGATGTAAGTCTAATGCAGTGTATGGGAAGTGATTGAGGTTTAACTGGATCAATTAAGTCCTTTGCGGGGCTGCGAAAAGCGATAAGCTGTGGAGCAGTTATTCGGTTATGAGCAAGTAGCGAAGTGGATTGTGAATATCCGCTTGACATTTGTTCTTTTTGCTCTGGTGTCTGGCAGTGTTGTATTTGCTGGGCACCGGGGCTTTTTATTTTGTTGGAGGTATAGAGGGACGCCAGAGGAAGGTGGAATTGGTCTGTGAGGGATGCAGTCGGGGGGGGGGGAGGTTTTGTGGTGTGGATGGAGAGGGGGACGCCAGAGGAAGGTGGCATCGGACTGGGCGTCCTGTCCTGAAATGTCAGACCGGTACAGAATATTCCTATAAGTATCGAAGAATACAGGAACTAGATCGGCCCAGTGTATCACCATAAATATCGAAGA
>OGOL01003013.1_pt1 | contig 12116 bp, 15 predicted proteins | sample 1552641 | NCBI WGS metagenome assembly OGOL01 (sample SAMEA2580140, study PRJEB22360) | human gut metagenome | biome: human gut; feature: human-associated habitat; material: faeces | place: Denmark | collected 2008/2010 | reverse complement strand
GGTCATTTGTAAAATTAATAGAAAGTGGTGTGTATCATAAGAATTTGTTTGAAGATTTGAAATAAGGGCTCAGAAGAAATCGTTTTATTAAATGGAAGATATATAGATAACGAATTTATATGGAGCAACTTTTAAAATAGCCTTAAAAAATTCTGGATTAAGCTTTTTTAATTCTATGTGAGGACTAGAGTAATTATGGATAAACTAAAAAAGTATTATTAGTTGTCTTCAATGCTGCTTATATGGAAGAAAGCTTAAAGATAAAAAAATTAATTACATCATAGGTGCTTAATTTTCAGATATGATAGAAAATTAAGCGCTTACTGTATGTGGGAAAAATAGGAATTAATTTGGTTTGGAAAATATAGTATGGTGAAATGAAAAATGTGAATCGGGGTTAATATAATGGGGTACGAAATAAATATCTGTTATCATTCAAAGGCTTATAAATACTTGAAAAAACTTAATAAGAATGAGCGAAATCAAATGATGCGATTAATTAATCAAAAGATAAGAGGATATATAGAAGATGGGGATCGGAGATATATTTTTCAAGAGAAGTCTTTTTCAAAACTAGGTCAATTTGATTCGACTGTATATTGTTTGAGAGTAAATATTAAAATAAGAGCTATCCTTTCTATTGATGAAGACCCTATTTTTGAGAAGATTGTGGTGAATATTTTTACATTATGTAGTCCAGAAAGAACACATAAAGAAATGCAGGGGATTATGGAATCTCTTTATCAAAGGATGATAAATGAAGAATCGTATGATGAGGAGGAAGAATGATGGCAGAAACAAAAGGTTTAATAGATGATAATGGAATAATTTACGAATGTAATAAAATTTTGCCAGAAGAATATAAGATAAAATTACTGGAGGTATTAGCTGAGATTGAAGATAATGAATGTCATAAAAATCAATCATTTCCTAAATCTAAATTACATAAGGTAGTCGGGGCAAAAAAAGTATATAGAGCTTATATTGACAAAGTATCTGGATGGAGATTACATATTCAATATGGTGAAGATAAAAAAATTCATTTATGCGAGGTTTTAAAACCTTCTGAACATGATAGGGCAACAAAGAAAAAAACATTAAAAAGTAAAAAGAAAAAGTATTTATAATTGATTAAAGAAAGGTATTTGGAAGGAAGTGATTATATGTTAAATGAATGTGATATCGAGTTAGTAAGATTAATAAGGTTTGCAATATCATATTTGGAGAAGTTTCAAGATACATTTCAAAGTAAGGAAGTGCGAAGGGAATATTTAAAAATTTTAGATAAGATAGTTGAATTTTTGGGAAATAAGAATGGTGATGATTTTAATGAAAAGTTTTTTAAGTATTTATATGAGGAATATTATAGTATAGTGAAAAAAACAGACAAAACAGAGGAATGGAAAACAGAACATTTAAGAGAACAGTTTTCAATGATTTTAATACGACAGATACCCCAATATAGAGATGAATTGTACGAAGAAAATATTTTTGGAAAAATATCAGAATATATGGTATTAGATACAATGGAAGAATATAGCAAAAAAATTCCGTTTTATTATAAAAACTGTTTGTTGGAAGAAGATTGGGAAACATTTGAGACAATTATGGAATTTATTAGGGGTGAGTTAGTAAGATATCATTTAAATATTGCATATGTTAAAAAAATTACTTCATTTATGGCAGAGTTTAATGAAAAAGGAGTATTTCCATTAGATTTGCAATTCCTTAACAGGTATTTAGATACTGCTGTTTCTGAAATGATATTAGTCCAAACCAAGCTGTTTTCAAATGCTAACACAGTGCAACAAAAAAATTTTGGATTTGATTATTTAAGATATAATATATCGGAAAATTCAAAAAATAAAGAAGTAAATAAATTGCTAGGCGAAATTAGGAAAAAAATTAAAGTGGCAAAAGATAAATGTAAAAAAATGGAGAAAATAAGAAATGGAATGATTGCACATTATGATATTAAATTAATTCAAAAGGAAACAATAGATACAGTAAGCATTGAAGATTTGGAAGAATTATATGAGATATCAGTAGATTTATTAGAAACATTATCATTGCATTATTTTGAAAGAAAAGATAGTGCTTTTTTAGAAATGATGAATAAACATGGATTTAAAAAAGCTGTTGTAGAAAATCCGATTTTTGAGCCAAAGTTAACGTCAGATCTAGACGAATATCTTAATATTTTACGAGAAAGATTTATTGACAAAATTCAAATTGTGTAAAATATTAAGCATTTACTTGTTATTCGTAAGGATACTTAAGAAGAATTTAAAGGGTATACGGTAAAACATGAATACTTAGACAAATTCCCTCTTAAGAAATTATGCCAAGAAGCTATAGTTATAAAGTAGGTTGCTTTTGTTAGCATACATTGAGTATGCAGCGTATAAAGCTGATAATTTGAACAAGGAAGATTATTAGGTATATTTTTTGTAAGCGCTTAATTTTCAGGTATCATAGAAAAATATCCGACTGCCTTCTGGTAGTCGGAATCTTCTTATAATCCCCAAATACTTACTTCTTTAAATTTGCTGCCCGCCGCTTGATTTCTGCCTTTACCTCTTCATTCCATGGTGCCAGCTGTTCGAATTCCTCATCACCCATTCTATCATTCGGACGTTTTTCCAGCAGATAGGTTAGATAGTGATAGACGTTTACTCCATTCGCTTTTGCCATTTCTACCATAGTATAGACATCTGCACTTGCCTGAGCTCCATCCGGGCTGTCGCAGAACAGCCAGTTTTTTCGCCCTACTGTAAATGGACGGATAGCATTTTCACTTAAATTATTCGAAAAACTGCATCTCCCATCTTCCAGATAGGTCATAAGATATGGAACACGGTTTCTGATATATGTTACTGCTTTATCCATTCGGGAGCCTCGTACCGGCTCTTGTTTTTCCAGCCACGACAAAAAGCCTTCTACTACTGGCTTCTCTTTTTTGAGACGGGCCTTTCTGACAGCATCGAAGGTGGTATGTTTTGCTTTGATGTCTTCCTCTAAACGGAAAAGTTTGTCTATATATAGGATTCCCTGTACGGCTGGCTGGTTGTAATCCAGTTTCTTCCCCTGGGGGACTGCATCGGTTAGATACCTGCGGATATGCGCCTAGCAGGCTGTCCGTTTTATATCTGGAACTTTGTTGTAGCCGCTATAGCCATCACATATGAGATAGCCATGAAATCCATCTAAAAATTCTGCGGCTGTATTCCCACTGCGGGTTTCTGAATATTTATATAGTATGATTGGCGGCCCGTCATCCTCCCCACTCCGGAACAGCCACATATAAGACTTCGTCTGCGCCCGACGGTCTGCCTCATGCAGTACCTGAAGGGGTGTCTCATCTGCCATCACAAAACCCCTTTCTAAAAGTTTCCGATGAAAATATTTATACATTGGATGGAAGAATGCTTCTGAATTCCGGATTACCCAGTTTGCCATTGTTGCCCGGGTGATAGAAGCACCATACTGCTCCCAGTCTTTTTCCTGACGGTAGTATGGCAGGCTGTTACAGAACTTCTGATACATTACCCACGCAACGGTACCCGCAGAAGCCATTCTATACAGCATATGGGCTTTTCCATCTTTTCCTTTTTTGATTGTAGGGAAATCCTTTCTTTTACATTCCGGGCAGCTGTAGCTGATACTGTAATATTCAACCACCCTCAGCTGTGCCGGTATAAATACCAGTTCCCGGCGGACGAATTCTTCCCCCGATCGATACCAGATCAGCACCACAGACAGGGCATTTCGTATCTTCAAGATTAAGATATTCCTTTGTTACAGGGATTCCTTTATAACGTTCTGCATCGACAGTTTCCTGAAGGGTCTTTATCAGATTTTTCAATTCAGCGACCATGTCTTTCAATTCACGGAGCTGGATGTCTTTGGAACTGTCTGCCACTGTGGTTACCTCCTGTCTTTCATAGCTCTATTATAGCAGAAAACAGGAAGTGCTGCCAATAAAAGCAGCTCTTTTTTACATCTGTTTACCGTGTACGGATGGCTTTGGGCTGTTCGATATCAATGCCTGACATCAGCCAGTCGAATTCCCTCCATGTGAGATTGCGTACTTCTGATCTATCCCTTGGCCATCGGTAAGAACCTTTAGCCGTGAGTCTTTTATAGATCATAACAATTCCGTCCGGTTCTTTCAGGATAGCTTTTATCCTGTCACATTTCCGTCCGCAGAACAGATAGAGGGCATTATCAATCTCCATGGAGAACTGGTCTTGAATGATTGCACACAATGCGTCAATGGATTTGCGCATATCTGTTCTTCCACATACGATATAAATGGCATCAACATTTGAGATATCCGCTAACATAATGGCTCCTTGAGGGATTCTATTAAAGTTCGAAGAAGCGCTGGATGAACAGAATTGCTCAGATGGATAAGCAGCCCTTTTGCTTTAATCTCAATAGTATGTGGGTCATCTGTATACACAGGCTCACTCTCCTGACCGTAAAATGGCTGTGTAGAAATATCCTCTGGTTCTATGGCAATCTGGACAACATCCTGCCTGTGGGCAGTAAGGTCAAAAGTACCAGACTTTGCAGTTGATGGTGGTATCTGACAAGCAGATTTGCGAAGACGTGAAACTGCATTATAGAAACAGCTGGGAAAAATGTCATGTTCATGACACCAGGCGGCATCCGTTAATCCGCTTTGTCTGCACTCTGTTACGAGTTGCATCCACTCATCCAGGGAACGGCCTGGGGTACGTTTACTTTTCATAATGAAACCTCCAAATATAGTATGACTAACTTCCTATCAAAGAAGTGAAGTAAAAAACTATCTGCTATCATTATGGAGGATATGGTGACAAATATCTAGTCACCCAGAAATTAAGCGCTTACAATAAAACAATTAAGAAAAAAGGAATGCTTAGAACAATTTCGGACAAAGTAAGGTAAGCAGGTAATCATCCGTACCTTGACTAAAAAAGCCGTCCCTCTGGACGGCTCAAAATTTTATTTTTTCGGTTTAGTTTTTGTCTTTATTTCTTCTGGCAGTTCTTCTGCCCATGGAAGTAAGCTATCCAGTTCCTCTGGCTTTGGAAATGGTCCAAGCTGGCGGAGTCTCTCTAATACATACGTTAAGTAAGTCATATTTCATCAAGATATAGCGAAGAATAATAAAGCAGGTGGATACCAGATTTTGTTTTGGAAAGTCTTACCATATAAAGTGCCAATAGCAACTCAAAGTGCTATTGTATTACCATATGATATGGAAGCAAATGGACTTCCTAGATTTGGTCATTTAAGTGCTGATAATATGTTTGGAGTAGGATATGAAGCTGTAAAGCCAGAAGATGTACCCAATTTCTTAGATGAAAGTTGGGCTATTAAAGAAGAGGAAAGCACGGATGGGGAAGAATAACAGCGTAAAGAAAATAGATGAAGAACAGATTTTGAAGAGATTTGAATACACTGTACAAGAATATATCAGATTTTATGATTTTTATAAGAATCAGGAAGTATAATGGACTGGATAAAACATATCAAAGAAAATAAGCGTAAGAGAAAGTAAAATATGTGCGGATACAGTCCTTGTAATAGAGGTGTATTGATGTTAAGATGATAATAAGGAAGATGTAGATAAGCTGAGAAAAGAAGGTGTTATCAATGAATGAGGAAGAAAGATTTGATTTTGAGAAAAAGCACGAAGAAGACCTTCAAAGATTGCGTGGCTTTATGTAATAAAAAACTTACAAGGGAGTTCTGTTCGTTTGGATATTCTCGCAGTGGATCGACAAAATCAGGTGTATAATATTGAAATTCAAAGAGATGATAAAGGTGCAGGTGTGAAGAGAGCTAGATATAATAGTAGCTTGATTGATGCAAATGTGACAGAACCGGGTGAACAATATCAAAATTTGAATGAAACGTATGTGGTTTTTATTACAGAAAATGATGTGTTAGGAGAAAATCTTCCGATATATCATGTGGATCGTATCATCAGGGAAACTGGAAAAATGTTCAATGACCAATCGCATATTATATATGTAAACTCTCAGATAAAAGATGAAACAGCATTAGGAAAACTTATGCATGATTTTACATGTACCAATGCTAAAGATATGTACTATGAAGTGTTGGCTGACCGTGTACATTATTTTAAAGAAGATGAGAAAGGAGTGGCAATTATGTGTAAAGCTATGGAAGATATGAGAAATGAAGCAGCAAGAGAAGCTGAAAAAATGAAAGCAATTCGTATGGCTCGTCTAATGATAGAAGATGGTAAACTTAGTTATGAAGATATTGCAATGTACACAGAGCTTACTCTGGAAGAAGTAGAAAAAATAGCTTTGGAAAAGAAAAGTGCATAATAAATAAAACAAAACAAATGTTCTATTTTGCGGAGCGATAAGCAGAAAAGGGTTTCTGATTATTTATAAAAATTAGAGGCTCTTTTTTTATGCCTAAAAGTTGTTCTTGAGTTGACATAAGGAGGCGATATGCCCTTAGTCGGACTGAGGCCGGGAGAAAAACTCTTTGAAGAAAAATTAATGGCAGAAGAGGGATTAAAGAAAACGAAAAATGAATTAATCCACATGCATCCATGAATATGTGGGGACCTACACCGGAATTTATCCAGACTTTAGAAGATGGTTTTAAAGAATTCTTTGCCAACATGGGAGACAATGATATCCTAAAAGCAGAATATTTATTGCCAATCTACATAGACGAACTTCTTCAGGCGGGCAGAGTTTTTGTAAAAGTGTTAGATACGAATGACAAGTGGTTCGGAGTAGAGAGAATGATTATCCAGTTTATATCTCTTTGTTTCTGTAACTTCGAAATTAGAAAGATCTGCTTCCTTCTTTCCTTTCCGTTTCTTTCTCTTATAAGAAACTGGCTGGATCTCTTCATAGGCAGCTGTATCCTCTACATCTGTATTCATCTCTGCTTCATTAAAAAGACAGAGCTGTTCATATCCGTCAGCATACTTCTCACTTGACTTTCCGAACCGTCTTCTTTGTTCCAGGGCGAGACGGTCAGAGAGCATGGCATTCATGAATTCCAATTCTTTTTGTTTATCCTTAAGAAGCTGGATCTCGTTTTCATTTTTACTTTTCTGTTCCTGCACGAGCAGCGTTACCTTAATGAGATCTTCACGCTTCATGTTATTGAGTTGTTCTTTTGTAAACAATGGCTCCATATCAGAAGAATTTATTTGAAGATTTAAAATAGTGTAATAGAAATAATATGAGCAGCGGTGAGAAATTGCCGCTGTGTTTTTATAATCAAAATAGGAATAAAATGGAAAAAAGAATAAAAATAGCTAGAAAACTCTGTGAGAGGTGATAGTTAATGTATAAAAGAGTAATTATTGAAATAGTATGAAATAGACAAATTAGAATAGAAAAAATAAAAGAATGCTAGTTATATTTTTTTAAAATATATATAAAATAACAAAACAGTATTGATTTATATCAAATATTAGCTTACATTAAAGGTAAAGGGTAAAAGATAGAATTCGATATGAATAGTTTCGTTATCTGAGATACAAGAGTGGGGTAAAAAATATTATAAATGAATAGGGATAAAAGAATGTATTCAAAAATTCAAAAGCTGAGAACTTTATGATTGTAAATAATTAGTTTGTAATTTTTTATGTACAAATAAATGGAGTAAGATAAATGAGTTTAGCAGAAATGATTGAAGTACGTGAGGGAAAAATAGAAGAATTCGTTGAAAAATATAACATAGATGCCATAGTGAATCCTGCTCGACCAAGTCTTATGGGTGGAAAACGTGATGGAAGTGTAGATGAGGCGATTCATCAAAAAATTAATAGGCTAGAAAGAAAAAATGGTTATTTTAAAGAGTTTATTAAAGATGAATTTGAGGAGAAGGTTAATACAAGGAAAGCGGATGTTATTCGTTGTGAAAGAGGAGAAGCGGTACTTACTGAAGGTGGGAAACTGTGTAAATATGTAATTCATACAGTTGGTCCTAAAAGTGATAGGAATGAAGGGCATCCAGATGGATATTCCAGTTCCTGTGTAGGAAAATTGGTTTCCTGTTATGAAAATGTAATGAAGTTGGTATTTGAATATCCAGAGATAGAAAAGATAGCAATTCCAGTAGTATCATCTGGTAATTATGGTTTTGATTTCGAGTATGCATTTCGAATTGGACTAGTTACGGTATATAACGAATTATTGGAAAAGAAGAATGAGTATAGGGAACTTTTTAAAGAAATAAGTTTAAGAAAAATATATTTTGTAATTCCTAATGATAATGGCAATTGTGATAGAGCCCGTCAGATTTTTGACCAATATAAGGATGTTTTTCAAAGAGAACACAGAGCAGTGTATAGCGGCGTTTTTAAGAGTCAAAAAGAAGCTTTGAAAGAAGTGAATATGTATGATGAACAGAGAGGATATTTTGCAATTGCAAAGCGTATAAGGCAGTTATTAATTATTTTAAGATATGTTTTTGTAGGATGGACTTGGTTAAAGGACATATTTGGAAAGAGAGATTGGGTTGCACGAAGACAGGTTATAGAAATTGTTGCGTTTATTAAGGTATTTGTTCCAATCATCTTTATGTTTCTCTGTACTTCGTATATTTCGATAGGAAGTAGTTGGGGTGTACAAGTAGTTTTTTCAGCAATCATAGCATATGATTTAGGAGATACAGTTACGTATTTAGTTGGTTTAATGTTTTTATCTGATATTCAAAGACCGTCTGCAAACGTAATTCGTTCATTGGTAATGTTAGTAGTTAATTACATAGAAGTTCAATTTGATATGGCAGCAGTTTATTTGTTTGTTGGCAATTTTATATATAATAAGATGCATACAGTACAGCATGCAATGGGATTCATCATAGGAAATCCAGAGAGGATAAAAGAGTATCAATGGCTACAGTTTGCTAATAATGGAATAAAGTTTTTCTTTTTAACTGTGACATTAAGTTATTTTTCAAATCATATGAGAATGAGGAAGTTTCGGACTATTTAAGTACTTAATATTATTGTTTATAATATAAAGGAGAAGATTTGGGAGTGGAGAAAAGAATAGTGGCAGATAGAAAAAACACAAGAGAACTTGTTTGCAATAATTGTGGAGAGATATTTATCTATCGTTGTAAAAACAGTAAAGCACCCTCTTATTGTTCATATTGCTACAGGGATATGAAAAGAGCACATGAGCAACAGTTGGAAGAGGAAAAACAACGAATAGAAGACGAGAAATGGCGTCGACAAAGTATGATTGATAAGGAACGTTTTGAAGAACAATTACGGCATATATCTACGATACCCATAGATAAACTAAGTTTATGTGGATGCACCTTATATATATTAGGGAACGGTTTTGACTTGATGCATGGTGTAAAGTCAAGTTATAGAGCGTTTAGAGATTCTCTGGGAAGAAACAGTGAACTGTGTAGAGAACTGGAATTCTATTTAAAAGCGGAAGATATCTGGGCTAATTTTGAAGATGCATTGGGGCACATTAATATGGATATGATGGCAAACCCGCAAATAGTTGGAAATATGCTTGATAGTAGTGGCTTTTTTGATGAAGATTCTGGAGTGGCAGAATATTATATGGCGTTAGAAATGGCTGCCGAACCAATGAGATCTATTACCGAAGAGTTGGAGAAGAAATTTAGAAGATGGATTGAAAAATTAGAAATAGGTACGCATGATCGTCCTTTAAAATCAATATTTCATGATGATAAAGTGCTTTGTTTCAATTATACAGAATTTGTGGAGGAACTTTATGGAGTATCTAAATCTAATGTGTGTTATATACATGGATGTAGGAGAAAGAAAAGGGGACATCAAAAAGAAAAATTAATATTAGGACATAAGCCGGGAACATCGGAAGATGAATATGCTTCGATACGTGGTCTTAAAAGAAAAAAATCATATCGTAGCCAAGTGATTGATGTGGCGCAGGAGGGGGTAGTAAGTCTTCTTACAGAGTATGATGAGGATCTGACTAAAGATTCTAAAAGCATCATATTGAAACATAAAAGTTTTTTTGAGGGACTTACTAATATTGAGGATATAGTTGTAATAGGCCATTCTATATCACCTGTTGATTGGGATTATTTTTTAGAAGTGGCTAAATGTGCCCCAAATGCACAGTGGTATTTTGGCTGTCGTGGAATTCATGACCTTGAAAATACGCAACATTTGGTTAATGTACTAGGAATAAATCCTGTTATATTTCGTACAGATGGGATTTCTGTAACTACGATTTCTGAACCTGTAAGAAAGATACCAGTACATAAAACACGCTTTAAGGAAGTGCAATCTTCAGATAAGGAATGGAGTGTTCAATGGAGTGGTAAGAAAATTAATATTGTGGGGAATAATGGAAAAGTTAATCGCATTATGCAGGAAAATATAAAGAAATGTGTGTTTTCACCAGATGGAGATATTCTTTTTGTTGTAATGAATGGTTTAGATGAAAGCATTTCATTTTTTAGGTTGATTGATGGTGTGTGGGTGTACATAGATGAACTGAAATCAATTTCAAATCAGAATCTTCTCAATAGGAGATTGCAATATGTGTATTTGAATAATAAAAAGCTTTCCTTTATCTATAATAACAGGATTAGGGAATACTCTTTGGATACAGGTGAACTTATTCGAAATCAGTCGAAAAGAGATGCAAAGAATGGTTATTATGAGGGGAAAGAAATTAGGAAATTGTTCTTTAAATAAAAATAGTTGTTGCTGTTTTTTATAAACAATATGGGAAGAAACTAAAAATCTAAAACTGGAGATATTATCCAGGATTGCGATGAGATTGGAACTGACAGGTTCTGAATTGTTAGATTTTCCAGAGATGAATGAAATGGAATTTGAGGATGAATGGGAAAGATGCGATTGAAGGAATAAACAGTGGAAGAAATACCAGTCATATTTTTGGTTGAAAACACAAAGGTTACAGGAATAATGGATAATACTTAATTATCTATAGAAAGAAATTTTTACGTAATGGAGGCAGAATGTATAATTCAGATACTATATTAAGAAAATTAATTCAACAGCTAAAAAGTTATTATAATTCTGAAACAGAAGGAGTTACTGTAATTATTGGTGCTGGATGTTCTTTAAGAAGTTCATCTGATGATATTTCAACAGAAGGAATTGTAAAAGACATAGTTAAAAAGCATTTAAAAGAAGATCAGGATCTTCCCGATACATGGACAGAATTATATTCTTTATTTGTAAATAATGTTTGGACGGGTCAAGGTGAACAGGATAGAATAGATTTATTAGCACCTTATTTTAAGAATCTAGAGCCTTCTAAGGGATATTTGGCAATTCGAAACCTAATTAAAACAGGCTATATAAAAAATATAATTACTACAAATTTTGATCCTTTGATTGATGAGATTTTAAAGGACATTCCTCATAGAACATTTATTGATGGTTTAAAAAAAGAATCTTTTTCTGATGATAATTTTTCCATTAATTTTGTTAAAGCTCATGGTGATCTTCAACATGGAAATCTTCGTTTTGCCCCAGATGAATTACGACGATTATCTCCTGAAATTGAAGCGGTCATTCATTCTTTAACAAAAGGAATTGTAATAGTTGTAGGTTATAGAGGTCAGGATATTGGTATTATGAACGCTTTAAATACATCAAAAGCACATTGTGCATTTTGGGTAAGTCCTGAAAAGCCTGATTTATATGATCAGTATTCAAATGGCAGTATTGATACCTGGATGAAGACACGAAATTCAGAGTATAATTTTATTAATGGAGAAAAAGGAGATTTTAATGTTTTATTTCCATTCATAGAAAGTAAATTACAAGAAGTACCTAAACAAGAGATTAAAAGTCTAAAATTATGGAAGAAAAGTTCTTTATATAATATAATTTCCATAAGCGAACGTGCATCGATAGTCTTTTCTAATTTACTCAAAATAGAAGATGAAATTTTAAAAGAGTATATATGGACAGTCAAGGAACCTTATTTTTGTGTGGACTCTACAACTTTGTTATCAATATTAATTACGGTTTTACAGGATAAACTTGATTTTCAAAATTATATTACAAATGAAATAGAAGCACTATTACTTGCTACTGCATTAACAATTTTTTCGCAAATACAAGG
>OGOL01003010.1_pt1 | contig 12125 bp, 8 predicted proteins | sample 1552641 | NCBI WGS metagenome assembly OGOL01 (sample SAMEA2580140, study PRJEB22360) | human gut metagenome | biome: human gut; feature: human-associated habitat; material: faeces | place: Denmark | collected 2008/2010 | reverse complement strand
CCAGCCGCTGGCCTCGTCCACCGGACGGGACGGGTCGAGGGCGCGGAGGGTCTCGGTCGCTTTCCGTGCATCGAACTGCCCCCACCCCTCGTTGAACGGCACCCAGCACCCGATGCAGGGGTGCCGACCCAGCGCGGCTACCGTGTCGGCCAGCTCCCGGGCATACTCCTCCCGGCTGTGGGCGCTGCCCCGGCCCAGAAAGCCCCACAGCAGCTTCCCGTCCGGGGCATGGCGCATCAAGGGCTGTAAGGCGTTGGTCAGGTAGGTGACGTACCACATCGGGTAGGCCCCGCCGCCGTTGACCATATCCTGCCAGACGATGATGCCCAGCTTATCGCAGTGGTAGTACCAGCGCTCCGGCTCGATCTTGGCGTGCTTGCGCAGCAGGTTGAAGCCCAGCTCCCGCACGGTGTGCAGTTCGTGCTCCACGGCGGCGTCGGAGGGCGGGGTGTAGAGGCCGTCGGGCCAATAGCCCTGGTCCAGCAGGCCGTTGAGCAGGATGGGCTTGTCATTGAGGAAAAACCGCCGGATGCCCTTTGCATCCTTTTTGCACTCCCACTTGCGGAGGGCAAAATAGCTGTGGACGGTGTCGAAGCCCTCTTCTTCGCCCTGGGTCGTGCCGACCGTCAGATCATAAAGGAAGGGGCTGTCGGGGCTCCAGGAGAAGAAATGCTCTTCGGCGATGTTCAGGGTCACTTCGCCGTCCCGGTCGGCCTCATCGCTGCCCCAGTCCTCGGCGATGGTCACGCCGCCGGCCCGCACCACGGCCCAGAGGTTCACCGCGCCGCCGGGCTTCGAGGTATGGACTTTCACGGTCACGGTCCGGGCGTCGTAGTCCGGGGTGACGGTCAACGTATCAATGTAATTTTCCGGCACCCGCTCCAGCCAGACCGTCTGCCAGATGCCGCTCTGGGCCGGGTAGAACATCCCGCCGGGCCTGAGGGTCTGCTTGCCCCTCGCCTGCGTTCCGGTGCCGGTGGGGTCCTGCACGGCCACCCAGAGGGTGTTGCGGCCCTGCGGGCGGAGCAGGTCGGTGATGTCCAGCGTGAAGGGCCAGTAGCCGCCCCGGTGTCCCCCGGCCAGACGGCCATTGACCTCCACCGCGCAGGCGTAGTCCACCGCCCCGAAGTGGAGCAGGACGCGCCCGCCCTCGCCCGCCGGGGGCGTGAAGGTGCGGTGGTAGTGGAGCCACTGGCCGGGCTGCAGCGTCCGGCCCACACCGGAGGCTTTCGCCTCGGGCGAATAGGGTACGAGGATAGCGCCGTCCCACTTTGCCGGGAACTCCGAGCTCTGGGTGATGGCGTAGTCCCACGGACCGTTCAGGTTGACGTAGCTGTCCCGGCGCATGCTCGGGCGGGGATATTCGGGGAGCGGATGCATGGAACTACCTCACATTCACTTTTTATAGGCTGCGGCCAGCTTTTCCAGTGCGGGCAGGCTGCGCTTCACCTTCTCGGTGTCGATGCAGTAGGCAAAGCGGACATAGCCCTTGACGCCGAAGGTGTCGCTGGGGACCAGCAGCAGATCGAACTCCCGGGCCTTGAGGCAGAAGGCGTTTGCGTCCTCTTCCAGCGCCTTCGGGAAGATATAAAATGTGCCGCCGGGGCGCTCTACCTCAAAGCCCAGCTCGGTGAGCTTGTCGTACAGCAGGTTCATGTTCGTCTCGTAGACGGACAGATCGCTGGTGACGTCGAGGCACTCGGCAGTGGCTTTCTGGATGATGCTGGGCGGGCAGTTGTGGCCGGTAAAGCGGGAGATCTGGGCCATCATATCCACCAGCACGTCTTCGCCCTCGCAGCCGGGCCGGACGGCCACATAGCCCAGACGTTCGCCGGGCAGGCTCAGGCTCTTGGAGAAGGAGAAGCAGGTCAGGGTGTGGGGGTAGAACGCTGCCGGATACGGCACCTTTTTGCCGTCGAAGGCGATGTCACGGTAGGGCTCGTCGCTGACGAGGAAGATGTTGTGGCCGAAAGCCTTGCTCTTTTCGGTCAGGATGTCGGCCAGACGGCTCAGGGTCTCGGCGGAGTAGACGACGCCGGTGGGGTTGTTCGGGGTGTTGATGAGGACGCAGGTGACGTTCTCGGTCAGCATCTCTTCAAAGGCGTCGAGATTCGGCTGGAACGCCGGTGCCTGGGGCGGCACGACCTTGAGCACAGCGCCGGTCCCCTCCACATAGGGGCCGTACTCGGGGAAGTAGGGGGCGAAGGTCAGCACCTCGTCGCCGGGCTTGGTCACAGCGCGGATGGCGTGGGCGATAGCGCCCGCCGCACCGGTGGTGGGGAAAATATCCTTCTGCTCATAGGGCAGGCCGAAGGTCTTTGCCAGATGGGCCGCCACGGCAGTGCGGAAGCCCGGGTCGCCCTGACTGGGGCAGTAGCCGTGGAGGGCGACAGGCTCTTCCTCGGCCAGCAGGGTCTGCATGGCTTTGGTGAACTTGTCCGGGCAGGGGACGCTGGGGTTGCCCAGCGAGTAGTCGAACACGTTCTCATAGCCGATCTCGGCGGCGCGCTGTTTGCCGTACATGAAAGTCTCGCGGATGACGCTCTTGTGGCCCAGCATGGCGCGGTAAGTCTCGTTCAGCATAATACTTTCCCTCTTTTTTTATTGATCCTCTTCCGGCAGAGCGGAGGCATAGCTCTGCTCCACCTTCACCATACAGCAGTATCTCGGGTCCTGCTCCTTGACGAAATTGCACATCTCGGCCAGCCGCGCGTCCTTGTCGCCGGTGTAGCCCGCCGGGAACACGAGGTCGAACAGCACGTTGGTGTGGCTGTCCCCCGGCACGATGCGCAGGTCATGGATGGACAGACGAGGGTCCATCTGGCGGGCTTTTTCCATCAAACGGCTCCGCAGGATGCCTACGGCGGCGTCCGACGTCACGATGGGGTCGTAGTGGATGGTGACCTGTAAGTGGTCTTTTTTCAGAAAATCCCGCTCGATGTTGTCGATGATGTCGTGGGCTTCCAGCGGGTCGGCCTCGGCGGGGAACTCGATGTGGAGCGAGGCGAACTGATGCCCCGGGCCGTAGTCGTGGACCATCAGATCGTGGACGCCCAGCACCCCCGGGTAGCTCATGACGGTGTGCTCGATGTGCTCCACCAGCTCCGGCGAGGGGCTCTCGCCCAGCAGGGGGCTGAGGGTGTCCATCATAAGCCCCCAGCCCGACCAGAGGATGAACGCCGCCACGGCCACGCCCATGAGGCCGTCCAGCACGTCCCAGCCCGTCAGGTGGGAGAGGACGGTGGACAGGAGCACGGCGCTGGTGGTCAGCACGTCGTTCCGGCTGTCGGCGGCGGTGGCCATCAGAGTCTCGGAGTTGATGCGCTGTCCGATGGTCTTATTGAAGCGGCTCATCCAGAGCTTGACGAGGATGGACGCCGCCAGCACCCCCACACTGAGCCAGCTGAACACCACTGCCGTCGGGTGGAGCACTTTGAGCGCAGATTCTTTCAGCAGGGACAGGCCGATGGCGAGGATGGTGACGCAGACCACGAGGCCCGCCAGATACTCGTACCGGGCGTGGCCGTAGGGGTGCTTTTCGTCCGGGCCTTTGGCCGCCAGCCGGAAGCCCACGAGGCTCACCACGTTGGACGAGGCGTCCGAGAGGTTGTTCAGGGCATCGGCCATGATGGCGATGGAGCCGAACAGCGTCCCCGCCGCCAGCTTGCCCAGACAGAGCAGGAGATTGCAGGCCATGCCCACGAGGCTGGCCAGATTGCCGTAGGCCGTGCGGACGGCGGCGTTCTTGGTATCGTCCGGGTGCCGGACGAACAGGCGGATGAGCAGTTGTGTCATAAAATTCCCTCTTCAGCAGGTATTTCGATGCTACCAGTATAGCACTGCACTTTATGGTTTTGAAGTATTTCGGTAAAATTTTTCGGGTATGCAAAGCCCCCGGCGGGGAAGTTCCCTGCCGGGGGCGGCGTTTTGGGGGTCAAGCGCTCCTTACTTATCGGAAGGCTTGCTCAAATCGATGCTGCGGATGATCTTGCGCACGGGCAGCACGCTCTTGGCGTTCATGGACAGCTCATCCACGCCCATCCGCAGGAAGGTCTCGGTAAGGGCAGTGTCTGCGCCCAGCTCGCCGCAGATGCCCACCCAGATGCCGTGGCGGTGGCCCGCGTCGATGGTCATCTTGATGGCCCGGAGCACAGCGGGGTGGTGCGGGTTGAAGAAAGGCTCCAGCTTTGCGTTCTGGCGGTCCAGAGCGCAGGTGTACTGGGTCAAATCGTTGGTGCCGATGGAGAAGAAGTCGCACTCCTCGGCCAGCTCGTCGGCGATGAGGACAGCGGCGGGCGTCTCGATCATGGTGCCGACCTCCAGCTTCTCGTCGAACTTCTTGCCCTCAGCCCGCAGTTCCGCGCGGCACTCGTCCAGCACGGCCTTGGCGTCCTGCAGCTCCCGCAGGCTGGTGATCATGGGGAACATGATGCTCATGTTGCCGTAAGCGGAAGCGCGGAGCAGGGCGCGCAGCTGGGTCTTGAAGAAGTCCTTCCGGGTCAGGCAGATGCGGATGGCGCGGTAGCCCAGCGCGGGGTTATCCTCGTGGTCGAGCTTCATGTAGTCCACGGTCTTGTCTGCGCCGATGTCGCAGGTGCGGACGACCACCTTGCGGGGTGCAAGGCTCTCGAGCACCTGCTTGTATGCCTCGAACTGGTAGTCCTCCGTCGGGAAGTCCTTGCAGTTGAGGTAGACGAACTCGGTGCGGAAGAGGCCGACGCCGCCGGCGTCGTTCTGCTGCACAGCGCCCACGTCGCTCATGCCGCCGATGTTGGCAAAGACGTTGATGGTCTTGCCGTCGAGGGTGGTGTTGGGCTTGCCCTTGAGCTCCTGCAGCAGTGCCTGCTTTTTCTGGTCTTCCTGCTGGCGCTTTTTCAGGCTCTTGAGCAGGTCGGGGGTGGGGTCAACGTAGACACAGGCGTTGTAGCCGTCCACGACCGCCATCTTGCCGTCCCAGTCGTCCTGGATGTCCTTGCACTGGATAAGAGCGGGGATGTTCATGCTGCGGGCGAGGATGGCGGTGTGGCTGTTGGAGCTGCCCTCCCGGGTGATGAAGCCCAGCAGCAGGCTCTTGTCCATGCGGACCGTCTCGGACGGGGCCAGGTCCTCGGCTACGAGGATGCTGGGCTCAGTACCCTGCAAAGTAGCATTGTCTACGCCCTGCAAAATGTCGAGGATGGCCTGTGCAATGTCGATGACGTCGGCGCTGCGGGCCTGCAAATAGGGGTCATCCATGGCGGCGAATACGGCGGCCTGATTGTCGCCGGCGGTCTTGACAGCGTACTCAGCGCACTTGTGCTGGCCGTTGATGATCTCCTTGATGGCATCCACAAAGTCGTCGTCATCCAGCATCATGGCGTGGATGTTGAACACCTCGGCGATGTCCTCGCCGGCCTCGGCCAGAGCCTTCTCGTACAGAGCGGTCTGCTGGTCGATGGCCTTGGCGCGGGCGTCCTCAAAACGGGCCACTTCAGCGGCGTTGTCGGCCACTTCGGCGGCAGAGATGACGGTATCTTTTTTCTTATAGATCTTCAGCTTTCCGATGGCAATGCCATTCAGGATGCTTTTACCGGTACCTACCTGCATTGCAATTTCTCCTTACTCTTGCTGTTTTGTGTTCCGTAACAAAAAGCCCCCGCAGGACATTCCCCGCAAGGGCTTCTCATCACGCTGGGCGATCAGACGTTCTCGCTCAGGAATTTCTGGATCGCTTCGGCGCAGGCGGCTTCATCGTCGCCCTCCACCTTGATGGTAACGGTGTCGCCCTGCTTGACGCCCATGCCCATCAGGGCCATCAGCTTGCGCAGGTCGCAGGTCTTGCCGCCCTTCTCGAGGGTAGCGGTGCTGGCAAAGCCCTTGGCCACCTTGACGAGCAGACCGGCGGGACGGGCGTGGATGCCGCAGGCATCCTTAACGGTGTACTGGAATTCCTTCATGATCATTTTCTCCTTACTTCATCCGGTCCTCCTGGGCAGCTCACCCTACCCCTCGGGACGCAGCACTCGAACCTTCTGGCTGCTGGATGTTTATCTTTATTATAAACCTTAGTCGTTCTTTTTTCACCCTTTCATATTGCCGATTTTTTATCAAAAATTTTAGTAACATTGAACAGAATCTTTCTACAGAAATACCACTACTGCACAATTTTTCTGTTTCATCGCACTTTTTTGTACAGAATGACGGTTATTCGACGGGGTATCCCTCGGCGTCCAGCGGCAGGTCGGTGTACTGCACGGGCTGCTCCTGTGCAGCGTCCGGCTCGCCGGAAGTCTGCTGGGCCTGACCCTCTGCGCCCAGCTCGCCGTCGTGGCGCTCTCCCCAGTCGCCGCTGAAATCTTCGCCCGAGGTCTGCTGGGCCTGCCCGTCGGTCAGTTCATCCTCGTGCCGTTCGCCCCAGTCCCCGCTGAAGTCCTCGCCGGACACCTGTTCGGCCTCCTGCAGGGCCATCGCGGTCTGGGCGTCTTTCAGCCCGGTGACGGTGCCGGAGGGCTTTTCCAACAGATACGCACCCACGGCCTTTTTCTTGTAGACCAGCAGCACACCGTAGCTGCTCACATCGCCCCGGCTGGCCGCCGGGATGAGCGCTGTCCACTTCTCCACCGTCTTGCCCTTGTAGCGGGCCAGGTCCATACCGCTCTGCTGCACCACCCCGTTAAAGGCCGAAAAGCTGTCATCCCACTTGCGGGGGATCTTCACCTTGTCGGCGGTGATGGACGCGCCGTCCACGTCCAGCCCGTAGCCCGTGAACCAGGTCTGGATGTCCTGCGCACTCTCGATTTTATTACTTGCCGCCGCGACAGCCACCGAGCGGGTACTGATGTACCGCCCCAGCATGGCGCTGAACACCACCAGCGCACAGCACATCGCCCCCACGCCCAGCTTCTTGACGCTTGCCTTACTCAGTGTGACCACAAACATACCCTTGCCTCCCACCCATTCAGATTTGTCCGTACAGCATATGCGGGAGGCGGCGGCATCATGCAAAAATCCCCCGGCACCATGCGGAACGTGCCGGGGGCTGCTTATAGGAGGGCGGAGCTTTGCGGTAAACTCCGCCTGCGGGGGGAAGCTAAGTTAGTAATTTAGTGGAGCAGCTCGTTGTGTGCAACGCCGCCCACCGTCAGCTCTGCGCTCTCACCGGAGTGGGTGAGCGTAAAGAGGGTGTCGTCCACGCCCAGAGACAGCATGCTGTCGATGTTCAGGACGGTCTCACGGAGCTGGGTGCGGAACACGATGGTGTTCACACCCTGAGCCTTCAGCTCCTTCAGGTTGCTCAGGCAGCCGGAAAGGACAGCCGTCTCAGCAGGCACCGCAACAGTGTACCGGCCATCGACAATGGAGGTCTCGTAGGCCTCGGCGCCGGTCACGGTCAGGGTGACAGCGGAGGAGGAGCCGGAAGCAGGAGCCGCCGGACGAGGTGCTGCCAGCTCCGTCTTGGAGGCACCGCAGGCGCAGGTGTAGTGCGTGCGGACGAGCCCCTCATCTACGTTCTCGCTCCCAGTCGTCTTCCAGTTGTGGACATGGTCAGGGGCCGGAGGCGTACTCGGCTCAATGACCACGCTGCCATTCGTGAGGTTGGAGGTGTCGGGGGCAGCTTCCGTACCCGCAGCCAGATCAGGCTGCGTTCCGTTGCCGTTCCAGTACTGACTAGGCGTACCGATGCCTGCGCCGGCCGCCGCACCGTTCTTATAGTTTCCAGTAGAGCTTCCGCCTGCGCCGCCCTTTGCAGTGACCTGCGCAGAGCCCGAGACGGTGACGCTCAGGTCCTTGGCATCCTTGGCGCCAATGCCAGCGCCGTAAACATAATTCTTGTCACTGCTGAGCTTATCGCACCTGGCGTCCAGGCTGGCGTTGTCGGAGACGGAAACGGTGACCTTGGCATTCTCCTGACCCGAGCCGACGCCGCCGTGTTCGCCAACTGCAGCCACCTTCGCATTGTCCTTGATCGTCAGATTAAGGTTTCCATTGCCGCTGCCGATACCAAAGCCTTTGTCGTAAAGAGCGCTATAACAGCTGCCTTCCGCAGACACTTTCGCATTGCCGGAGATCGTAATGACTGTATTCGCATATTTGCCGCCGATCGCATTGTCTCCAGACGCTTTGGCCGTAACTTCCGCATCGCCTGTGATCGTGATGTCCGTGTCCACAAAGTTCGATGTGCCTGTGTAGCTCGACGTAAATCCGGTGCCAATGCCTGCACCATGGTAGCCCCCCGGGCCGCCGACGGCCTCGATCTTGCCGCCGCTGATCACGATCTTGCCGGTGCCGCAGCTTACCTTTTCTCCATCACTAACCTCGGCACTGCCGCGATACTGGCCGGAGCCGATGCCTGCGCCGCCGCTGCCGCCTTCGGCATACAGGGTCTGGTTGGTATCTTTGGCCGTGATGGTCAGGGTGCCGCCGCCATTGGTGATAGTGCTGCCGCTGGCATCCTTGGTCACGTCCTTCTCGATGCCGGCGTGGCCGACGGTTCCCTTGATCGTGTTCTTGCCTTTGAGCTCGATCTCCACGTCACCGTTGCCTGCGACATCCACACCGGCTGCGCCGCCGCCGCCGCTGCCCGCAACTTTTTCCTGCTGCACGGTAACATTGTTGAAGGTCAGCTTGAGCTTATTAACGGTGTTGTTAATGATTTCAATGACGCCCGTGCGGATTCTGCTGGAGTCTCCATAGCTGACACGTACTCCCGCAGAGGCAGTGGCAGTGGCTTCTGCCGAAGCCGAGGCTTCCTTCTTGCCCTCTGCCTTTTTCTGGGTCTGCTGCTCCTCAGCGGCAGGCTCCTCTGCCTTTTCCTGGGTCTGCTGCTCCTCAGCGGCAGGCTCGTCTGCCTTTTCCTGAGTCTTCGGCTCCTCAGTGTCAGGCTCCTCTGCCTCTTTCTCCGTCGTCGGGTAGTAGATCTCGGAGTTGCTCGCCAAAGACTCTGAAGTAGGCGCATACTTGCTGTCGGCCATGTTGATGCTGCCCGTTATCTCGATCTCTTCGCCGCTTTTGACAGTGCTCATTGACCCGCTGCTGCCGGAGCAGCCGTCCTGCCAGACCGTAACGCTGCCGTCACCGTTTGCTTCAATAACAAGACCTCCGTTGGAGATATTGAATGTCGCCGCAAATGCCGGAGCTGACAGGGCCGCCATCATACTCAGGGCGACCGCAGAAGCTGCGATACGCCTGAGAATCCGTTTTCTTCGCATAAATTCAACCTCCCATTTTTTCGTGGTATTTCGTTCTTTTATTTTACCCCCCCCCCATCAGTTTGACAAGAGTTTTTGTCAACAATCTTTTCGGTGATTTTTTGTCACATCTTACAAAAAAGGCCGCTGTTCCACACGTTTCGTGCAGTACAGCGGTCGATTTTTCCATATATTCTGTTTTTTACGCCGCAGGCGTCTGGCGATAGATGCCCAGGCTGTTGTCCGGCATTGGCATCTCCACCCGGGAGGCGCGGTCGTTCACGACCACCATCATCGCGGCCATTGCGGCCAGCACCACGGCAATGATGAGCCACTTTACAAAATTCGGCAGTTTTTTCATTTGTTACATCCTCAGTTGGTTTTCGGTCGGCAGAGGGTGCGGGCGCGGGCCAGCAGTTCCGCCGCCTCCGGCCCGGAAAGCTGTTTCACCCACGCCGGGCGCTCTGCTGCGCCCGGGCCGGTGCTGTCAGCTTCCGCAAAGCTGGCAAGGCCGGTATCGGTGCGGTCATTCCATGCGATAAAACCTTCCGGCGCGATGTGGGCGCCGAGACGGCAGTCCAGCACCGCCGTCTTTCCCTCAGGACGCCACGGACGCCCTAGATAGACACTGCCCGGCGGGCAGTCCGACACGAGATCGCAGTTCCAGAACACAAAGCCCAGCCCGTCTGCCCTGCCCGAAGGAGCTGTGACATAGCTGTGAGGGATGTGGTTGTCCACCGTGCGGATGACGCAGTTTTCGAAGAGGGCGTCGCCGCCGCCGAAGATAAAATCAATGTCGCCCGCGATCTCGCAGTCGGTGTAGTACTGGGCGGTCGGTTTGCGGGGCGCAAGACCGCGCGGGCCGAGAAAGCCGTCCTTCTCCCGCTCCTTTTCGGGCAGCGGGGCGCAGAAGAGCGTGTCCTGACTGCCCAGCAGCTTTACACGGCGGAACACCGCCCGGGTGCTGTCCACATAGGCCGCGACGGCCTGCCCGGCTTTCGCGCCCGGGCCGGCGTCGTTTTCAATCGTCATGTCCTCCACGTAGAGCGTTTCGCCGCTGAAAAAGGCGGTGTAGCTGCGGAAGGTATGGGTGGGCCGCCCGTCCTTGTGGGGCAGCTTGCCGCCGTCGCCCCACACGAGTTTTGTCTTATCTGCACCCGCCCCCCGCAGGGTGATGCAGCGCTTTTCGCAGACCAGCTTTTCCCGGTAAATGCCGGGGCCGACCTGCACCAGTGCTTCCTCCTCATAGGGTACGGCCAGCACCGCCTCCGCGATGGACGCGAAGTCGCCGCTGCCGTCCTGTGCAACTGTAACTTTCAGCATATATGTTTCTCCTATGATCGATCCAGATACTGACAAGTATACCCTCTCGCTGCCCAAAAAGCAACTCAACTGTTTTCGAGCCGGAGAACAGCGGCGGTAATGTCGTCGGGACGGCCCCGCTGGACGGCTCGGGCGCGGGCGGCTTCCACCAGCTTTTTCGCCAGAACGTCGGGCTGTTCTGCCTTGGCAGCGGAGAGTTCCAGCTGCTGCATCACCCAGCCGGGGCCGTCCACCAGGAGGCCGTCCGACACCAGCACCACATAGTCCCCCGCCGCCAGATGCACCACCCGGCTCTGCCCGCTGACGCCGCCGAGGATGCCCATTGGCAGGCTGGCTTCGCCCACAGCCCGGGCCTTGCCCCCATGCACGAGGAAGCCCGGGGCCGCACCGGCCTTGAAGAGCCGGGCTGTGCCGGTATAGAGGTCTACGCTCACGAGGTCGAGGGTCGCGCCGCTCTCCTCGTCGCTCTTGAGGGTCAGCGCCACGTTCACGAGCCGGGCCGCAAGCTCTGCGGTAAAGCCCGCTTTGAGCAGGCGTGCCGTCAGCTCTGCGGCAAGGTTGCCGTCTACTGCCGCCGGACGTCCCGTTCCCATGCCGTCGCAGAGTATCATCTGGGCCGCCGCCGCGCTGCAGAACTGCTGGACTGCGTCGCCGGAGATCTCGCCCCGCGCCGCCGCGCCCGCCGTCCCGAATACGGCCCGGAGCAGGGGCTTTTCGGCAAAGAGCAGGGTGGTCATCCCCTTGCAGGAGAGCACCTGCGGCGGCTCGAGGCTGCGGCGGCAGATATGCCCCACCTCCCCGGCCAGAGCGGCCAGCTCTTTTTCATTGAAGCGGGTGCGGGGCAGCGTCACCGCCGCCCGGGTGCGGCCCAGATCGTCCAGCGTCACAGCACATTCCAGCGGCGGCGTCCCCAGCTGAGCGAACAGCGCCGACACCCGGCCAGACTTGTAGGGTTCCGGGCTTCCGGGACGCCCCAGCTGTTCGCTGAGGACGCCCAGTGCATCGGCCACGGCGCTGTACTGCTCCGTGAGGGCCGTCCGCATGGCCTCGGAGTGGACGCGGGCCTCCCGGCGGCTGCGGTAGAGTGCAAACGCCTTGTCCCCCGCCGCGCAGAGCGCCGCCGGGTGGATGCACCGCGCCAGCTGACCGGGCAGAAGTGCCGCTTCCAGATGGCCTTTTTCTTCCAGAATGGGGCGCAGGGCCTCCATTCCTTCCAGCGTGGAGGCGTGCTCCTGTTTCCAGCAGACTTCCCGCCGTCCGCAGTTGGCGCAAAGGCCGTCGTGGATGTTGTCGATGACCCAGCGGAACCCCTCGCACCGGCGTGGAAAAGCGTCGTACACCTCGTTCACCGTCTCCGCCAGCGAGGAGAGGCTTTCGGCCACCGCCTCCAGCCGGGTCGCGGCGGCAGAGAGGCGCGGCCGCTGGTCGCCGGGCGGGTCGTCCTCTTTGAGGGCGGGCATCATCCAGCCCGCGGGCAGCAGGGCGCAGAGCCCCGCACCCGCCCCGGCGCTGAGCAGAAAGCTGAACGCCCCCGCCAGCGGCTGGACGCAGAGCACCCCCGCCACACAGCCGCCCGCATAGGCCGCAAGCCCCTCCACCCGTCGCGCCGGGGCAAGCACCGCCGCTGCGGCGCTT
>OGOL01003007.1_pt1 | contig 12131 bp, 10 predicted proteins | sample 1552641 | NCBI WGS metagenome assembly OGOL01 (sample SAMEA2580140, study PRJEB22360) | human gut metagenome | biome: human gut; feature: human-associated habitat; material: faeces | place: Denmark | collected 2008/2010 | reverse complement strand
AAACTTAAGAACCCTCGGGGCGATAGCCCCGTCAAACTTTAGAACCCTCACGCCCATAAGGGCGTGTCCATAGGGTTGACGCGGCTCCGCCGCGGGTTGTGTAGAAGGGTTATACATCGCTTCGCTCAGGGGGCAGACAGCGAACAGCCATCCCACGGTCCCCAAAACTTTCTCAGCAAAAATTTTCATTTCTTATATAATAGAGTTAAGAAAGCATTAAGGAGTGATATTATGAAAGACATATACAAAAGGCGTATCGCCGCTGTCCGTGAAGGACTGGCGGAGAAGGGTCTTTCCTCCCTTATCGTTTCAGAGACGGCCGCCCTCTTTTATCTCACCGGGGAAATCATCCACCCCGGCGAACGGCTCACAGTGCTGGTGATTTGCCGGGAAGGACCTTCCTTCTGGATCCGGAATCGCCTGTTTCCGCTGAAAGAAGGCATGGGCCTTTCCATGGAAGACGCCGAAGCCTCGCTGGAGGCGGCGGATATTTCCTTTGAAGACGGAGAAGACGGCCCTACCCTTCTTTCCTCCCGCCTGCCCAAAGGCACAGTGGGCATCGACAAGACCTGGCCGTCCCATTTCCTTCTCTCCCTCATGGCCCTCCGCCGGGACCTTTCCTTTGTAAACGGCTCGCCTCTGGTGGACCGCCTGCGGGCAGTGAAGGACCAGGAGGAAATCAACGCCATGCGTCTGGCCTCGGCCATCAATGACCGGGCCATGGAACGGATTTCCCACTGGATCCGCCCGGGCGTGACAGAGAAAGAATGTGCCGACAAGCTCCTTGCCATATATAAAGAAGAAGGGGCCGAAGGCTTTTCCTTCCCGCCCATCGTTTCCTTCGGTGCCCACGGCGCCGATCCCCACCATATGCCCGATGACACGAAACTCTCCGAAAGCGAAGTGGTGCTCTTTGACATAGGCTGCCGGAAGGACCATTACTGCTCCGACATGACCCGCACCTTCTTCACCGGCCTTCCTACGGAAGAAGAGGAAAAGGTGCATCGTTTGGTACGGGAAGCCGGCGAACTGGCGGAATCCCTGGTACGCCCCGGCATTCCCCTGGCGGAGCTGGACCGGGCCGCCAGAAAGCACATAGAAGACGGCGGCTATGGTCCCTTCTTCACCCACCGTCTAGGCCATTTCATCGGCCTGAAAGAGCACGAAGAGGGAGAAGTCAGCGCCTCCTCCCCCCTCATCGCCCAAAAGGGCATGATCTTTTCCATTGAACCGGGCATTTATCTGGAAGGCCGCTTCGGCGTCCGCGTGGAAGATCTGGTACTGGTCACCGACACAGGCTGCGAAGTACTGAACCATGCGCCCCGGGGCTGGCAGATTCCCTGAAAGGAGAAAATTATGATTCAAATCAGACATATGGTACTCGGCGAAGGCAGGCCTAAAATCTGCGTCCCCCTCGTTTCCTCTTCCTTTGACGAACTGGACCGGGAATGCGCTGCCCTGGAAAGCCAACACCCCGACATGCTGGAATGGCGGGTGGACTACCTTCTGAACAAAGAAGACTTCAACGCCACAGCAGACCTGGACAAAGCCTTCCGCATCATCCGCTCCCATTTCCAGGATACCCCGCTCCTCACCACCCTCCGCACCAAAAGCCAGGGCGGCGTCCATAAAACCCCCGGCGGCGACTATATAAGACTCATCTCCCTCATCCTCGCCTCCCGGTGGGCCGACATCATCGACATTGAATACGGCCACGAAATGCTGGATACCAAAATCCTCATGGCCCGGGCCAGAGCCCAGAAGATTCCCACGCTCATGAGCTATCACAAATTCAAACGGGCCCTTTCGGAAATGGAAATCGTGGACACTCTGGAAAATATGCGCTCCTTCCATCCGGACATCCTGAAAATCGCCGTCATGCCAAAGACGCCCCTGGACACCGCTGCCCTCATAAATGCCGCTGCCCGGGTAGGCCAGCGCTTCCCCGACACCCCCATCATCACCATAGGCATGGGCCCCACAGGCGTCCTCACCAGAGTCGCCGGGAACCGCCTGGGCGCCCCCCTCACCTTCGCCGCCGGAAAAGAAGCCAGCGCTCCCGGCCAGCTCACCGTAGAAGAAGCACGGACCCTGCTGGAAATACTGTATAAATAAAGGACACGCCTGCGGCGTGAGGGTTGACGGGGCTGCGCCCCGAGGGTTCTAAAGGTTCTTAAGTTTGACGGGCCGTTGGCCCGAGGGTTGTGGATTGCCCTACGGGCAATGCTTATAAAGTCAGCGTTACGGATTTGACTTTTTGTATCATATAGCATGATAGGCATTCTGGTAATTAGCCGCTGCGCGGCTCCCCCTTATCCGGCTGCGCCGGACTTTCCACCTAAAGGTGAAACGACTCACTATGATTTGTGCGTCGCTGGTGCTCCTTCAAATCATGTTCGCTGTACATCCACGGGAAAGCGTGTCACACGATTCTCAGGTCGCTTTGCTTCCTTACGAATCGTGTTCCCTTGCCACCCCTGTTCAGGGGGCAGAATAAAACACCGCGAAACACTCTCTTCATAAATGGCTCTACAGTAAGCACGGGTTATAGTGCCCCCGCTTGCGGGGGAAAGGTGGTGGCGCCAGCCACCAAAGGGGGATTGCATTTCCTCGCCCGTCAGGGCGGTTGTATGGTTTTCGCTGCCCCAGGCAGCGGCATATAAAACTCCCCTCTGAACCAGCCCGATCTGTGGGCTGAACCCATGGTCCGGTGCGAAGCGCACGGACCATAGAACCCGGGCGCCGAAAGGCGCCTGAACCCACGAAAAAAAGCTGTGAGAAATGTGCTTCATTTCTTCACAGCCTTTTTTATTTCCTTATTCTTTCTGTTCTTCTGCTTCTTCCGGAGCCGGTGCGTCTTCGGCCGGCGCTGCTTCTTCTTCCGGGGCTTCCGCAGTTTCTGCAGTTTCAGCGGTTTCGGCAGTCTCTTCTGTTTCCACAGCCGGTGTTTCTTCCTTCTTTTCTTCCACCGGCGGATAGCCTGCTACCTTGGGCGCCTCGATCCGGTCAAGGGCATCAATGGCTGCCAGCGCCAGCTGCAGTTCCTTGCGGATCTTCCCTACATAGTTCTTCATATTTCCTTCCGTACGGATCATGTTTTCCACCAGACGGCGGCGGGATTCTTCGGCTTCCCGGATCTGACGGTCTCCTTCTGCGTGGGCATTGGCAATGAGGATTTCCGCATTCCGTTTCGCGTTCTTCTTCACATTTTCTGCGGTATCCTTCGCCAGCTGCAGGGTATTGGTCATGGTTTCGGAAATCTTCTCGTAGTTGGCCAGCTTCGTCTTCATCTGGTCCATCTGCTCTTCCATTTCCCGATGTTCCCGGTAAATCTGTTCATAATCCGCTACGATCTGCCGGAGAAAGTCATTGACCTCCTCTTCGCTGTAGCCCCGAAGGCCTTTGGAAAAAGTCTTGTTATGAATATCCATTGGTGTAATCATGGGTGCGCCTCCTTGAAGTGATGTGAGTCTCTTTTTCTATTGTACTTGTTTTCACAGATTTCGGCAAATTTCCAATCAAAAAGGCCGACTATGCGGCCCTTTTTGACGAAACAGCCCCGAAAGACGGGAACCCAGCTGCTCCTTAAACGATTTCCTTTTTCTTAGTCGTCCCGGTCTACCTTATACTTTCTTTCCAGCTGCTTATATGTATCCAGTCCGATAATATGGTTGAAACGGCTGAATTCGATCATGTCCTTGGCGCTGGCTTCGGTGGTGCCGTTCTTATTAAGTCCGGAGAAGAGGTCATAGAGGGCTTTGGAAATGGTGTATACAGCGCTGCATGCCCAGAATACCACAGAGTATCCCATTTCTTCCAGTTCCTTGGCAGGGATGAGCGGTGTCTTGCCGCCTTCGATCATATTGGCTACCAGGTACGCACCGGTGCCTTCCATGCCCCGGGCAAATTTTTCCAGTTCTTCCCGGCTTCCGATGCCGTCGGCAAAGCAGATCTCTGCGCCGGCGTCAGCATAGCGCTTGCTTCTTTCGATGGCGTCATCAATGCCATAAACAGCGCGGCTGTCGGTGCGGGACATGATCATGGTTTCCTTATCGAAACGGGCATCCACGGCAGCCCGGATCTTCTGGGCATGTTCTTCAGCGGAAATGACCTGCTTGCCGTCCATGTGGCCGCAGCGTTTCGGCCATGCCTGGTCTTCGAAGAAAATGCAGGCAGCGCCGGCCTGTTCAAACATTCTTTCCGTACGGATGATATTCAGTGCATTGCCATAGCCTGTATCGCCATCAGCCACCACAGGAATATCCACGGCATTGCAGATGCCCGTCAGCTGCTCCGCCATTTCCGTGCAGGAAAGGAGGCCTACATCCGGCTGTCCCAGGCGGGATGCGGATACGGAGTAGCCGCCCATGGCCAGACAGGGAATGCCTGCCATTTCTGCGATTTTAGCACCCAGAGCGTCGCCTACGCCTGGAGCAATCATAATTTTTCCGGATTTCAGATTGTTACGGAATGCGATACGTTTTTCTGTTGCTGTTTTCATAATGACAACCTCCTGGTACATATACAGATCAAATAAAAATAGCCATAGTGATGAGACAGGAAAAGAGAATCCCTCGCCATCCACAGAAAAGAAAAAGCCCCTTTCCTGCAGAAACAGCAGAAAAGAGGCGCTTTGGCGCGGTACCACTCTTACTTATATCTCAAGGAGCATACACAAAGATGGAAATAAAAAAAGCCCTGTCCTACGGACAAGGGCGCAATCGCGCGGTACCACCCTGCATTATACTCCATATCCCTAACGCGGACCGACGTCGGACTTACTGCACTTCAGTTCGAAGCTCCCAGGGGACACGCTTTCCTTCCATACCGGTTTCCATCCTCCCGGCTCTCTGTCATTTCCGGTCAAGCTCAATCCTGTTCATCGCCTTTAATATTTACCAAACATTATAATAGCCCCCGTCCCTCCTGTCAAGAAGGGGCAGGGGACAAAAAATGAAAGCCTTCCCGCCAGTCATCTATTCTCTGCCCCCATGGCATGCGTCACCCGCAGCCATAGCAGCCTCATGAAAAAATCCCATTTTACAAAAGTGCGGCATGCCGCACTTTGTTAAAATGAGATTTTTTCCTTCCTATGGAAAGGTGAGAATCGATGAAAAAGTCCGGCCCGCCGTTAGCCTCACTGTTTTTCCCTTAAATCTCTACTCCCCCAGCAGAGAAGGATCCGTGAGAAACTGCTCCACTCCCACATACAGAATCCCCTGCTCATCCTGCCAGGGAATGACCGCATCCCGCAGAACCACGATCTTCCGGAAGGAATCATCGATACGGTGCAGCGATTCCGTTTCCTGTTTCCTTTTCTCCTCCGTATCCATACGGAAGGCAGACTGGATATACCAGCGGCTGCTGCCCCTGTTCACCACAAAATCCACCTCCAGGTTTTTGCGCAGTTTATGGCCCGCCTCATCCCGGTAATTATACTCCACCATGCCTACATCCACATCCAGCCCCCGGCGCCGCAGGTCTGTAAAAATCACATTCTCCATAATATGAGTAGGCTCCTGCTGACGGAAATGGAGCCGCGCATTCCTGAGCCCCACATCAGTGAAATAATACTTGTAGGGAGACGCCATATACCGCTTCCCCTTCACATCATACCGCTGCGCCTTCTCCAGAAGGAAAGCATCCATGAAATAATCGATATACCGGGAAATCGTGGGCCCCGATATCTGGATATGTTCCATAGATGCAAACGCCCGAGACAGCTTGGCCGGATTTGTCAAAGAACCGGTGGACGAAGACAGGATATCCAGCAGTTCCTCCAGCACTCCTTCATCCTTGGCAATTCGATTTCTTTCCACCACATCCCGAATATAAGTCCTCCGAAAAAGATCATTCAGATACCGGCTCTTCTCCTCATGAGACGAAAGCGACTGCACCACCGGCATACCGCCATAGGTGCAGTACGCATTGAACGCAAAGCGGATATCCCCCTGCCACACGGACAGAAATTCCTCATAGGACAAAGGATATACCCGCACCTCATCCCCCCTGTCCCGGAACTGGGTCAGTACCTCCGAAGACAGCATGCGGGAATTGCTCCCCGTAATGTAAATATCCACATAAGGCAGCTTCATCAATCCCATCACTACATCCACAAAGGTAATCTCCGACGATGGCAGATAGGGATTGGGGATACTCTCCACAAACTGAATCTCATCAATAAAAATATAATATCGCCGCCCATCCTTCTTCAGCCGGCTCCTGATCCACCGATCCAGCTCCACAGGATTCCTCTCCCGGGCATTGGCCAGCTCATCCAGCGAAATGGAAATCACACAGTCCTCCGGCACCCCCTTCTGGAGAAGATTCTTTCGGAAAAGCGTAAACAGCAGGTATGACTTCCCGGCCCGACGCATACCCGTAATAATCTTAATCCGTCCATTATCCTTCAGCCGAAGCAGACGATTCAAATAAAAAGGCCGTTCAATCTCCATGAAATCCCCCATTTTACGAAAGTGCGGCATGCCGCAAAACAATAAAATGACATCTATCCCTATTGTATACGACTCTGACTGCGATAGCAATCTCATAAAAAATTCCATTTTACAAAAGTGCGGCATGCCGCACTTTTGTAAAATGGATTTTCTCCTTCCTATGGAAAGGGTGAGAATCGATGAAATAGTCCGGCCCGCCGCCATCCTGACATCTGACCACCCCATTCAAATCCCAAGCCACTCCTTTCTTGCAGCAGCCTCCCTATTCCTTTGCAATAAGGGCAGAGAGAGGAGGCGAATCCATGACAGAGCAAAGATTTATCATCACGGAAAATATGATGGATTCCCTGTACGGTTCAGATAATGCCAAGTATGACCAGCACGCCAAGCACCTTTTGGCCAGCAGTAAGCTGCTCGCTGAAATCGTCAAAAAGGTGGTCCCAGAATTCCAGGATGCCAGCATCGATGACATTGCGGAAAAATATATTGAAGGGACGCCGCTTGTGGGAAGCATCCCTGTAGCCCCGGGCCTTACGAATACAGTGCCTTCCAAAATCTCAGGCGGCCGCAATGAAGACGGGGCGCCGAAGGAAGGATACATCACCTATGACATTCTCTTCCACGCCCGCGCACCGGGAACAGGAGAACCCATGACCCTCATTATCAACGTGGAAGCCCAGCGCAGCTAGAAAGAATCGACTCTGGGGTACCATCTGATGAAAAGGGCCGTCTTCTATGCATGCCGCCTTATTTCATCACAGAAAGAGCGGGAATTTGAAGGCCAGGATTATAATAGTATCAAGAAGATCTATTCCATTTGGATCTGCATGGATTCACCCAGCAGGGACAGCTATATCAATCGCTATCGCCTGGAGAAAAAACACCTGCTCCACCGCTACGACGAACCGCAGGAGAACTATGACCTGGTCAACATCGTTCTTATCAGCTTAGGGGAAACAGCAGACAAAGACAGACTGATTCACCTGCTGCAGGTCCTTTTCACAGAAAGCCAACAGACTTTTGACTCGAAAAGAAACATTTTGAAGAAAGAATATCACATTGAAATGACACCGGAAATGGAACAGGAGATGAGTACCATGTGCAATTTAAGCTTAAACATTTCAGAAGAAGCCCTGAACAGAGGCCTGGCCCAGGGCCGCAAGGAAGGACGTGCAGAAGGGCGACTGGCGGGTCTGAATGAGACTGCCCTCCGCCTGCTTTCCATGGGCCTTTCTGTGGAAGACGTATCAAAGGGTACCAGTCTTCCTCTGGAGACTGTAGAAGAAATCAAAAAACAGCTAATAGAGAAAAATAAATAAAAAGAAAAAGAGGCATCCTGAAAAACAGGATGCCTCTTTGGTTAAATACCCATATCTGCCCCCTCATTTCGAGCAAGGCGAAGCCGAGAAATCTCCCTGCGCCTCGTCATTTCGAGCGCAGCGAAGCAAAACCCCGAGATCTCCCTGCTCTACGTGACTTGCCGTAAACGGGGATACATTTCCAGGCCCCATGTCAGTCTGATAGTCTGGCCGCCCCTCAAATCTCTCTCCTTCAGTCCCTCTCGAAGAGGTCCCTTGTATACACTTTATTTTTCACGTCGTCCAGCACGTGGTCGTAGCGGTTGGCTATGATGGCGCGGCTTTCTTTCTTGAAGGCATCGAGGTCATTGACTATCCGGCTGCCGAAGAAGGTGCTGCCGTCTTCCAAGGTGGGCTCATAGATGATGATGTCCGCCCCTTTGGCTTTGATCCGCTTCATGACGCCCTGGATGGAGCTCTGGCGGAAGTTATCGGAGTTGGATTTCATGGTGAGCCGGTACACGCCGATGGTGACGGGCTTTTCTTTCGCCTCATCGTACTCGCTGCCGGCGTGGTAGTAACCTGCGGCTGCGAGGACCCGGTCGGCGATGAAATCCTTCCGGGTGCTGTTGGACTTCACGATGGCTTCGATGAGGTCCTCCGGCACGTCCTTGTAGTTGGCAAGGAGCTGCTTCGTATCCTTCGGGAGGCAGTAGCCGCCGTAGCCGAAGGAGGGGTTATTATAGAATTCCCCGATCCGGGGATCCAGGCATACGCCGTCGATGATTTCCCGGGTGTCGAGGCCCTTCATTTCCGCATAGGTATCGAGTTCATTGAAATAGGACACCCGCATGGCCAGGTATGTATTGGCGAAGAGCTTCACCGCTTCTGCCTCCGTGAATCCCATGAACCGGGTGGGGATATTTTCCTTGATGGCTCCTTCCTGGAGAAGCCTTGCAAAGGTATGGCCTGCCTTCACCAGCCGGGGATTCTTCGGGTCCGTGCCCACAATGATGCGGCTTGGATAGAGGTTATCGTAGAGGGCCTTCGACTCCCGCAGGAATTCCGGGCTGAAAAGGATATTCTTCGACCCCGTTTTCTTACGGATTTCCTCGGTATACCCCACGGGGATGGTAGACTTGATCACCATGATGGCATGGGGATTCACCTTCATTACCAGATCGATCACCGCTTCCACGGAAGAGGTGTCAAAGAAATTCCGCTGGCTGTCGTAATTGGTAGGAGTGGCGATGATGACGATTTCCGCATCTTTATAGGCTGCCTCCCCGTCGGTGGTGGCGGTGAGGTCCAGGTCCTTCTCCGCCAGGTACTTCTCGATGTACTCATCCTGGATGGGCGACTTCCGGTGGTTCACCATGTCCACCTTCTCCGGAATGATATCCACCGCCATCACATGGTTGTGCTGGGACAAGAGCGTGGCAAGAGAAAGACCTACATATCCCGTACCTGCTACTGCTATATTCATACTGTGCCTCCATGTATCCTCTAATCAAACTGAAAGTCTAACGTATACGCTTATGGTAAAGTACATCTTTAAAGCAATTATACTATAATCAGTAGTTCGATGACCAACAGGGGAATCTTTTATCTCATTTTGAACGCTTCCGGATGTTCCTGAAAATAATCCTTCATTGCTTCATTCTGCTTTCCAAAGGAAAGATGTCCAACCACTGCATTTTCAGAGATAATCATGGCCTGTGAATTTACAATAGAGTATTCGCATATCTGTACTTCATCCATTCCCATCCCAGCGCCATGATGAGGGACATTCCACATTCCCATCTTTTCCCAGGTAACTCGAGGCAGCAAAATAAAGCCAATCGAAAAACGAATAGGACAGGGGTGGTAGTCCACCTCAGTCCGCTCAAATCTCCTTGCTATCTCATCAAGAGGAGGAATAATCCCCTGATGTCCCCAAAAGAATTTAGCGACTTCCGGATTGGACTCAATCATTCTCTCTGGATAGCTTGCGTATTTAACTTTCTCAAATCTTTGCTCGTATTCTTTAGCAAGATTAAGTTTTTCAAGGATTCTTACATGTCCATACCCATTAATTGGTATAAGTGGCGCCACAAAACTGATATCATATAGTCCATCATCTTTCGCTTTATTATAGGTCAGCATAAGTTTATCAAAGACACCTTCTGTCAAGAAAATATCTTCGTCCATTTTATAAATAAATTCTGCCTTTGGATGGAGCATCATTACAATATTTTGCGCCAGTGTTACGCAATTGCGTTTCAAAGAAAGATAGGACCAATTATTTTCTTGCGCTATATTGCTGAGTATCGGATCATAAAGGCCTGATGAGACAATACACACATCCATCTCAGGTACAAATGCCTTTATACGCTGGAAAACGGCCTCGTATAAAAAAGGTTTATAGCCTGCAATAATTATAAGTAACTTAGACATATTTTTTCGCCGGTCTTCAAACGTATAATTTCCCAAAGTTTTACGACGACGTTTCCGCCAATGCCTGAATTCCTTGAATGATGTGATCATTTACCCTTGATTCTCCCAGTCAAATTAACCAATAAAACCATCTGATGAATTGAACTCATTATACACCATTATCCAAATTTGTAGAAATCCTTTATTCCCCAACAATTGGACGTGTTAAAGCAGCCTTTGTCTCCACTTAATTCCTTTGTAAACTATTGCGATTATTATGTTCGGTATTCTGTCCGACAAGTATATTCTGTGTTGGAGACTCCAAGTAAATCAATAGCAATGCCAAAGAGATGACATACGGATAAAAAATAAAATTCCCCATCAAACTGATAAACTCCCCACACACCATGCATATGAGCATCAGCAACCCCATATCCCTAGATAACCAGCTTCTTTTTTTACATACCAGATATAATGAATAAGCCAAAGGAGTCAAGAAAAGACATAATCCTATAATACCAGCCCTTGCAAATACTCGGGTTACCTGGTTCAGCACCGGAATACCACTTCTGGCAAAAGTTCTCTGCTTGACATAGTTTACAAACATACGATATTCGTCAATTTGAAGCATTTCAGGAGTAGACAGTTCAGCCATATATGCATTTTCATATCCATATCCAACGCCAAAAATCGGATGTTGTATTCCCGTCATCATTGCAGCTTTTGTCTCAACAACTCGTGATCCAGGGCCATGATACTCTAATTGAAGCGATTTATTATATGTCTCGATTATCTGCATAATGTTGGATTTAAATGATTCCTCCATCAGCTGACCAGTTGGCTGTTGTCCATCATTTTTTAAACTTGCAACTGCAGATTCTGAATGTAATGCTTGGACGTAGTTACCGACTACAGTACCCGATAAATTAAGCACATAGCCAGTCAAAGTTATGAGAACAACAAAAGCAATAAGAAATCTAGCCCAGTTTTTATACTTGCAAATTGCACATCCTGTCAAAAAAATAACAATCATTACCGCCAGTACATAAATGGTAGAAATCGACTTACTCCCTGCAATCATTACTCCAAGAAAAGCAATCGGAATTATTTCCCATTTTTTTCCATTTATAATTCTCATAGCTAAAATAGGCAGTAAGAATAAAGATAAAATACCAAAAATAGCGGGTTCAGGACAAAGGCTTCGAACTCTTGGAAGCAGCAATGGCGGCCAAGAGCCATAGGCGGAGCCAATATCATAGATATGGGTGTTTACAAATTTCAAAAAACTTTCACATGCTGGACTTTGTGTCCAGATCCACACTATTTCAGGTATAGAAAAGCACTCCAAAGCCAAGGAAAGAATAAATGCCGCAATACTTATCCTTTGCGCTTCCTTTCTAAACAAACTTTTCCTCATAAACAAATTATAGAAAACTATATATATACCAAACAGGGGAAGAAAAAAATCACGAAACATGAGTTTCAGAAATTTAAAGTATAATCTCAAATGCCCAATTATAATACTATCCTGCTCACTGAGCCCTAATTTCCGGGAAAAGCTTGCCAATGAGGATTGCATCAAAATATTATTGACTTGATCTGTATAATATGCACATGTAACCATTCCTATTGTTAAGCATAAAACAAACCATGCCATTGTTAATAAAATAAACTTTTTATGTGGAAAAACGACTTCTCCTGTTTTAATGTGCCAGATCCATAAAATAGCCAAAGCTAAAATAAGAAAACTCGTAGTAAGATTACTGCCTGCAAAGCCTAAGTGCCAATGACCTGCCAAGTTACTAAACGGCAGGCTGATTATCAGTGCTGTCAATAAAAATTCTTCAATTCGTATATATATAGCAGATCCTTTAGGAAATATCATAATGCCTCTCAGATTATATATTTATTAACTCAAACTTCGCACACGGAAAACATCCCGTATGCCTTGATAAATCAGCTT
>OGOL01003006.1_pt1 | contig 12137 bp, 12 predicted proteins | sample 1552641 | NCBI WGS metagenome assembly OGOL01 (sample SAMEA2580140, study PRJEB22360) | human gut metagenome | biome: human gut; feature: human-associated habitat; material: faeces | place: Denmark | collected 2008/2010 | reverse complement strand
GTGTTGCGGAGGGGTGGAAACGCGCAGCCGATACCCCCGCCATTCAGGGCTATGCCGACGGTGTGTTCTGGGAGCGCAATGCCGGCCGTCTGCCGCGCTGATACCGCGCTTTCTGCGCCCTGTGCCCGCTGCCAAGCAGGATGCAGGATGCAGCGCATTTTCAGCGCCGATACCGCTTGACAAGCGGCCAAAATGATGTTACAACGAAAAACATCTGTGAAACCAAAAAAGAAGGTACGGATATGAAACGCGGATATCTTTACATCCTGATCACGACGCTGCTGTTTTCCAGCATGGAGGTCGCGCTCAAGTGCATTGCCGGACAATTAAACCCCATCCAGCTCAACTTCAGCCGCTTTCTGGTCGGCGGGCTGGTGCTCGTGCCGCTAGCCGTGCGCGAGCTGAAAAAGCGCCGTCTGTCGCTCGACGGCAGAGCGCTCGGCACGTTTGCACTGCTGGGACTGATGGGCATCGCTGTGAGCATGTCGCTGTATCAGCTCGCCGTCGCGCGCGTACAGGCGTCGGTCGTCGGCGTGCTGTTTTCGAGCAACCCCGTGTTCGTGACGCTGTTTGCGTTTTTGCTGCTGCGGGAGAAAATCTCCAAAAATCAGCTCCTTGGTCTTGCGCTCGACGTGATCGGCATCGTGCTGATCATCCAGCCGTGGCATCTGAAGCTCGACGCGCTCGGCGTGACGTACATCCTGCTGGGCACGCTGCTGTTCGCGCTCTATGGCGTGTGCGGCAAACGGCAGTGCGCGCGCTTCGGCGGTCTCGTCGTGTCGTGCTTCAGCTTTCTGCTCGGCGCGGCCGAAATGATGGCGCTCGCCGCGCTGACGCACATCCCCTCCGTCTCCGCCGCGCTGACCGCCGCCGGTCTGGACACCTTTGCGAGCATCCCCTTTCTCACGGGCTACACGGCGGCAAATCTGCCGATCGTCCTCTATATCTACATCGGCGTGACCGGCATCGGCTTTACGTGTTACTTCCTGTCGATGGAGGTCACGAGCGCGCAGACGACATCGCTCGTGTTCTTCTTTAAGCCCGCGCTCGCGCCGCTGCTGGCGTTTCTCATCCTGCACGAGGCCATCCCCGGCAATATGCTTGCCGGCATCGTGTGCATCCTCTGCGGCAGTCTGGCCTCCATCCTGCCCGGTCTGCTCGCACAGCGCCGTGCCGTACCGGTCATCCAGACAAACGCCTGTGAAGAAGAGATCGAGCGCTGAGCCCGCCCTTTGCTACATATGTTACGCCCGCAGCAACTGCTGCGGGCGTTTTTACATTTTCTTCACAAATTCTTGCTTGACTGCACAGCATTGTTGTGTTATTGTCTTAAGCGCTTAATACAGTGATACGCATTTCGGATAGGAGGCGCACCATGAACTGGAACATTCGCAATGACGCGCCTGTCTACACGCAGCTCGTGGATCAGATCGCCCGCGCGATCATACTCGGTCAGTTTCCGCCGGGCGGCAGGCTGCCGTCGGTGCGGGAATTCGCAGCCGACGCCGGTGTGAACCCGAACACGATGCAGCGCGCGTTCGCCGAGCTGGAGCGTCTGGAGCTCATCCGGACGCAGCGCACAGCCGGGCGCACCGTGACGGAGGACATTGCGCGCATCGAACGGGAAAAGCGGCGGCTGGCGCAGGCCGGAATCGACGCATTCTGGCAGGCGCTTGCGCAGCTCGGCTATGACCGGGCGCAGGCGCTCGAGCTGCTGCGGCAGGATCTGCGGCAGGCAAAGGAGGACTAACAAACATGGCAATTCTCGAATGCAGAGGGCTGTGTAAGAGCTACGGCGCAGAGCCGGCACTCGACCGCGTGGATCTCGCGATCGAGCCGGGGCGCATCGTCGGTCTGCTCGGCCCGAACGGGAGCGGCAAGAGCACGCTCATCAAGCTGGCAAACGGTCTGCTGACGCCGGATGCCGGCGAAATTCTCATTGACGGCATGGCGCCGGGCAAGGACACGAAGAAGATCGTCTCCTACCTGCCGGAGCGCACCTATTTCGCCGACTGGATGACGGCGCTGCAGCTGCTGGACTTTTTCGGCGACTTCTATGACGACTTTGACCGCGCCGCCGCCGTGCAGATGATGCAGCGGCTCGGCATCCAGCCGAAGCAGCAGATCAAGCAGATGTCCAAGGGCACGCGCGAAAAGGTGCAGCTCATCCTCGTCATGAGCCGCAAGGCAAAGCTCTATCTGCTCGACGAGCCGATCGGCGGCGTCGACCCCGCGACGCGCGATTTCATTCTCAACACCATTATCAGCAACTACAACCCCGAGGCCGCCGTCGTCATCTCCACGCACCTGATCGCGGACGTGGAGCACATTCTCGACGACGTGGCGTTTCTCAGCCGCGGGCATCTGCTGCTGCAGTCGTCGGCGGATGACCTGCGCGCCAGGGAGGGCAAATCGGTGGACGCTGTGTTCCGGGAGGTATTCAGATGTTAGGAAAACTGTTGAAGCAGGACTTTCGCGCCACGGCGCGCATCATCCTGCCGGTCTATGCGGCCGTGCCGGTGCTCGGCCTGTTCACGGGGCTGATCATCCGCCTGTGTGAAAGCCAGTCGAATATCTGGATCAGCATCCTCGGCTCGCTCGTGTCGTTCGTGTTCTCGCTGGCGCTCATCGCCGCCGTCGTGACGACGGTCGTGCTCATGATCCTGCGGTTTTACCGCAACCTGATGACGGACGAGGGCTACCTGATGTTCACGCTGCCGGTCTCGACGACGGAGCTGATCTGCTCGAAGCTGATCGTCTCGGTCGTGTGGTTTCTCGGCGCGCTCGCAGTCGACGCGCTCGGCATGCTGCTGTCCGGCATGCTCGGCGGCTTCGAGGACGTCGTCCGGTTCCGGTTTGCTTTTACCTTCGGCGCACCGTACAGTATGCCGACAATCACGCAGACGCAGGCCGGCTGGCTCACCGTCGGCGTGATCGTGCTGGTGATTTTGTGCGGCCTTGCCCTGTGCCTGATGACCTACGCCGCCATGGCGATCGGTCAGAGCTTCAAGAAAAACAAAGGGCTCATGTCCGTCGTGTTCTTCTTCGTACTCTGGATCGGCACGCGGATGCTGCTGACGCTGATCTTCGGGCTCCTCTTCGGGCTCGGCGCGCAGCCGCTCGCGTCCATGACCGCGATGCCGCTGCTTAAGAGCATCTACATCCTGCTCGGCTGCGGATGTGCCGGCGCGCTGGCGTTTTGTGCGGGCTTTTTCTTCCTCACGCACGGGATGCTGCGCAAGCGCCTGAATCTGCAATAAGGGAATAAATACACCCGGTATTGGAAAGCCCAATACCGGGTGTTTGCTTATGGGATCAACAGGAGCGGCTCACTTCGTGCCGAAGATACGGTCGCCCGCGTCGCCGAGACCGGGGACGATGTAACCGTGCTCGTTGAGGTGATCGTCGAGCGCCGCTACGTAGATGTCCACATCCGGGTGCTCGGTCTGCATCACCTGCACGCCCTCGGGCGCACCAATGATGCACATGAGCTTGATGTGCTTGCAGCCGACTTCCTTCATGAATTTCACCGCAGCAGACGCGCTGCCGCCGGTGGCAAGCATAGGGTCGACGATGATGACGTCGCGCTCGGCGATGTCGGGCGGCATCTTGAAGTAATACTTCACCGGCTCAAGCGTCTGCGGGTCGCGGAACAGGCCGATGTGACCGACCTTGACGTTCGGCATCATGGTGACCATGCCGTCGACCATGCCGAGACCGGCGCGGAGGATCGGCACGATGGCCAGCTTCTTGCCGGCGATGTGCCTGCAGTGTGCCGTGGCGACCGGGGTCTCAACGTCGATCTCCTCAAGCGGGAGGTCGCGCGTGGCCTCGAAGCACATCAGCATGGCGATCTCGGAAATCAGCTCCCGGAACTCCTTGACGCTGGTGTGCTTGTCGCGCAGGATCGAGAGCTTGTGCTGGATCAGCGGGTGGTCAAAAACGTGAACTTTACTCATCTCGTCGTCTCCTTTGTTGCATCCGTATTTTACTTTCAGTCTTTTTCCGCCTCGGCCGCGAGCCGCGCCTGACGTTCCCGCTCGGCCTGCGACAGGCGCAGATAGACCGGGAGCAGTTCCTCAGCCGGGGCAGGCTTCTGCCCGAAGGCAGCCATGGCCACGCCCCACGCACTCTGCACGACCAGATTGCCCGGCGCAAGCACTGCGGGGATGCCCATGTCCAAACATGTATTATAGCACAGCTGCGCGCCGTCGCCAACCAGAAAAACGGATTTCTGCATTTTTTTCAATTCCGCGCCCAGCTCCGCGAGCGATATCGCACGGTCCTGACAAAGTCGCCGCGGTTTTCCGTCCCGGATCTCAAAGAGCGCGTTGTAGATCTGGCTGCGGCGGGCGTCCATGGCCGTGCACACGAGCGCGCCCTCCCCTGCCGCGATGCCGTGATACGCCATGGCCTCGAGCGTCGACACACCGATGGCGGGCTTCTGCGCGCCCCAGGCGAGACCTTTTGCCGTAGACACGCCGATGCGGATGCCGGTGAACGAGCCCGGTCCGCGCGCAACGGCGATGGCGTCAACGTCCGAAAGCGCAATATTGGTGTCCTTGAGCATCTGCTCTGCCATCGGCAGCAGCGTGCAGCTGTGCGTCAGGCCGCTGCACTGCTGGCTCTGGGCGATGAGCACACCGTCGCGGCACAGCGCCGCCGACGCCGCCTTTGCAGATGATTCCAGTGCGAGGATCAGCATGATTTCCCGCTCCCTTCCGTGATGATGATGCGCCGGGTCGTCGGCCCGAGCTTTTCAAAGCGGACAACGACCTCGTCGCCGTAAAAGGCGTCCTCCACATTCTCGCTCCATTCGACGGCGCAGACCGAGCCGCGGTTGACATAATCTTCCCAGCCGATGTCAAACAGCTCGTCGGCGCTGCCGAGGCGATACATATCAAAATGAATCAGCTCGCGCGGCCCCTCATATTCGTTCACGATCGTGAACGTGGGGCTCGAGACACGGCACGTCAGCCCCATGCCGCGCGCCATCCCGCGCACGAAGGCGGTCTTGCCGCTGCCGAGCTCGCCGTACATGGCCACGACTTTTCCGTCCGGCAGGGTGCGCGCAAAATCCGCGCCGGCCTGTTCGGTCTCCGCTTCACTGTGGGTCAGATATTCCTGCATGATATCCCTCCGATTCTGAAGAAGTATTATAGCACGGTTTCGCCCGTTGCGTAAAGCGGTTTTCTGTGATATAATCATTGCCGATTTCAAATCGCCGGTCTGGCGGAAAGGAGGCCATCTTGAAAAAAGCACTGTCCTACGCAAAGGAGTTTTTTCACCGAGCGGATATTTTCCTGCTCGTGATGGGTCTCATCTGCGCCACGTTCGGTATCATCGTCATCTCGAGTGCCACGGCATCATACCACTCGGCCAAGTATGTCATTGTACAGAGCGCGTCGCTCATTCTCGGTGTGGTCGCATTTGTCGCCATGACCGTGCTGGATGTGGACGTTCTGGCCGACAAATGGCAGATCCTGTGCGCATTCAATGCGCTGTTTTTGCTGCTGCTGATCCCCTTCGGCGTGAGCGACAACACCGGCAACACCGGCTGGCTGCGCTTTTTCGGCATCGGCATCCAGCCGACGGAGGTCGTCAAGCTCACATTTATCGTCGTGCTGGCAAAGCAGATCAGTTACCTGAAGGAATATCACGATCTCAACTCCGTGTGGTCGGTCGCACAGCTGGCTGTCCACTTTGTGCTGCTGTTCGGGCTGATCCTCTTCGTGTCGTCCGACCTCGGTTCGGCGCTGATCTTCTTTTCCATCTTCCTCGTGATGCTCTTTGCAGCCGGCTTTGCGCTGCACTGGTTTGCCATCGGCTTTGCGGCCATCGCCGCGATGATCCCGCTGCTGTGGAACTTTGTGCTGCACGACTATCAGAAAAACCGCATTCTCGCGCCCTATGACTCCAGCATCGACCCGACCAACACCGGCATCAACTGGCAGCCGCATCAGAGCAAGATCGCCCTCGCCTCCGGCCAGTGGACCGGTGCGGGGCTCGGCAACGGCACGCAGAGCCAGTCCAATGCCCTCGCCGGCAAGCACACCGACTTCATCTACGCCGTCATCGGTGAGGAGCTCGGCATGATCGCCTGCATCCTCGTCATCGTGCTGCTGCTGATCATCATCATCCGCTGCGTCATGGTCGGCATCCGTTCGGGCAGCAACATGGGCTCACTCGTGTGCTTCGGCGTGGCCGCATTTTTGACGTTCCAGACGTTTGAGAACATCGGCATGTGCATCGGCATCACGCCCGTCATCGGCATCACGCTGCCGTTTTTCAGCTACGGCGGCTCGTTGCTGGTTACGTCCTTTGCCGCGCTCGGCATGGTGTCCGGCATCCACTTCCGGCCAAAGCCAAAGCGAAACAGCATTTATTACTGAACCACCTCCCGGCAGGCTTGTGACAGACCTGCCGGGCTTTTTTCTGCCGAGAGACAGAAAGCACCCGGCCGAATGGTCGGGTGCTTTCCGCAAAAAAATAGAAGGGGGAAGAAAGAAAAAAGCAGCTTGGTTGGTTCAGCCGCCGTGGCAGGCGGCGCAGTCATGCGTCGAAAAGAGATCGGCGTCATAGGCAATACCATTTTTATCGTAGTAATCCTTCACGGCCGCCTTGACCGCCTCCTCAGCCAGCACGGAACAGTGGATCTTCTGCGCCGGAAGGCCATCCAGCGCTTCAATGACCGCCTTATTGGACAGCTCCAGTGCCTCGGAGACCGGTTTGCCCTTGATCATCTCGGTCGCCATCGACGAGGACGCGATTGCGCTGCCGCAGCCGAAGGTGTTGAATTTCACGTCCGTGATGACATCGTCGCGGACCTTGATGTACATGCGCATAATGTCGCCGCACTTGGCGTTGCCGACCTCACCGATGCCATCGGCATCGGGCATCTTGCCGACGTTGCGGGGGTTTTCAAAATGGTCCATGACCTTTTCGCTGTACAATGCCATAGGAAAGCCTCCTTTATCTGAATCTGTTATCTGTTAGATCTGGTGCGGACGCACACCGGTCTCCAGCTCGTCCCACACCGGGGAGATGCTGCGCAGGTAGTCGACCACCTGACGGACATTTTCGACGATGTACGCCATCTCTTCGTCCGTGTTGTATTCGCCCACGGACAGACGCAGCGAGCCGTGTGCGACCTCGTGCGGCAGCCCGAGCGCCAGCAGCACATGGCTGGGGTCAAGCGAGCCGGAGGTGCAGGCACTGCCGGAGGAGGCGGCAATGCCCTTGCGGTCGAGCAGCAGCAGCAGCGACTCGCCCTCGATGCCCTCGAAGCAGAAGTTCACCGTTCCCGGGACACGCTGTGTGCGGTCGCCGTTGAGCCGCGCGTGCGCAATGGTCTCAAGCCCTGTAATGAGCGTCTCACGCAGGCGTGTGACCTTGCGCATATTCTCATCCATGTGGTCGACCGCCTCGCGCAGCGCCGCCGTCATGCCGGCGATCGCCGGAGTATTCTCCGTGCCGCCGCGCTTGCCGCGCTCCTGCGCGCCGCCCTCGATGATATTCGTGAGCGGGATGCCGCGCCTGGCATACAAGAAGCCGACGCCGCGCGGCCCATGGAATTTGTGCGCCGAGCACGAGAGCATATCGATGTTCATCTCCTGCACATTCACGGGCACATGGCCGATCGCCTGCACCGCATCCGTGTGAAACGGGATGCCCCGCTCGCGGCAGAGCGCGCCGATGGCCTCAATGGGCTGGAGCGTACCGATCTCGTTGTTGGCGAACATGACCGACACGAGTGCCGTGTCGTCGCGGATGGCCGCCGCCACGTCCTCGACGCGCACAACGCCGTCTTCGTGCACATCCAGCAGCGTTACCTCAAAGCCCTGCCGGCGCAGCTTGTCAAGCGTGTGCAGCACCGCATGGTGCTCAAATTTTGTGGAGATGAGGTGTTTTTTCCCCTTGCGCGCGCCGTTCTCGGCGGCAGAGACGATGGCCTGATTGTCGGCCTCGCTGCCGCCGGAGGTGAACACGATCTCCCGCGGGTCGGCTGCGCCGATCAGCTGTGCGATCTCGGTGCGGCAGGCCAGCAAATGCTCTGCCGCCTCCTGACCGAGCGTGTAGAGGGTGCTGGGGTTTCCATATATCTCATCAAAGTACGGAAGCATGGCTTCCTTTGCAGCGGCGGATAGTTTTGTGGTCGCCGCATTGTCTGCATAAACGCGCATAAGCTCTCCTCCATAGATGTCGATTTTCTAATTCCTACTTTCCTTGTGGGTAAATGGTATCATGTATTTCCCTTCTTGTCAATAGGAATTTACAAAAAGAAAACTCGGGGAAAGAGAATTACTTCTCCTTCCCCGACCAGCTTTCAAAGAACCTCGTAGAGTTTCGCCAATGGCACGGCGAAAGAAAGTCCAATCATTTTCTTCGGCGACATGTGCGGCGAAGAAAATACTTCTCAGACTGCAAGTGTGGAATTTGTGCGCTGGCGGCGCACAAATTATGCGCGCAGCAGACTGCAGCCCATTTGTCAAAAAGTAATACTTTTTGACAGCCTCATCGGGGAAAGAGAATTGCTTCTCCTTCCCCGACCGCGCCGGTCACGCTTTGCCGTCGAGCAGATCCTGTACGGAGACGCTCGACAGATAGTTGTCCATGACGGCGTCAAGCTTTTTCCACATCGGCAGCGTCAGACACTGCTCCGCGCGCTCGCAGCAACTCTCCCCGGATTCAAGGCACGCCACGGCAGCCATGCTGCCCTCGGTGCTGTGCAGCACCTGCGCGACCGTGATGTCGCACGCCGGACGGCTCAGGCAATAGCCGCCCTCCTTGCCGCGCTGGCTGAGGACAAGGCTCGCGCGGTTGAGTGCCGCTGCGATCGCCTCCATATATTTCAGGGACACGTTCTGCCGCTGTGCCACAGTCTTGAGCGAAATGTAGCCCTCGTCGCAATGCTGCGCCAGGTCGATCATCAGACGTAACGCATAGCGCCCCTTGGTTGAGATCACCATGATCTGTTGCCTCCTTGCTTGCAGGTGTTACGAATAATATACTATCAAATCGCAAGGAATTCAAGACAGTTCTTTGCGATCTTGTACGCAAAAACGCCGGGGCATCTCCCCCGGCGTTATTTTTGCACGTTCAGGCTTCCTCAGACGCCACGACCGGCTCGACCGCGCGCATGGCATCGAGCGTGCGCGTCAGCAGCTCGTCCAGACTCCAGCCGAGCATATCGGCGCCGCGCTGGATGACCTCGCGCGAGCAGCCGGCGGCAAAGCCGTTACTCTTATACTTTTTCTTGAGAGACTTGAGCTCCATATCCTGTACGCTCTTGGACGGACGCATCAGCGCCGCCGCACCGATCAGGCCGGTCAGCTCATCGGTCGCAAAGAGCACCTTTTCCATCTCGTGCTCCGGCACGATGTCGACCGTGATGCCGTAGCCGTGGCTGGCTGTGGCATGGATGAGGCGCTCATCCAGACCGCGCTCACGCATGATCTCCTGCGAGCGGATGCAGTGCTGGTCAGGATAACGTTCAAAGTCCAGATCATGCAGCAGACCGACAATGCCCCAAAAGTCCACCTCGTCCCCGTAGCCGAGCTCCTGCGCAAAATAGCGCATGACACCCTCGACCGTTCTGGCATGATGCAGATGGAATGGATCCTGATTGAATTCCGTCAGCAGCGCCCAAGCCTGCGCGCGATCCAGTTGCTCGCCCATTGCGAAAGCCTCCTTAATGCATATCGTTTTTATAGGTGAATGAATGGTATTAAGATAGCACAGCCGATACCGGATTGCAAGCACAAATTCATATATTTCTCACCGATTTTCCGGCAGTTTTTCATTGTTTTCCTATACCGGCACCGGGCACGGCGCATATTTTCCTTTGAAAAAAATCGTCCGTTTTTTGCCTCATTTGTCACGCTTTTTCGCTTTTTGTGAGCAAAATACACGAGACGGTCGATTTAATTTCATTGCTTTTTGTCAAAATGTATGCTATGATATGCACAGTATGTATGCATCTTGTGCGGTGTGTGCTTACAGAAGCGTCCGATGACCCGCTGGGAGCAACGGCGGATCATCTTCGTAATCAAAGAAAAAGGAAGGATGTATTTCATGGACGAAAAGTATAGCGCGCTGTTTACTCCGTGGAAGATTGGCAATGTCGAGATCCCGAACCGCATTGTCCAGTGCTCCATGGGCGGCACCTCTCTGTTTGGCTGGCTGGAGCCGTGCCACTTCGATAAGGAAGCTGCGAACTTCCTGCTGACCCGCGCCAAGGACGGCGTCGGTCTGGTGCTTCCGGGCATGCAGTGTGTCCGCGACACCATGGGCCGCAGATGGCTCTATCAGAACAAGAAGATGTTCAAAGAGCTCGCCGACTACATGGTCGAGTACCACAAGACCGGCTCGAAGCTGTTCATTCAGCTCGCCGCTGGTTTCGGCCGCTCCATGGCTGTCGCCCCCTGGATGGTCACCCTGAACAATAACAAGCTCCTCGGCGCGCTCGCCAGACCCGTGATCGACGTCAGCTACTGCTGCGCATCCGCCTCCGCCACCCCGAACCGTTGGCAGGAGGATATGCTCTCGCGTCCGATGACCGTGGAAGAGATCCACGAGATGGTTGATGCGTTCGGCAAGACCGCGAAGCAGCTGCGCGAGGCCGGTGTCGACGGCGTTGAGATCCACGCTGTCCACGAGGGCTACCTGCTTGACCAGTTCACCATCGCCAACTGGAACCATCGTACCGACGAGTACGGCGGCTCGTTCGAGAACCGCTTCCGCTTCCCGGTCGAGGTCGTGCAGTCCATCAAGCGTCAGGCCGGCGCCGACTTCCCGGTGTCCCTGCGTTACTCCGTCGTCTCCAAGACCAAGGCATGGGGCAAGGGCGCTATGCCGTATGAGACCGACTTCGAAGAGTTCGGCCGCGATATGGCTGAGTCCGAGAAGGCAATCAAGTACCTGGGCGATGCCGGCTACGACATGTTCAACTGCGACAACGGTACTTACGACGCATGGTACTGGGCACATCCGCCTCAGTACATGCCCGACAACTGCAACCTCGAGTACGTCGAGCACATCAAGAACTTCACCGACAAGCCCGTCGCCTGCGCCGGCCGTATGGATCCGGTCAAGGCCGCGGAAGAGATCGCTGCCGGCCGTCTTGACGCAGTTGCCATCGCACGTCAGAACCTCGTCGATCCCGACTGGGTCACCAAGATCCGTCAGGGCCGTCAGGACGAGATCAAGCCCTGCATCCGCTGCCACAACGGCTGCTTCAACTTTGCGAAGTTCAAGGGCACTGCGAACATCCAGAGCACGCAGGATTCCCTGCATCTGGGCCGCTGCGCGCTGAACCCGACCACGATGCAGCACAACAAGTATAAGATCGTCCCGACCAAGAGCCCGAAGAAGGTCGCCATCATCGGCGCCGGCATCGGCGGCATGGAGTGCGCGCTCGTGCTCAAGCAGCGCGGCCACAAGCCGGTCATCTTCGAAAAGACCAACGAGCTCGGCGGCCTGTTCCTCACCGCTTCCGCGATGAGCTTCAAGGAGAACGATAAGGAACTCATTGAGTGGTACAAGAAAGAAGTCGAGAAGCAGGGCATCGACATCCGCTTCAACACCGAGGTTACCGACCTTGGCACCATGCGCGGCTTTGACGAGATCATCGTGGCCACCGGCTCCGTGCCGAGAACCATGCCCATGATCCCGGGCTTCGAGAAGACCCTGAGCTTCACGGAGCTGCTCAAGGACAAGAAGGAAGTCGGCGACAAGGTCCTGTTCTTCGGCGGCGGCCAGTCCTCCTGCGAGGCGGCTTACGACCTGATCCTTCAGGGCAAGCACCCCATCATCGTCGAGTACGCCGGCGATCTGGTCGCGGCGCAGGCTACCTGCCTTGCCAACACCTCCTTCCTGCGTGACGCGATGGAGTACCACAAGGTTCCGACCTATCTGCACTCCACCATCACCGCCATCCGCGACGGCAGCGTGACCGTCAAGGGTCCGGACGGAAAGACCTTCGACGTCGAGTGCGACAACGTCGTCAACGGCATCGGCTTCGTGCCCGCTCCGGTTGGTGACAAGGGCCGTCACGTGCACCGCGTCGGTGACTGCGTTGCCATCGGCAACCTGCGCACCGTCATCTGGCGTGCATGGGACGTCTGCATGAAGATCTG
>OGOL01003001.1_pt1 | contig 12150 bp, 9 predicted proteins | sample 1552641 | NCBI WGS metagenome assembly OGOL01 (sample SAMEA2580140, study PRJEB22360) | human gut metagenome | biome: human gut; feature: human-associated habitat; material: faeces | place: Denmark | collected 2008/2010 | reverse complement strand
ATTAGGAACTTTCATCCATTAGTGACGTGCGCCGCAAGGCGCACTAGAAAAAAACTGCATGCTATTCACATGCAGTTTTTCCCAAGAAGGAGTAAAAAGTTAATAGGTAAAATTTATTTATGAAAATGGATTCTCAGTCTTATAAAGCATATTCTTTGGCTGATTAAATCCAATCTCATCGACATCAACACCAATGTATTTGAATACTTCATATAAAGTTTTTCCAAAATGACCAAAAGCAACAGCTCCATGGTGTGGGAAATTCTTTTCGATCAGTACATGGCGGTAAAATCTTCCCATTTCTGGGATAGCAAATACACCAATAGATCCGAAAGATCTTGTTGCTACTGGAAGGATTTCTCCTTGTGCAACGTACGCTCTTAATTTTGTATCTGCTGTACTTTGTAAACGGAAGAATGTAATATCTCCTGGCGCAATATCACCTTCTAATGTTCCCTGTGTCACTTCTTCCGGTAATGTTCTTGCCATGATCTTCTGATATTTCATCTCACAGAAAGATAATTTAGATTTTGCTGTGTTTCCACAATGGAATCCCATAAATGTATCTTTTTGTGTATAGTCATAGTTATCTTTAATTTCTTCATTATACATATCTACTGGTACGGAGTTGTTGATATCTAATAATGTCACAGCATCCTGACTTACAACCGTTCCAATAAATTCGCTTAATGCACCATAGATATCTACTTCACAGGATACTGGAATTCCCTGTGCTGCCAAACGACTGTTTACATAACATGGAACAAATCCAAACTGTGTCTGGAATGCTGGCCAGCATTTTCCGGCAATTGTTACATATTTTCTGTAACCTTTATGATCCCTGATCCAGTCTTTTAATGTCAGTTCATACTGTGCAAGCTTGGAAAGAATCTCTGGTTTTTTATTTCCTGCACCCAGTTCTTCTTCCATTTCTTTTATGATTGCAGGAATTCTTTCATCCCCTTCATGCTGATTAAATGCTTCAAATAAATCTAATTCTGAGTTTTCTTCAATTTCGATTCCAAGATCATATAATGGTTTGATCGGTGCATTACATGCAAGGAAGTTCAGTGGTCTTGGTCCAAAACTTATGATCTTCAATTCACTTAATGCTTTTACTGTTCTTGCGATTGGCAAAAATTCATGGATCATATCTGCACATTCTTCTGCTGTTCCTACTGGATATTCAGGAATATATGCTTTTATATTTCTTAATTTCAGATTATAACTTGCATTTAACATTCCACAATATGCATCTCCTCTTCCATCTAAGAGGTTATCACCACTTTCCTCAGCTGCTGCCACAAACATCTTTGGTCCATCAAAGTGTTTTGCAAGAAGTGTTTCTGAGATTTCTGGTCCAAAGTTTCCAAGATAAACAACTAATGCATCACATCCTGCTTTTTTAATATCTTCTAATGCCTGTACCATGTGAATCTCACTCTCCACGATACAGACTGGACATTCATAAATGTCCTCAGGATCATATTTTTCTTTATATGCTTTTACCAATGCTTCTCTTCTTGTAACTGATAAACTTTCTGGGAAGCAGTCACGACTGACTGCTACGATCCCGATCTTTGTTTTTGGCATATTATTCATATTGTTTTCCTCCTTTAATACATCAACCAAATATAACTATCTACTTTTCATTACCTTGTGCAAGACGCTTCTCACGAATTGATTTAAATACACTCTGTAAGATTACGAAGAAGCAAAGAAGTAATGCGATCACGATTCTTGTCCACCAAGATGATAATGTTCCCTGGAATGTAATGATCGTTTCAATGATACCCTTGATCAGTGATCCAAATAGTGATCCTACGACAGTTCCAACACCTCCTGTTAAAAGTGTTCCACCAATAACTGCTGCTGCGATCGCATCCATCTCAAATCCTCTGGCCTGCTCTACGAATCCACCACAAGAGTTTAAGCAGAAAGCAAATCCAGCTAATGATGCTAAAAATCCATTTAACACATAAACTTTTAATTTTGTAACTTTAGGATTTAATCCCATTAATAATGCAGACTGTTCATTTCCACCTACTGCAAATACGGCACGTCCAAATTTTGTGTATCGAAGGATCACAAAGGAAATCGCTACAACCAATAATGCAATGACAACACTTAGGTAGATATAAGGATGCATTGCAACTCCTCGGTTGTTGTAATATGTAATAAATCCAAAATAAATTCGATAGTTTGCAAGACTTAAAAATGTTGGATTTTCAATACTGATCATATCGGAACTGATCAATGCTGTAAGACCTCTGGCAAAGAACATTCCTCCAAGTGTTACGATGAATGGCTGTATTTTTAAATAAGCTACTAAAAATCCTTGAACCAATCCGAAGATCACACCAAATACTAATACCAGAATAATTGCAACGACTGCGCTCATATGCTTCACTTCCATCATCCATGCAAGCATCATACAAACAACACCGATGACAGAACCGATCGAAATATCGATTCCTCCTGTGATCAGTACAAATGTCATACCAACGGCTGCAATGATCAATCCAGCATTACTGATGAACAAGTTTAAAAACACCTGCGGGCTTGTAAAGTTTCGATTTCCGTAAAGGATCGCACCTGCAATATAGAGCACGAAGAATAATACGATCGTAACTGCAAGCAAAAATCCATTTCCTCTAAGTTTATTTTTAATTTTCTCTACCATTGCCATTATGCCACCTTCTCTCCAGCAGTTTTTGCTGCACGTTTTGCTTTAATACGATTTAAGTATTTCTTAAATTCTGGAGACTGTAATGTCACGATTATGATAACCACGATCGCTTTATAAAGTGGAAGCTGATCTCCAGTTACTTTCATTGCATATAATGTTGTAGATAATGCCTGGATCGTGATCGCTCCAATAACACTTCCTGCGACTGAGAATTTACCACCTGCAAGAGAGTTTCCTCCAAGTGCTACTGCTAAGATCGCATCTAATTCCATCAAGTTTCCTACGTTATTTGCATCAATGGATGTGATTCTTGATGTTGCGATCATTCCCGCGATTCCTGCACAAAGTCCGCAGGCTGCATATGTGATAAAGATGATCTTTGTAGAATTCAGTCCAAACAAACGACTGGCTCTTGGGTTGATACCTACACTTTCAATATACAATTTTGTTGCTGTCTTATTTAAGAATAATGTTGCTAAAATGACTACGATGATCGCTACCAGAATCGGTGTTGGAACTGGAATATGTGGCAGAAATCCTCCTAAATACTTAAAGCTGTCCACCTTGACATATAAGTTATTTCCACCTGTGATCAACTGTGCCATTCCTCGTCCTGCGGTAAATAAGATCAAGGTTGCTACCATTGGCTGGATCTTCATATTCGCAACTAAGAATCCGTTCCACATACCACATAATACAGATACCACAAGCCCGATCAGGATTGCTGCGATCCAAGGAATTGCATATGTTTCTCCACTTCCAAGAAGATAAACAGATACAGCTCCTGATAATGCCATGATCGCTCCGACAGAGATATCAGTTCCTGCACTGGATGCTACACAAAGTGTCATACCAACTGCTAAGATGATCAATTCACTGGATCGGTTGAAAATATCGACCAGATATCCATATAACACACCATTTTTAATTGAGATTTCAAAAAATGATGGGGATTTTATAAGGTTAAATAATAATACAAGTGCCAGACATACAATTGGCCAGAAGAGGCGATATGATGTCATCTTTTTTAATTTATCCATAATTATTTGTCACCTCCTGCGATTGCTTTCATTACATTTTCCTGTGATAATTCACTTTCTTCCAATTCTCCGACTTTCTCACCATCTCGTAAGATTCCCATGTGAGTCACGGTACGAAGCATTTCTTCTACTTCGGATGAAATAAATACAACAGACATTCCTTCATTTGCAAGTTTTACGACTAATTTCTGAATCTCTGTCTTTGTTCCAACATCAATACCTCTGGTTGGTTCATCAAGGATCAGGAAATCTGGTTCTGTCATCAGCCATCTTCCGAGGATTACTTTCTGCTGATTACCACCACTTAATGATTTGATCGGTGTTTCTCTGCTTGCTGTCTTAACCTGCAGCATCTTAATATACTTATCTGTCAACTCTTCCTGTTCTTTTCTGCTCATTAGTTTGAACATTCCTCGTTTTGCCTGAAGTGCCAAGATCATGTTTTCTCTTACAGAAAGATCTGCAATGATTCCTTCTACTTTACGATCTTCCGGACAATATGCCATTCCTTGATGCATTGCATCAATTGGTGCTTTGACATCTAATTTTTCTCCTTTGACATATAATTCTCCTCCATCTGGTTTATCTGCTCCATAAATCGCTCTTACAAGTTCGGAACGTCCAGATCCTAATAATCCAGATAATCCAACAACTTCTCCTTTATGGATCTTAATGTCAAATGGTTTGATCGTTCCTTTATGATAAAGACCTTTTGCTTCGATCACAACTTCGTCGCTTTGTTTCTTTGATGATGTTCCACTTCCTTTGATGTCTGCCAGATCATCAAATTCTTTTCCCATCATTGTTGCAACTAATTTAAATCTTGGAAGCTCTTCTGTCTTATATTCGCCTACAAAATGTCCATTTCTAAGTACTGTGATCCTGTCACAGACTGCATAGACCTGTTCCAAAAAGTGTGTTACGAATACGATCGCTGTTCCGCGTTTCTTTAGCATATTCATAACCTTAAATAATTTCTCAACTTCTCCTTCATCAAGACTTGATGTTGGTTCATCAAGGATCAATACTTTTGACTGAATGTCAACTGCTCTTGCGATCGCCACCATCTGCTGAATCGCTACGGAATAGTTTTCCAATTCCTGTGTGGCATCAATTTCTAATTCCAGATTATCAAGGATCTTCTGTGCCTGTGTATTCATCGTCTTCCAGTCGATCCTCCCCATTTTCATTGGTTCTCTTCCGATAAAGATATTTTCTGCTACCGTTAGATTCGGACACAGGTTTACTTCCTGATAAACGGTGCTGATTCCATTGTTTCCCGCTTCTTGAGGGGATGTGTTAATAATACTTTTTCCATCCATGATGATCTCACCTGTCTCAAATTCCTCAACTCCTGTAAGAACTTTGATCAGTGTAGATTTTCCTGCACCATTTTCTCCCATTAAGGCATGAATCTCTCCTTCTCTCAATGTAAGCTGTGCATCGGACAGTGCTTTCACTCCTGGGAATGTTTTATTAATATGTCGCATGGATAGAACTGTCTTCTTTTCATCACTCATGACAATTCTCCTTTCTTTTCATGATTTTTGAGCCGATTTTAATGAAAATTCCCTGATTTTTGGCATAAAAATTACAGGATAAGTCAGATTGTCCTGACCCAGAGCCTGCAATCTTTATTTGTAGTGCGATTGTTAATAGTTACATGTGTGTACTTAAGGGGATTTTCAACAATGTTTATTAATATGCACGTTTGTTAATAACTTCTTTTGTAGTATTATCTTTTGTAAATACCTGCTCATCTACATACTGGATCTTATCTACTTTTTCACCTTTCATGATCTTCTTAGCTAATTCAGCTACACGAGGTCCATGAAGTGGGTTACATTCAAATTCAGCATTGATCTCTCCAGACTGAACTTTCTTTAATGCTGCTTTGATCGCATCGAAAGAAATGATCGTTACGTCTTTACCAGGTGTTTTTCCTGCTGCTTTTAATGCATCGATTGCTCCGAATGCCATGTTATCATTCTGTGCTACTACAACATCAATGTCTTTGTTCTGTTTTAAGAAAGATTCCATAACTTCCTGACCTTTTGCCTGTGTAAATTCTCCTGTCTGAGAAGCAATGATCTTGAAGTTTTTCTGATCTTTGATTCCTTCTTTAAATCCTTTTGTACGTCCGATTTCTGCAGAAGAACCAATCGTTCCCTGTAATACAGCGATGTTTACGTCACCTTTTTCTTTTCCCTTTTCTTTAATTAACCATTCAGCCGCTTTCACACCTTCTTTTTTGAAGTCTGATCCAACCCATGCTGTAATCAGTGAATCATCAGAAGTTTTGATCTGACGGTCAACTGTGATAACTGGGATGTCAGCTTTCTTTGCTTCTTTTAAAACTGTTTCCCAACCTGTTTCTGTTACAGGTGCGATTGCGATCACATCAACACCCTGTGTGATAAATTCTCTGACCGCTTTTGTCTGATTTTCCTGTTTCTGCTGAGCATCTGCAAATGATAATTTAAATCCGTTCTTTGCTGTTAATGCAGATTTCATAGACTTTGTATTCGCTACACGCCAATCACTCTCAGCTCCAACCTGTGAAAATCCGATGTTGATCTCTGAAGTTTCCTTCTTTGAAGAACCACTGTCTTTCTTGTTTCCTCCACCACAACCAGTAAGCATTGTTCCAATCATCATTGTTGCAAGTAAACCTGCAGCCACCTTCTTAATACTTCTTCTCATTATGATTTCCTCCTTTTTCTTTTTTGATTTTTTCGTTTTCCTTAATTACAAGTTATATTTTACTTGAAATTGTATTTCTTTCAATGCAATTTCTTTTGCATTCGGTGGATTATTTTATGAAATTTTTATCTTGTCTGTTTAAAGTTTGATTTTTTTTGATAATGGTTTGAATTTTTTTGATTTTTGATTATTTTTTCTCTGCTTGTCTAGTCTTCGGTACAACTACGATCACCTTAGTTCCAATATCTGGTTCACTTTCAAGGATCAACCCATATTCTTCTCCATAATATAATTTAATCCGCCGATTTACATTTGCAATTCCAAACCCTGTTGTCCTGTTTACCCATATATCTTCATACATTTCTTTATTGATCTGAACTACCTGCTCAGGCTGCATACCAACTCCATTATCTTCAACGATCAGGAATATATTATTTTCATCATCTACACTGGAAATCTTTATCATTCCTTTTTCTCTTTGTTTTTTCAATCCATGATATAATGCATTTTCTACTAATGGCTGTAAAGTGATCTTTACAATATCATTTTTCTTGATCTCATCTGGGACATCAATAGAATATTCCATAATATCCCCGTATCTTAATTGTTGTATCTTTAAATAATTTTCAACATGCTCTAATTCTTCCCTGATCGATATCTTATCTTCTCCGTGACTTAAACTTGTACGGAAAAAGCCAGACAAGGCAGCTACCATTTCTACCACTTTGTCATCCTGATGATCAATGGCAAGCCACATGATCGTGTCCAATGTATTATAAAGGAAATGTGGATTAATCTGCTCTTGTAGTAACTGCAGCTCTTCTGTTGTATTTTGAGGTCCATGTACATCAAAATTTCCCTGCGCCACTTCCTTTGTCATCTCACATAATTGTCTGACTGGATAACTAATACTTTGCGAAATCAATTTCGATAATTTCCATGTTATCAGAGACAAAAACAGTACAGCGATCAATGTGATCGTGATCGTATGCATGATTTCTTTTTCCAGTTTTACACGCATACTCTCCATATTCCCAATCTCATAGTAAATGTATTCGGATACTTTTTCTTTAATGATTTCTGTAAATACATTCACATTTAATCTTAATCTCTGATTATTTTCCATATAATCGTTTTTTAGATCTGAGTGTTCAATTTCTTCAATGGAAATCTTCAGATTATCCAACAGTTTTCCTATCTGTCTCGTTCTTAATTTACTTTCATCTGTTACCGCATTTTTATTCAGTTCCTTTACCAGCTCCTTCGCTTCCTTAATCTCCTCATATGGTTTCATCGTATCAAAACTCTCTGCACCGATAACAATACGATACATTTTATAATCCATATCTTCTGAAAATGAGAAATTAAACTTGCTGGCTACTGATACGTTTTTTACTGCCTCATTATAGCTTTCATTAAAATTTATCATGATAACAAGAAGCGTGATAATCCCCACTAACGCAGGAATTATCACGACCATCCTTAACCATTTTAGTTTTTTTTCTATTGAGAACTGCCGAAATCGAGCAATAGATTCTCTCACATATTTTTTCATTACATCCTCCTTGATCTATATTCACTTGGAGTACATCCTTGCGTTTTTTTAAACAGGTAGCTAAAGTAATGTGGATCCTTATATCCCACTTCATAGCTGATCTGTGATGCCTTCATATCTGTAAAACAAAGCATTTCTTTTGCTTTATCCATTCTGACTGATGTCAAAAATTCCACAAAAGATTTCCCTGTTTCTTGTTTAAACGTTGTACTAAAATGACTGCTGCTTAATCCAACCTGATCTGCAACATCACTCAACGATAATGTTTCTTCTTGATAATTTTTCACAATAAATTCTTTTGCCTCCGTTATCAATGAAGAATGTTTCTTCCCTAATCTTTCATTTCGCATTCTGATCGCTTGTATGATAAGTTCTTCGATATACTCCGCTGCTTTCTCTCCTGTTGAAACTGCAGCGATCTGTTGTTTGTAATCCTTAAACGTGCGATCGATATTTGCTTTCTCAACTCCCATTTTCTCAACGAATTTCATAACACCTACCTGTATATTGATCAGCATATACTGACAAAACATAAAGGAATCCATATTAGATTTTCCTAATGTCTTGGTATACTCCTCTACAAATAAATGTACAGCTTCTTCTTTTCCATTTCTCAAAAACTCTTCCAGCGATTCTGAATTTACTTTGGTAAAATCTACTTGCTGCAGATCTTCTGCTCTTTCTATCTTTTCATTATCTAATTTATCAAAAAACACCGCTTCATTCCCAGAAGACTGATACTGGTATGCAAAAGCCTTGCTTGCACTGTCGTAAGATTCCGAAAGGTTATGTAATCGTTCCACTGCATGTCCAATCCCTGCAAACCATTGTAGTTCTTTCTCTTTTTTCATACGCTTTGTCAATGCTGCAACATAATCTTTTGCCACTTGTATGGTTTCCTCTGTATTCTGTGCCTTGATCATTAAAATATAGCCCTCTGTTACACGGTGAAAAACAATCATATTTTCAAACTGGCTGCTTACTTCTTCTACGATCGCATCTTCTTTGGTACGAAGATCATATACTGCCTCTGTATCATTCTCATTCTTTGAAAATATTTTAAATAACATAAAATTGTATGCCGGTGCCATAAGATCTATTCCAAGTTCATTCCCTTGTTCCATTAATTTAGATACAGATATCTTTCCGCGGATCAGATTCCCGAAAAATTGATATCTCATATTTTTCATTTGTGTTTTTATATTTTTTTGTAATTTTTTTATATCTTCTTCCTGTCTTTTTTTCTTATCAAGCTTTTGTTTTACTTTATTTAGTGCTTCTAATAACTGCTCACCAGTTACTGGTTTGGTCAGATAATCTGTTACACCGATCTTGATCGCTTCTTTTGCATAGTCAAACTCCCCATATCCAGAAAGTATGATGATCTGTATTTTTGGCATTTTTTTCTTTAAGATATCACTTAATTCAAGTCCATCCATAAATGGCATCTTGATATCTGTGATCACGATATCTGGATGTAGTTTTTCGATCATTGGAAGAGCCATCTCACCATCTGGTGCTTCTCCCGCAAATTCAAAACCATTTTCTTCCCATTTTACGTTATTCTTTATACTCTTACGAATGATCTTTTCATCTTCTACTAAAAATACTTTGATCATATTACCTTCCTCTTTCCTAAAATATTATTATACTCTCTTATAGAATTATATTCCAGAAATAAACAAGAATATATCCATACAAATAAAAAGGGGAAGGGGATATTGTATGGATATGATTCTTATTTTTTAATTTCAATCTATATTATTCTGTTTCAAATCGGTATGTTGTCACTGCTTCATACTCTTCGCCTTTTCTTAAGATAACTCTTGGCTTTTTCTCTATATTCATAGAATTAGGCAAAAATTGTGGTTCTAATGCAACACCATCTCTGTTCTCATATGGTTTTCCAAATTTACCATCACTTCCTCCTGCCAGAAAGTTTCCTGCATATAACTGCATGCATGGAAGTGTTGTTGTGATCGTTAATTTTCGTCCACTTTCTTTATCATATAAGACTGCCTGATTTTTCTCATCCTTTAACATAAAACAATGATCATAGCCTCCAACGAATCTCAACTGTTCATCATCATCATGAATCCGTTCTCCAATCTCATGAAAACTTTTAAAATCAAATGGTGTATTCTCTACATCCAAAAACTCACCTGTTGGAAGACCATTCTCATCTGCACATGCAATCTGATCTGATTTGATCATCAATTGATGATCATAGATCTTACTGTCTTTTGCTGAAAGATTAAAATAGGAATGATTGGCTATATTGATCAGTGTGTCTTGATCTGTCATTGCTTCATATTCCATCTTTAATTCATTTCCAGATAGACGATATACTATCTTTAAACAAAGACTTCCTGGAAATCCTTCTTCCATATCTGGAGAAAGATAGATAAAACGGATTCCATCTTCTAAAATCTCATAGTTAAAAATCTTCTGATTAAATCCATTTATACCACCATGAAGCGTATTCGGTCCGGAATTTACTGCAAGTTTATAGGTCTTTCCATTCAACTGAAACTCTCCATTTGCAATTCTGTTTGCAACACGTCCGATGATACATCCTAAAAATTTATCATCTTTATGACAATCTTCCACATCTTGATATCCAAGAACGACATCTCCATAATTTCCATCTCTGTCTTTTGTGAACACAGATAAAATATGACAACCAAGGTTACTCGTGATCACTTTTATCTCATCATTTTGTAATTCAAATAAGCAGACTCCATTTTGTCTTTTTTCGATCATTTTTACTTTCATCATTTTACAACACTTTCTTTTAAATTTTATCTGATATCTTTATTGATCCATTTTCATTATTTGCCTTGGCCATAGTAAGCATTTGCCCCATGTTTTCTGAAGAAATGTTTATCCTGCAGATATTGTGGTGCTGGCTTTGCTTCTGGATTTAAATGCTCGCAACGGTATGCCATCTTTGCGACTTCTTCTAAGACAACGGCATTATGAACTGCCTCGGCTGCATCAGCTCCCCATGTAAATGGTCCATGATTTGTACAAAGCACTCCTGGAACATAAACTGGATTTTTATCTTTAAATGTCTCAATGATCACCAATCCTGTATTCTTCTCATAGGCTTCTTCAATTTCTTCTTTTGTGAGGCTTCTTGCACATGGAATTTCTCCATAGAAGTAATCTGCATGTGTTGTTCCATAGCATGGAATACTTCTCCCCGCCTGTGCCCATGATGTTGCCCATGGGGAATGTGTATGTACAATTCCTCCTAAATCTTTGAATGCTTTATATAATTCAATATGCGTTGGTGTATCAGAAGATGGATTTAAATCTCCTTCCACTCTGTTTCCATCAAGATCCATGACAACCATATCTTCTGGAGAAAGTTTATCATAATCCACACCACTTGGTTTAATAACAAATAAACCACTTTCTCTATCAATTCCACTGACATTTCCCCATGTATATGTGATCAGACCTCTTTTAGGAAGTTCCATATTTGCTTCATAAACTTCTTTTTTTAACTGTTCTAACATTGTTTCTCTCCTTTATTTACATGGCATCTACTGCTGCACGTTCAATTGCAAGACCTTTCTGATACTGCTTGATAAATTCATCAAATCCTTCCACATCTTTTTCATCTGGAGCAATCGTTGTTCCTTCTTCTCCTGCAAATACTTTGTCTGAAAGATAGGTATCAAGCGTCTCATCTTCTGCTTTATCCAGCATATAGGCTGCAAGGATCGCCATTCCCCATGCACCACCTTCTCCAGCTGTTTTCATAACTGATACTGGTGCATTCACAGCTGCTGCCATGATCTTTTGTCCAACACCTTCTGTTTTGAATAATCCACCATGTCCCAGCATTTTATCAACTTTGACATCTTCTTCCTTCATCAAGATATCAAGCCCCGTCTTCAAAGCTCCAAGTGCTGTGTATAGATGAACTCTCATAAAGTTTGCAAGATTAAAATTACTGTCTGGTTTTCTTACAAATAGTGGCCTTCCTTCTTCAAATCCTGTGATATGTTCTCCTGAGAAATAATTATAGGCAAGTAGTCCACCACAGTCTTTGTCACCTTCTAATGCTTTATTGTAAAGAGCTCCATACAGCTCGTTCATATCAATGTCTTTCATTCCGAAAGTCTGTGCAAATTCTTTAAATAAGTTGACCC
>OGOL01002993.1_pt1 | contig 12174 bp, 10 predicted proteins | sample 1552641 | NCBI WGS metagenome assembly OGOL01 (sample SAMEA2580140, study PRJEB22360) | human gut metagenome | biome: human gut; feature: human-associated habitat; material: faeces | place: Denmark | collected 2008/2010 | reverse complement strand
CAGGGCCGCCACACCGACTATGCCGGCAAGTACGCCGGGATGAAGACCGAGGAGTCTAACCCCGTCATTCTGGCGGATATGAAGGAGAGCGGCGCTCTCTTTGCCAGCGAGGAGATCGTCCACAGCTATCCCCACTGCTGGCGCTGCAAGCACCCGGTGCTCTTCCGTGCTACCGACCAGTGGTTCGTCTCGATGGACAAGACCGGTCTGCGCGAGCAGGCTGGCAAAGAGGTCCGCGAGAACGTCAAGTGGTATCCGGCTCACGCCGCCAACCGCATCGGCGCCATGGTCGAGCAGCGTCCCGACTGGTGCATCAGCCGTCAGCGCAACTGGGGCGTGCCTATCCCCAGCTACACTTGCGCCGACTGCGGCGAGAAGGTCATGAACGACGCCACGCTCGACGCCGTCATCAAGCTCTTCCACGAGAAGGGCTCCGACGCCTGGTTTACCGACGCTCCCGAGAGCTACCTGGGCGAGTCTTGCGTTTGCCCCAAGTGTGGCGGCCATCACCTCAAGGCTGATAAGGACATTCTCGACGTGTGGTGGGACTCCGGCGTGTCTTGGAAGGCCGTCTGCGAGTACCGCCCCGAGCTGGAGTACCCGGCGGATGTGTACCTCGAGGGCTCCGACCAGCACCGCGGTTGGTTCCAGAGCTCGCTGCTCACCTCGGTGGGCGCCAACGGCCACGCTCCGTACAAGGCGGTCGTCTCGCAGGGCTTCACCCTCGACGGCCAGGGCCGTAAGATGTCCAAGTCGCTCGGCAACGTCATCGACCCCAATAAGGTCTGCGACGAGATGGGCGCCGACATCATCCGTCTGTGGGTTGCCTCTGTCGACACCAGCTCCGACGTCTCCATCGACCGCGAGATCCTTGCTCGTACGTCCGATGCCTACCGTCGCTTCCGCAACACGCTGCGCTTCCTGCTTTCCGAGCTCGAGGGCCAGTTTGAGCCCGAGACCGACGGCGTCGCCTTTGTCGACCTGCTGCCGCTCGACAAGCTCATGGTTGCCCGCCTGACCCAGGTCCAGGCCGAGGTCGACGATGCCTACGCCAGCTACGAGTTCCCGCGCGCCTACCGTGCGCTCTACGACTTCGTGGTTACCGAGCTTTCCAACGTGTACCTCGACGCCCTGAAGGATCGTCTGTACTGCGATAAGCCCGGTTCGCTTGAGCGCCGCAGTGCCCAGACCGTGCTGGCCGAGCTCTTCTCGATGCTCATGCGCGATCTGCAGCCGATCCTGTCCTACACCGTCGACGAGGCCATGGCCTATGCGCCCGCCGGCTGCGTCGACCACCAGAAGTACGCCGCGCTGCTCGATTGGTACAAGTCGCCCATCACGGTCGATGAGGCCAACGAGTTTGAGGGCGTGCTCGAGGCTTCACTCGAGCTCCGTAGCGCCGTGACCAAGGCCCTTGAGGATGCCCGTTCCGCCGGCACCTTCACTAAGAGCCAGCAGGTCCGCGTCAAGGCGGTCGTTCCCGCCGAGATGTACGCGCTGCTGACCGGTGATAAGGCCGTCGACCTGGCCGAGTTCTACATCGTCTCCGATGTAGAACTGACCCAGGGCGAGGAGCTCTCCGTTGCCATCGAGGCAGCCGAGGGCGAGTGCTGCGACCGTTGCTGGAACTACCGCACCACCGTCGGCGAGTACAACGGCCACGCGCATATTTGCAAGCGCTGCGCCGACGCTTTGTAGGTCACGGCGTTCGTAGAACACCGTAACCTACCGACGCTGCAAATGCCCCTAAGCGGCAATCTGACGTTCAATCGTCGGTCGCGTACCGAAGTACGCTTCCCTCCTCTTTCACGTCACCTTGCTCGCTTGGGGACGTTTTCGCTGTTGGTGACGATAACGCGGCTTTTCCATTGCTGGAGCTAGAGGCTTTCTTTCGACTTGCGCTTTTAGTCGAAAGCTATTAAGCGACATTCCGTTATTCGGAATGTCGCTTTCGTTTTATGCTGGTTATTTCGCTTGCGTTGGTGGATATGTCGTGCGTTCTGCGTGTGGCAATATAAGATGGTTAATTGCGTTAAACGGATTTCGAGTTCTTGAGGGTAGGGGATTTCTTTGGGTCGTACTGGGGATATGACGCCGCCTTTGCGTTGGCGGTTGGGTGTTGCTGGTGGGGTGGCGCTGGTTGTGCTGCTTGTTGACCAGTTGACCAAGCTTGCGGTTCGTGCCGTGGGCGATGCACTGCATGTGACCGTCATCCCCGGCGTGATCGACTTCCTGTTTGTCCGCAATATCGGCGCTGCCTTTAGCATGGGCGAGGGGCATGGCATCGCGTTTGCCGTGCTGGCGCTGGCGGTCATTGTCGCTATTGCCGTGTACCTCGTTCGTGCACCCCAGCTCGCCCATCTTGAGGTTGTGGGCATGGCGATGGTTGCGGGCGGTGCTATCGGCAACGCTATCGATCGTTTGGCCTTTGGCTTCGTGACCGATTTTATTGCCACCACCTTCATCGACTTTCCCGTCTTCAATGTGGCCGATATCGGCATTACGGTCGGTGTTGTGCTGGCGCTTATCGGTTACATGTTCTTGAGTCCCGCCGCTCGCGAGGTCGATGCGACTGCTGAGCTCAATGCCCGTGATGAGGCCCGCGCTAAGCGCAAAGCCAAGCAGCGTGGGGAGCGTGCCCGCAAGATTCGCGAAAGGAATGAGCGCTAATGGCCGACATCCATATCCTTGTTGCCGACGATGCCGCCGGTCAGCGTCTTGACGCTTATCTGGGCGCCAATGACGGCTGTCCCACGCGTTCTGCCTGTGCGCATCTGATCGAGGGCGGCGCCGTCGCTGTCAATGGCGAGACCTGTCTGTCTAAAAAGTACGCCGTGCGAGCCGGCGATCGCATCTCGGTCGATTTGCCCGAGCCGCACGATCCCACCGATGTGATTCCCGAGGCCATCCCGCTCGACATTCGCTATGAGGACGACTATCTCATTGTGCTCTCCAAGCAGCGTGGCCTGGTGTGTCATCCTGCGCATGGTCATGAGAGCGGTACGCTCGCGAATGCCCTGGTCTATCACTGCGGTATCGACCATCTGGGTACCGTGCAGGGTGAGGACCGCCCCGGGATCGTGCATCGTTTGGATCGCGATACCTCGGGTCTCATGCTTGCGGCAAAGGACGACGACACCCAGCGCGCGCTTCAAAATCTCATTCGCACGCGCACGCTCGATCGTCGCTATATCACGCTCGTTCACGGGCACATCGCCATGGACGAGGGAACCATTAACACCGGTATTGCCCGCTCCACGCGCGACCGCGTCAAGATGGCGGTTTCGGACGACCCCTTTGCCCGTCAGGCCATTACGACCTTTAAGGTCCTCGAGCGCTTTGACTCCACGCGCTTTGACGACGGCTACACGCTTGTCGAGTGTCACCTGTTTACCGGGCGTACGCATCAGATTCGCGTGCATATGCGTCATATCAACCACGCCTGCGTGGGCGATCCACTTTACGGCAAGTGCGATGCGCGCGCCGACCAGGGCCTGACCAGGCAGTTTCTGCATTCCTGGCGCGTGGCGTTCGAACACCCCGTGACGGGGGAGCGCATTGAGTGCCGCGACGAGTTGCCGTGGGATCTCGCTGCTGTCCTCGACGATCTGGCTCCGCGCTCGCTCGGTCGCACGGCCGTTGGAGATGAAATCGTTCCGCAGCTCGGTCTTCTCGAAGCCTAGCCAGTATTAGGTGGTTTCTTGAACTCGGTAAGCCTGCGGTAAGATATACGATTGTTTACGTTACGCGTTGCTGGGAGCCTGCATGCTCGCCTTTTTACAAACCAACACACCCATCGTGATCTTCAACCAGATTGTCGTCACGCTGCTCACGGTCTGCTTTCTGTACCAGGTGGTCTTCTTTGTCATTGGCGCTCTTCGTGGCGAGGTCGCGCCTCCCAAGGCCAAAAAACTCCATCGCTATGCCTTTTTTATCGCGGCGCATAATGAGGAGGCCGTGATCGCCAACCTCGTTCGCTCCATCAAGGACCAGGATTATCCGTCCGAGCTCATCGAGGTTTTCGTGGTCGCCGATGCCTGCACCGACAACACGGCGCAGCTCGCGCGCGAGGCCGGTGCCATTGTTTACGAGCGCAATGACCTGGCCCGCAAGGGCAAGAGCTGGGTCATGGACTTTGGCTTCGACCGCATTCTCAACGAGTATCCCGACACGTTTGAGGGCTACTTTATCTTCGATGCCGATAACGTTATCTCCCGCGATTACGTTTCCAAGATGAATGATGCCTTTGACCAGGGCTTCCATGTGGTCACGAGCTATCGCAATTCCAAGAACTTCGGCAGCTCGTGGATCTCGGCTGCTAATGCCACGTGGTATCTACGCGAGGCGCGCTTCCTCAACAACGCGCGTAATATCTGCAAGACGTCCTGCGCTGTTTCGGGTTCGGGTTACCTTATCTCGTCAAGCGTTATCAAGGGCATGCACGGTTGGCAGTTCCACACGCTGACCGAGGACATTCAGTTCACTACGTTCTGCGCTATTCACGGTATTCGCATTGGCTATGCGCCGGCGGAGTTCTTTGACGAGCAACCCGTGACGTTCAAGGCATCCTGGAAGCAGCGTATGCGCTGGACCAAGGGCTTTTACCAGGTGTTCTTTACCTACGGTAAGCATCTGGTCAAGTCGACGTTCCGCTATCATCGCTTTGCCGCCTACGACATGTTCATGACGATCGCCCCGGGTATGCTGCTATCGCTGATCTCGATGCTCGCTAATGCGACGTTCTTGATTGTGGGTGGCCTTTCGCATGGTTTCTTGGCTACCGAACTCGAGATGCAGGCGTGCGCCGCTTCGCTCATTATGACCTTCGCCATGATGTATCAGACCTTCTTTATCCTGGCGCTGCTCACGACTATCTTTGAGTACAAGCACATTCACTGCGCGCAAAAGTGGCGTCTGGTGACTAACCTGTTTACCTTCCCGATCTTTATGTTCAGCTATATCCCCATCACGGTGGCCGCGCTGTTCCTGAAGGTCGACTGGGTGCCGACGCAGCACGCCGTCAACGTTACCCTTGACGAGGTCATGCAAGGCGCCAAATAACCACCACCAAAACCACCGCAAAGGGGACAGGCACCTTTGTGGTGGTTTTTGCTTTTGCGATGCAGCTCGAGGAGGAGTCCGATGGTCTATATCCCGTTTTGGATTTGCATCTTTGCCGGCGTGGCAATTGATGCCCGAGAGCGACGGTTTCCCAATGGGCTTGCCGGCGCATGTGCCGTGACGGCGTTGGCGGGCGTTTGGCTCGACCTCGGTTTGAACACAGCGCTTGACCACGCCGGTCTTGCGGTCATCGTCTACCTTGGCCTTGTGCTTACCGAGTCGCTCTGGCGGCGCCTTCGCCACGCCCCGGGCATCGGCATGGGAGATGCCAAGGCACTCTTTGCGCTTTGCACGCTCGACCCTATGGGCGGCATCGTCGCATTTGCCACTGCGCTCCTGGTCCTTGCCGTCTCCTGCCTCATCACAAAATCGCGCTCCCTGCCATTGCTCCCGTTTTTGGTGCCGATTTTTGCCATAATCGAGGTCGTGGGCTGCACATTGTAACCGATTGCGCATCCTTCTTAAGGAGCATGCCATGGCAACTAATCAAGAAACGGCCGTCATTAAGGCGCGCATGGACCGTATTCCCTCGGCGTTGTCGCCCGAACTTGTCGAGCGCATTGCCGCTGATCGTGCTTCGGGCTATGTCAACCCGTATCGTTGTAACGACGACCAGGTCATTCGTCGTATTGATCGCGCTGCCGACAAAGGCACGCTTATGCGTCCGGCGTTTATGCGCGATACCGAAAAGATACTTCATCTTCCGGCGTACACCCGTTATGCAGGCAAAACGCAGGTCTTTAGCTTCCGTAGCAATGACGATCTGTCACGCCGCGGTTTGCACGTGCAGCTTGTCTCGCGCATTGCGCGCGATATCGGTCGCGCCCTGGGGCTCAATTGCGATCTGATCGAGGCGATTGGCCTGGGTCATGACTTGGGACACACGCCTTTCGGCCATGCCGGCGAGCGCTTCCTCAACGATATCTATCATGAGCGCACGGGGCGTTATTTTTTCCATAATGTGCAGTCGGTCCGCGTGCTCGACGCGTTGTATGGCCGCAACGTGTCGCTCCAGACGCTCGACGGCGTGCTATGCCATAACGGCGAGTACGAGCAGCGTGTGTTTGAGCTCTCGGACATGAGCTCCTTTGACCAGTTTGACCTGACGGTTGAAGATTGCATTGCCACGGGCTATAGCGCAATTGAGCATCTGCGTCCCATGACGCTCGAGGGCTGCGTCGTTCGCATCTCGGATATTCTTGCCTACGTTGGGCGCGATCGCCAAGACGCCATTGCGGCGGGCCTGCTGTCACCCGACGCCTTTGATGATGGCCGGGGCGGTGCCTACAACAGTTGGATCCTCACGCATGCCTCCATCGATATCGTTGAGCACAGCTATGGTAAGCCGCGTATCGAGATGAGCGAGGACCTGTTTGAGGAAATCCGCCGGGCCAAGCGGGAGAACTACGAGAAGATCTATAGCAAGGGCGGTATCGAAGGCGATTCCGAGGTGGAGCTGCGCGAGGCGTTCGAAAAGCTCTACGACCGTTGCCTGCGGGATCTAAACAGTGGCGACGAGTCCTCTTACATCTTTAAGCACCATATTTCGCGCATTGAGCAGCAGCTTTCCTACTATGATCGCACCTATGCCTGGCAGGACGACAAGGATCAAGCCGTGGTGGATTATATCGCGAGCATGACGGACGGTTATTTCTGCGAGCTGACGAGCAAGCTGTTCCCTGGTCTGGAGTTTCCGCACCGTACCTATATTAACGAACGGTAGTTCGTATTAATTCGGTATACTGTTAGTGGAAAACGTTTTTGATTGATACACGGGATGGCTATGGACGACCTTTTTTCTGCTTCGACGCGCGAGCGTTCCTTTCAGAATGCGCCGCTTGCGGTGCGCATGCGCCCCAATTCGCTCGACGAGTACGTGGGCCAGCAAAAGGCCGTCGGTAAGGGCTCATGGTTGCGTGCCGCGATCGAGCACGACGTGCTTTCGAGCGTGATTCTGTACGGGCCGGCAGGTACGGGTAAGACGACGCTGGCCCACATTATCGCCAACCATACCAAGAGCGAGTTTGTCGAGGTCAGCGCCGTGACGGGTACCGTAAAGGATCTTCGCCGCGTGATTGACGAGGCCAAGACGCGCCTGAATACGTACGACCGCCGTACCATTCTATTCATCGATGAGATTCACCGCTTTTCTAAGTCGCAGCAGGATGCCCTGCTACATGCAGTTGAGAACCGTACCGTCATTATGATTGGCGCTACGACGGAGAATCCGTACTTCGAGGTCAACTCGGCGCTGCTCTCACGTGGTCGAGTCGTGGAGCTTGAGCATTTAAAGGACGAGGATATCGCCATGCTTATCGAGCGTGCGCTCGAGGCACCTCAGGGCCTGAACGGCAAATTCTCGGCCGATGATGATACGGTCAAGACCATTTGCACGCTGGCAGCGGGTGATGCACGCTCGGCCCTGACGACACTTGAGCTGGCGAGCGAGATTGCCGTCACGCGTCCCGATACCGAAGGGACGCCAGCGCCGGCGGCGGGGGAGCGTTATCCCATCACCGTGGATGACGTAAAGATTGCCAACCCGCGTCGCGGTTTTACGTATGACAAAAACGGCGACATGCACTACGACATCATCAGTGCGTTCATTAAGTCCATGCGCGGTAGCGACCCCGATGCCACGGTCTACTGGCTTGCGCGCATGATCGATGCAGGGGAGGATCCTAAGTTTATCGCCCGTCGCATTATGATTCATGCTTCTGAGGACGTCGGCAACGCCGACCCGCAGGCGCTTTTGGTGGCACATGCCGCGTTTAAGTCTGCCGAGGTCATTGGCTATCCCGAGTGCCGCATTAACCTGGCTCAGGCTGCACTCTATGTGTGCTTGGCGCCTAAATCCAACGCGTGTGAGGCTTCGATCGATGCGGCGCTGGCCGATATCCACTCTAGTGGGCTTCGCGAGGTGCCGAGTTATCTGCGCGATCGCCATCGCCCGGGCAGCGATGAATACGGTGTGTATAAGTATCCGCACGATTATCCCGAAGGCTGGGTCGACCAGCGCTATTTACCCGAAGGCTTAGAACGCGGTGCATTTTGGCAGCCTGCCGGCCGTGGTTGGGAAGAATGGCGCGTAGAGCAAAGCGAACGCGACCGCAGCGGGAATGCACCGAAGTAGCTGCTGATAATTTTGTCCCACGTTGCTGCTCTTAGCATGTTCGGTCCCCTTTGGGGTACCATGGAAAACGTCTGTATTTCGATTCTTCCGGGAGGCTTGTATGAGTCCCATTCAAATCGCCCTGCTGCTACTCGCCGTTGCCGGCGTGTGGGCCATCGTTGAGCTCGCGCTCACCCTGCGCAAAACCCGCACCGTTGTCGATTCGCTCGACAAGACGGTGACCGACCTCAACAATACGATTGCTGAGGCACAGCCCGTGGTGGCAAAGCTCGATGGTGCTGTTGACGAACTCACGCCGGCACTTGCCCAGGTGGAGCCGCTGCTCAAGTCGAGCAAGACCGCCGTTGACGCTCTGACGTCCAACCTCGTTGAGGTTGAGGCCGTCGTTCGCGACATCTCCGAGGTTACGGGCAGTATGGCCGAGGCCAGCAATGCTGTGTCGAGCGTGACTGATTCTGCGGCAGGTGCCGTGCAGAAACTCTTTAACAAGGTGAAGGCTCCTGCAGCTGACACCGAGCGCAAGCTCGCCGCTGCTGCTGCGGAGGCAGAGCGGCCTACCGAGCGCGTCCTAATTGACGAGGACGATGACGCTGCTGGTGACGATGATGGCCAGAATCCAGCTGTTAAAGCGGCCCAGTATTACACCTACATGCCCTCCGAGACCTCTGAGGAGTCCTGCGATGAGTAGCGAAGCAACCTGCCCCATCACGCTGACCGTTGCCGGCGACCCGCGTCTCGCTCGCCTTGTGCGCATGACGGCAGCCAACGTTGGTGCCCTGTGTTCCATGTCTGTCGATCGCATCGAGGACATCCGCATGGCTGCCGAGGAAGCCTTTATCTTTGGCTGCACGGCTGTTGATTCCGACGACATCTCAATCAAATTCGATGTCGATGAATCTCACGTTGGCATGACCTTTACCTTTGGCGATCAGGCCACCGTCGACGAGGATGACCAGGCTACTGTTTATGCCGAGCTTATTTTGGCGAGCGTGTGCGACTCCTACGAAAAGACTGCGGCGCCCCTGACGCTTTCCCTCGACCTCAAGGCGGATATCTAATATGACCGAACGTTCCCGGAGCGGCAAGACCGCTTGGGACAAGGAGAAAACCCGCGAGCTGTTTCGTCGCTACAAGGAGACTGGTGATCCGGACGCCCGCGAGCAGCTCGTCATGTCCCATATGAACCTGGTAAGGTTTCTTGCCAATAAATTTAAGAATCGCGGCGAGCCGCTCGACGACCTGATGCAGGTTGGCTATCTGGGTCTGCTCAAGGCTATCGACCGTTTTGACCCCGAGCGCGGACTCGAGTTCACGACGTTTGCGACACCCACTATCCTGGGCGAGATTAAACGCCATTTCCGCGATAAGGGCTGGAGTGTGCGCGTACCGCGTCGTCTGCAGGAGCTCTCGGCCAAGGTCAACCAGGCTACTGACAAACTTACCAACGAGCTACAGCGTTCGCCCAAGGTTGAGGAGATCGCTGAGTATCTAGATGTGACTGTCGATGAGGTCCTCGAGGCTATGGAATCGTCTTCGGCCTATACCTCGGTGCCCATCGAGGCTCCTGGTGCGTCCGATTCCGACGATGCGCCCTCGATTCTCGACCGTTACGCCGACGATGACAACGAGCTCGACTTTACCGATGACCGCCTGGTGATCGAGGAAGCCATCCGCGATTTTTCGCCGCGCGAGCGCGAGGTTATCGAGCTGCGCTTCGTGAAGGGCATGACCCAGATCGAGATCGCCAAGAAGCTGGGTATTTCTCAGGTGCAGGTTTCGCGTCTGCTGCGCCGCACGCTTAAGAAGATTCAGGACAAGATCGACCCCGACGGAGTGATGGTTCGTTCATGAGTGAGCACCCTCAACAAACCGATCGCGTGCTGCGCGACACCCGCATTCTGACGCTGCGCATTTGGGCTGTTGTCGGCTGCATTGTTATTGCTGCTGTCATCTTTAACCTTATGGGCATCCTGGCACCGGTTATTGAGTTTCTTGCCGTCGGCTCCATCATTGCTTTTGTGATGTCCCCGATCACCAACTGGCTCGAGCACCATGGCGTCGGCCGTGGCATCGGTTCGCTTATCGCGCTTATTGTTGTTGTTGCCGTGCTCGTCGGTGTCGTTTGCATCTTGTCGCCGATTCTCTTTGGTCAGATCATGGAAGTCCTGAGCCGCCTGCCCGAGCAGCTTCGTGTTGCGGGTGGCGATCTCAACGAGATGATCTCGCATGCCAAGACGCTCAACAACACGCCGCTCAAGGAGTATTTGGACGACAACCTGTCGTCGCTGGTTGCCGTGGCATCGAAGTATGTGTCTCAGATCGCTGCCGAGCTTGGCCGCGGTGTGTTCCCGCTCATCACCAATACGGCCTCGCAGCTGTTCGTGATCTTCCTTGGTTTGGTGCTTGCGTATTGGATGGCCTGCGACTACCCTCGCATGCACCACGAGATTTGCACCATCATCGGTCAGGAGAAGGAGACCTCGTACCGCTTTATGGTCGCCATCCTTTCTCGCTCTGTCGGCGGCTACATGCGCGGTATGGTCGTGACGTCCATCTGCGGCGGTTTCCTTGCCTTTATCGTTTTTTTATGATCATCGGCCATCCGTATGCGGCGCTCATGGCTATCTTTACCGGCATCATGCATTTGGTTCCGGTCGTCGGTCCTTGGGTGAGCGCAGCAATCGCCACAGTGCTCGGTTTCATGTTCAGCCCCATGTTGGCGTTATGGACGCTCATTGTGACGATGGTCGCGCAAAACGTCACCGACAACGTGATTTCGCCTAAGGTCATGCAGAGCTCGGTGCAGGTGCATCCCATCATGAGCCTCACGGCGCTCGTTATTGGCTCGGCACTCATGGGCCCCATCGGCATGATTATTGCCATCCCACTGTGCGCGGCCCTCAAGGGTATCTTCGTGTACTACTTCGAGAATGAGACCGGCCGCCAGCTTGTGGCCTATGACGGCGCCGTGTTTAAGGGCACGCCGTACCGCGATGCCGATGGCAACCCGGTCGCCGCCTATGACGCGCTTGGCGACGACACCTTCATCTATGAGTCCGAGCTCATCGGCAACGAGACCGCGCCCGAGGCCAAGGCCATGCCCAAGCCCGAGCTCGATAATCCCTGGATTAAGCTCTCTGGTCTGCAGCCCGATGCCACGGGCTTCTTCAAGAATCCCTTCGCCAAGGACGATGATTCCAACTCGGACGACGATACCAAAACCGGCATCGACGGCTCCATGGACGATGACGACAACTAGCGGGGTAATTCGGGTTAACATTCATACGTGCTAACATGCTATTTCGCTGAAGGGCCGGCATTGTGCTGGCCCTCTTTTTTGCACTTGCGCGGCGGGATGGTAATATCGTTACGTTTGAACTGTTTCGATGTGAAACCGAGGAGATTCCCTCTATGAGTGCTGACTACCCGTCAATGACTACGGCCGAGATTCGCTCCAAGTTCCTCAACTTCTTTGAGGAGCGCGGTCTTAAGCTCTATCCTTCTTCGTCCCTCGTCCCCGACGATCCTTCACTGCTGCTTGCCAATGCCGGCATGAACCAGTTTAAGGAGTACTACCAGGGCAAGAAGACCATGAAGGAGATCGGCGCGATCTCCTGCCAGAAGTGCGTCCGCACCAATGACATCGATTGCATCGGCGAGGACGGCCGTCACCTGTCGTTCTTCGAGATGCTCGGCGATTTCTCTTTTGGCGGCGTCTCCAAGGAGCAGGCTTGCGCCTGGGCCTTTGAGCTCATCACCAAGGAGTTCAAGCTGCCGCTCGACCGCCTGTACTTCACCGTCTTTACCGAGGACGACGAGACCCACGACGTGTGGCGTTCTCTGGGCGTTGCCGAGGACCACATCTCCCGCTTGGGTGAGGACGACAACTTCTGGGCCGCTGGCCCCACCGGCCCCTGCGG
>OGOL01002989.1_pt1 | contig 12183 bp, 12 predicted proteins | sample 1552641 | NCBI WGS metagenome assembly OGOL01 (sample SAMEA2580140, study PRJEB22360) | human gut metagenome | biome: human gut; feature: human-associated habitat; material: faeces | place: Denmark | collected 2008/2010 | reverse complement strand
CTACTGCTATTTTTATTATTTGTTGCTACCTGCTACTTTCACAGGGAAGCAGCGACGGTGGAAATACAAAAAAATATTTGACCGAAACTACCTCTAGGCATGTCAAGAATTCAAAAGAATATGCTGACAGCCACAACATTAACTGGAAAAAATTAAAAAAAGATAACTCTGACATATATAGTTGGATTTATATTCCAAATACCAAGGTTGATTATCCTGTTGTTCAGCCAACAACAGACAATGATGACTTTTACCTAAATCACAATATACAGAAGAAATCAGAATTTGCCGGTGCAATTTACAGCGAAATGCAAAATGCAACCGATTACTCTGATCCTGTAACAGTTTTATACGGGCACAATATGAACAACGGTTCAATGTTTAAGACTTTGCATAGTTTTGAGAAACCTGATTTTTTTAAGAAAAATAAATACATTTATATTTACATGCCAAGTCAAAAATTGACATTTAAAATCTATGCTGCGTATGTATATGACGACAGACATATTTTAAATTCCTTTGATTTTAGTAACAAAAGTGTTTTGAAAAAATATCAGAAATACACTCTTAATCCTGACTCAATGAATAAAAATACAAGAAAAGTTACATTAAATAAGGACAGTAAAATTTTAACTTTAAGTACCTGCACAAACGGTGCCGAAAACACAAGATATCTAGTACAGGGGGTTTTAATTAAACGTGAGCAAACAAACTAATGATAATAATATAAGCGACAATTCAAACATTGCTAATCCTAACGTCATTAAGGACACTAGTAATAATCTGGAATTTGATGTTGACTGGGAAACTGTTGAGAAAAATTATAAATACGACTCTCATCATCACAGACACCATAGACATCACAGTTCGGTGAACTCAGATAAGCCTTAACAATAATAGCTCTACTAACGTAGATAAGTCTGAGAATTTTGACGCAAATGCTTCAACTAAAAAGCAAAAACATAATAAGTTAAAAAAAGATGATCAAACTAATACACACAAGCATAAGAATGTAAAAGATGATAATCAAACTAATAACCACAAGCATAAGAAGGCAAAATATGATAATCAAAATCTTAAAAAGAAACATAAAAAGCTAAAGATTTTTTTGATTATTTTACTTTCACTACTTATAATTATTGCAATTGTTTTGGGAGTTTTAAATTATATTGGCAGGAAGAAGTTACTTAATTACAGAAATCTCCATGTTAATGTTCCATCAGGAATACAATATGAAGATGACGGGCGAATTGTATATTACAATGGACATACTTATGAATTTAATGACAATATTGCAAGCATACTTTTTATGGGTATTGATAATCGCAAACTAAAAGATAATGCAGTCTCTGGAACAGGCGGCCAAGCTGATGCTTTGTATCTTTTTACTTACGATACAAAGAGCGGTCATATAAAAGTGCTCAGCCTTAATCGTGATATCATGACTGACATTAGCCGATATGATGAGGGCGGTAACTACGTGGACACTGCAACTGCCCAGCTTTGTTTGGCATATGCCTATGGCGACGGCAAACAAACAAGCGCTGAAAATCAGGTAACTGCTACGGAACGTCTTTTATACAACATTCCAATTAACGCTTACTATGCAATTGATTTGGATGCCATAAAAATTTTAAATGATGATGTTGGTGGGGTTACTGTTACACCTGACTATACATTTGAAAGTTTCACAAAGGGGCAGACTGTTACCTTAAAAGGCGATATGGCAGAGGCATTTGTTCGTCATAGAGACACCAGCTTATTAGATGACAACCTTAGAAGAATGGATTGCCAGAAACAATATCTTACAGCTTTTGCCAGTTCCATTGTGCCTGCAATAAGAAAAGATTTCCACGTGTCTTTGGATTTATACCAAGATACAACAACAAATACAGTTACAAATATTTCTGCACCGATACTTACATATTTAGGTTGGTCACTGACTACAAACTATACCGGGTTAAATATACAAAGTACATCCGGGAAATATGTGGACTCCCCAAAAGACAGTTCTGCAGAATATAAAATTTCCAAGAAAAAACTTTTTGAAACTGTTTTGGATTTTTACTATAAACAGATTGATTAAAAGTATGACTTTGATTTTTAAGCGTATATATGTATAATAGAATAAGAAAAGCTTCACATTTTGTATAATGTGTAATTACGGAGGTAAAAACTATGAATAAAACTGCGAAAAAAAATATTATAGTTCTTCTAGCGACTTTAATATTTACATTGGCTTTTGCTACAACATGTTTTGCCAAAAGTAGTCCTACTGCTACAGTTATTCCAACTACTACAGTTAACCCAACTACTAAAGCACCAACAACAGTAAAGCCTACTAAGAGCAACGAAACAACTAAGAAAAAACAAAAAAAGCAAAAAACTACTAAGAAAGACGAAACAACAACCGGCTCAGGTAAAACAGGAAAGAGAAATCCTTCAGACATTTCTCCAAAAACAGGCTCAAATATTATAATCCCAATTGCCGGCTTGTTAGTAGCCGCAGGTGCAATTGTAGTTTCCAGAAAAGAATTAACAAATAAGAACTAAATAATAAATAACAGATAGCCATTAGTGGCAAATGAAAGCAATTCATAACTCAATAGAAAAAGCGAGAAAATAAAAAGGAATTCAGACAATAGAAATATGACTTGTCTGAATTCCTTTTTATTTATCTGCTTTTTCACCAGATTGTGAATTGTTATTTATTTGTTGCGGTAGATTGAACCACTATTTCCTTTGACTGTTAAGTTCAAACTGCCATCTTCTACTTCATAGATTATTCTTCCACAGTTATAGAATTCTCTACTTGATTCCAACAATCTTTCCCACTGTGAAACACTTCGTCCCAACTTCCAAACGGGAACGGAAATCTCTTTGTCTATGTCAGATGTGTTGATTACTGTTAATACTGAATCATTTTCATTAAAGCGACCATAACACACCAAATCGGTGTCAGCAATTAGCAACATGTAAGACCCGTCTTTTAATGGCTGATTCTGTTTGTGAACACATATTGCCTCTCTATAGAATTCAAGCAATTCTAAATCTTCCTTACCCCAAGGATAAGTTCTTCTGTTATCCGGATCTGTCCAACCACATACACCTGCTTCATCACCGTAGTATAAAGTAGGTGCACCAGGCAATGTCATCTGCATAATAACGCCCTGCTTAAATATTGCTTTATCTATATTTTCTGCTGCTGCTGCAGCTCCTACTGTACCGATTCGACCAACCATCTTATTTGTTCTCGTCATAAATCTTGAATGATCATGATTTGATAATTCATTCATTGCCACAAGAATTGACTGGTTCTGCATACGTGAAAGCTGATACTGCATTGTGTTATGGAACACTTCTCCGTTACCTCTCATGTATGGGTTTGCATTGTCAGAATGTTTATCAACACCTGTTAAAAACCATGTGACAGGGTCCATAAATGCGTCATAGTTCATTACCGTATCCCACTGGTCACCCATAAGCCATGAGTGTGCATCACCATAGTGCTCTGCCAAAATAATTGCATTAGGATTGGCCTGTTTAACTCTGTCTCTAAAACGCTTCCAGAATTTATGGTTAAATTCAGGGCTGTGTCCTAAGTCAGCTGCCACATCAAGTCTCCAACCATCAACATTAAATGGAGGTGACACCCATTTTTCAGCTATATGCAAAATGTAATTACACAACTTTTCACTACCCTCATAGTTTAATTTTGGAAGCGTATCAAATCCCCACCAACCTTCATAACTGTAATTATCAGGCCAGCTATCTGTGCTAAATTTAAAATAAGAATTATATGGGCTTTCCTTTGACTGATATGCCCCTGTTTCATAATCACTGTTTCCTTTATAAAGTTCCTCTCTGTCTAACCACTTGTTAAAAGAACCACAATGATTAAGAACTCCATCGATAATTATTTTAATTCCATGCTCATGAGCTTTTTCAACTAATTCTATAAATAACTGATTACTTGCCTCAAGGTTTCCCAAGTTAGTAGTTCTTGTTTTGTACTTGCTTGCTTTTTTATTATCAGTTGCGTAATCAGGTACAGTTTCTCCACCATCCACAACAATTTTTCCTAAATGCGGATCAACATGGTCATAATCCTGTGTGTCATACTTATGGTTTGATGGTGAAACAAAAATAGGATTAAAATAAATTACATCAATACCTAATTTTTCTAAATAGTCCAGCTTGTCAATGACCCCCTGCAAATCCCCACCGTAGAACTGTCTTGTTCCATCAACTGCAGGATTTTCGTTCCAATCCTTCACTGCTGTAACTGCTTTTCCAATATAAACATATTCATTGTCAACTACGTCGTTTGTTTTGTCCCCATTGTAAAAACGGTCAACCATTATCTGGTACATAACCGCTCCCTTTGCCCAATCGGGAGTTTCAAAACCAGGTGTCAATTCGAAATAACCATCATTTACAGCCTGTTTCATTATTCCAAACATATTATAAAAAATACAGCCTTCATTTATATCGCATTTAAAATAATACTGATACATCTTTTCACCGGCATCCAGCAGAGCTTCGAAATATTCAAAGTCCTCTGTAGTTTTTATTTTTGTCATCTGCAATTCATTTCCATTAACGCACACAAAGACACTACTAACAGTGCCTTTATTTGCTCTAAGAATGATGCTATATGTTTTTTGCTGTTCATTATATTTACAGAACTGCTTTGTTCCGTCATGAAATAATATATCTTGATTAACAAACATATTTTTACCTTCTATTCCTTATTAGAACAACGCTTCAAATTCTTCCTGATTAATCTTTTCTTTTTCTAACAATAATTTAGCTGAAGCATGAAGCTGTTCCATGTGTTCTTCAATAATGGCTTTCGCCTGTACATAACAACTCTCAACAATATCTCTAACTTCCTGATCAATTGCTGAAGCAGTTGCTTCTCCATAGCCTTTAGAGTGTGCCAAGTCTCTTCCAATAAACACATCATTGGAATCGTCATCATAGTTTATTAAACCTAGTTTATCTGAAAATCCATACTTTGTAACCATAGCCTTTGCTGTTGATGTTGCCTGTTTTATATCCTGCGATGCCCCTGTTGTTATGTCATCTAAAATCAGTTCTTCGGCAATACGACCACCAAGGCTTACCATAATTTCCTGTAACATCTTGCCCTTTGTAAGGAACATTTCGTCTTTTTCAGGAAGTGGCATTGTGTATCCTGCTGCACCTGCGCCTGTAGGAATAATTGAAACTGTGTGTACAGGTCCTACATCAGGTAAAACATGGAATAAAATTGCATGACCTGATTCATGATAAGCTGTAATCTTCTTTTCTTTTTCAGAAATAATCTTGCTCTTCTTTTCTTTTCCAATTCCAACTTTAATCATTGCCTGGTCAATATTTGCCTGTGTAATATATGGTTTGTCACCCTTTGCTGCCAAAATTGCTGCTTCATTTAAAAGATTCTCAAGGTCTGCACCTGTAAATCCTGCAGTAATTCTAGCTATATTTTCTAAATTAACATCGTCACCAATTGGCTTGTTCTTAGCATGAACTTCCAATATCTGCTCTCTGCCTCTAACATCAGGTCTACCAACTAAAACCTTTCTGTCAAATCGTCCCGGTCTTAAAATAGCCGGATCAAGAATATCAACTCGGTTTGTAGCTGCCATTACTATGATGCCTTCATTTACTCCGAAACCATCCATCTCAACAAGCATCTGGTTAAGTGTCTGTTCACGTTCATCGTGGCCACCACCCATACCTGTTCCTCTTCTTCTTGCCACTGCATCAATTTCGTCAATGAAAACTATACATGGTGCATTTTTCTTAGCCTGTTCAAATAAATCTCTAACTCTTGAAGCACCTACACCAACAAACATTTCCACAAAATCAGAACCTGAAATTGTAAAGAAAGGTACGCCGGCTTCTCCTGCTGTAGCCTTTGCAAGTAATGTTTTACCTGTTCCCGGAGGACCTTCTAATAAAACGCCTTTTGGAATACGTGCTCCCAAGCTAATATATTTCTTAGGATCCTTTAAGAAATCAACTATTTCTTCTAACTCTTCTTTTTCTTCTTCTAGTCCGGCAACCTTTGTGAAATCCATGTTTTTAATTTCAACAACCATCTTGGCTCTGCTCTTTCCAAAGTTTGCCATCTTGCCACCGCCACCTCCGGCATTGGCATTCATCATCATAAGTACAACAACCACAACAATACCTAACAAAATCATAGGTAACACGCTTGTTAAGAATACGCTGTCTCTACTTACATCAGGTATATATGGTTTTAATTTAATCTTATTGTTGTCTGCTTTTACTTTGTCAATATCGCTAATAACTTTATTAACATCTGTTACATAAACAATCTTTGATTCATTTGAATTGCTTAACTTAATTACCAGCTTACCTGTAGGAACTTCCTTGTTTTGCTTAATTGTCAACTGCTTAATGTTGTTAGCCTTTAAGTCTGTTAAGAAATCACTGTAAGCATAATCATTGTTTACAAAACTCTGGCTAAAACTGTAGATGATTAAGCAAACCAAAACTACAATCCCTAAAAAATAAAACTTAGAAAATCTATTTCTGCCTATACTGTTCAAATCTTCCTCCTCGCATTTCATAATTTGTGTCAATTTATATTAAAGTTCTACGATACCAATATATGGTAAATCTCTGTAGCTCTGGTCATAATCTAAACCATAACCTACTACGAACTTGTCTTCAATTTCAAAACCTACATAGTCAACATTCATGTCAACTTCTCTTCTGTCAGGCTTATCAAGTAATGTTGTTACCTTAATGCTTGCAGGATTTCTATCCTTTAGCATTGGAATTAATTTGCTTAATGTATTGCCTGAGTCAATGATATCCTCTACTACAATAACATCTAAGCCTTCAATGCTTTCATCTAAATCTTTTTTGATTTTGATATCGCCTGAGCTTTCTGTTCCTGAGCCATAGCTTGAAACACTCATAAAATCAAGTGTAACAGGAACAGTTAATCTTTTTGCCAACTCACATGTATAGAAAATACTTCCTTTTAAAATACAAACAAGTCTGATTTCTTTCTTTGCATAATCTTTGCTGATTTCTGCTGCAATCTCTCTAATTCTCTTATCTAATTTTTCTTCACTAATGTACTCTGAAATCTTGTGTATCATAATCCTTACTCCTTATTGTATGTGATTTTAATAATTCTTTTTGTACTATCTGTTACCTTGCACATCTCACTTATTCTATATCCAACAATCCACACAACATGATTCCCGTCTGCCAGCAACCATATATTGTTTCTTTCTTCCTGTGGAATTTTATTATCTATAAAATATTTTTTCAGTTTCTTTTTTACACTTCTTCCCGATTCACTTCCGCTAATTTCAATATAATCTCCCGGAAGTCTTTTTCTCAATGTCAATCCCTTTATTTTATCATAATCAAGCCATTTAGTATATAACAAATCAGGGATATTTGATTTGTCAAAACTTTCATTTTCCACTGTAACTGTAATCTTTTCTGTGTTAAAAATCTTACCGTCTTCAATAATCGTCTGCCTGTTGCTGTCTTTTCCTTCGTTATTTTCAGGTAAAACTTTCACACCTTCGTAGGTTTTCATTAACTTTAAGCCGTATGGTAGTTCCGATTTCTTTGAGACCTGATTTGACAATAACCCAATTACAATATTAACGTGATTAGCCTTTATGTCTTTTAGTCTACCGGTGTTTTCCAAAATCCACATTCTGACGACCTCCTGTAAAATTACAACATTAAGATCTTCTGCCGAATTAAGTAAAACATTATCTTTCACATGAATCTTATATGCCTTCTGTGCCTCACCGTAAATATATTCATACACCTGAGATAAATTTTCAGCCGCATTTACTATATTATATTCCGCCTTTTGATTAATATTTTCTTTTATATAGGGCATTAGCTTAAGGCGAATCCTGTTTCTGCTGTAATCTGTCTCTTTATTGGTGCTGTCAGTACAGTAACTCAAATTGTTTTCCTGTAGATACTGCTCTATTTCATTTCTGCTACAGCAAAGTAGGGGTCTGATAATCTGCCCTCTCATTGGAGAAATTCCCGTTAAACCTTTCAGTCTGCTACCTCTAAACAAATTAAAAAGAACCGTCTCGCTGTTATCATTTAAGTTGTGAGCCACTGCTATTTTGTTTGCTCCAACTTCATTTGCCACCTGTTCAAAAGTGTTATATCTGAATATTCTTCCTGCTTCCTCCTCTGATAATTTCTGTTCTTTTGCCATTTCAGGTATATTTGCCGTCACAACTCTAAAAGGTATTTGCAAATTTTCAGCCATTTGTTCTACAAAATCTGCATCGCGTTTTGCCTCGCTACCTCTGATTCCGTGATTTACGTGAACAACGTATAGCTTCAAGTGATACTTTTCTCTTAATCTGTACAACACATGTAGCATACAGACAGAATCAGCGCCCCCGGAAACTCCAAGTAAGACGCTGTCTCCATCTTGTAATATTTTATTTTTTTCAATGTAACTTATCACTTTTTTCAACATAATTCTATGATACTTTATGGGTGTTTCGATGTCAAACTTTCAAAGAAGTAAAACTATTTTTATGACTAATTTATTAGATTTTCTCCCAGATTCCCGTACAAATAACTGTCATGTCATCTTCCGGCACCCCCTTTGACCTGGCTAATGCTCTGGTTAAAATCTCCATTGCCATTTGTTTTGAATTGGATGTTTTAATGTCCATGATAATTCTACCCATAGCCTCCTCCTTGTCAGGCTCATCAAGGGCATCTACAATTCCATCTGAAACCATGATTACAAAATCGCCATCGTACAGTTTTTTCGTTATAGTTTCCATATCCACTTCCTGGAATACTCCCATTGGAAGAGATGTGGACTTAATACATTCTACCCAGTTTCCACGTTTAATATAAGTACAGGCTGCACCTAATTTTAAAAACTGACACGTTCCTGAGTATTGGTCAATTAAAGCCATGTCCACTGCTGCCGGCTCCTGCCACTGATTTCCTGTTAGCATTATCGAGTTGGCAAGTTTCAAAGTCGTTCCCTCTTCAAAGCCACTGTCTATCATTTTTTCCAGCAAATCAATTATAAGTTCACTATAGCCCCCTGCTCTTTTTCCGGAACCCATACCGTCACATATACTCATAAAAGTCTGCCCACTGTTTAAATTCATGACAGCGAAATTGTCTCCTGAAACGTTCTCGTTATTTTTTGTCTGTCTGGCAGTTCCACTTATTGTCATAAAATTTACTTCTTCTAATAAAACATACTCATTGTAATCTTCCGTAATATTAACAATGCTGTCCATGGAAAGGCGTACCTTTTTGCCTAAAGCCTGACTTACTACCTTTTTAATTACATCTGATTTAACATCAGTTTTTTTCTTTTTTTTGGCAAAAAGTCTCACCTCTAACATGCCTTTACTATTTTCATTTATATAAATTCTTCTTGCTATAACTTTGTTTTCCCGTAACTTATGTTTTATATAATCGTCCATTCCTAGAATTGTTTTCTTTTCGCTGTAAATTGGTTTAGTGTAATTTTCCATTACTTTTGCCATTTCATTAAACTGCACAGCCATTGCTTCTCTTGTTTCCAGCAGTTTGTTGTACCATAAGTAATTTATTTTTGCCCGCTCCAGATATTGAATCTGACCGTTGGCACAACCTCTACAGGAACTGTTTGCAATCTCCTGTTCCACACAACCTTCCATGGATACGTCGTAATCCCTGTCAATACCACTCATTCTTTTAAGCTCTGATGCAAGATTTTTAAATGCCTTTGAGGTCCGTAAAATACTTTCGTTTCTTATATCTTCCTGTTTGCTTATTGCCTCCTGCAACGACTTATGGTTTGGAACATAATCACTTACATATTTTATAAAGTATGTAAAAATTACTGTCATTGACCAGGTAAGCATTACAATTGGCACTAAACCGTATAAGTCAATTTTCATCATTCCGTCTATTGACCAGTCAACCGCCTCCACCAGCACAGTAATAACTGTGGCAATTACCGCCACCACGTATGGGTTATACTGATTGCTGATTTTTTTATACTGGGTTATGCATATACCGGTGGTTGCCATAATCGTGCCGTATTTCACTGCAACCATAAAACCACCGTTTATAAATATTGTGTACATCATAAGTGGCAATGTAACTAAAGGCACGCCTTTCATTTGACACAATGCCCCATACCAGCTTTCTCCTATTGTATAGTAACCAAGCATTGGCATTAAACAGGTTAATACACTCATGGCTATTATCAATATTGGTTTTAATATTTTTTGCATACCATCCCTCCTTGTTTTTTTCACAAGAAATAGTATACAAGCTCTGTTTATGTTTTTTTGTCAAAGCAAGGTATGATAATCGTTAGATATTTCGACATTAGATTGTTAAAATACATCCCTAGTGGAACGTATTTTTTTTACAGAACATTCTGAAAAAATTTCTTATAAAAAAAACCATATCAAAACTTTTGGTATTCCACTGGGTTTTAATATGGCATTTATAATTAATCGTTATTTAATTCTTTAATAAAATCATTTAATCTTCACTTATATTGTTAATTTCTATTCAATTTCAATATTGCTATAAGTTTTCAATTAAACTATAAATTATGTTTCCTAATATAGCAGCTAAAAATAATACTAAAGCTATTCTTGCTGCCCAAATTTGCGTTCTGCCTCTTTTTACTTTTTTCTTTTTTCCAAAGCCGTTTGCATTGATTATCTCTAATGCTTCTTTCCAGTCTTTGTCTTTTACAAGCACGCCTTTAGGTATCATTAAATCAGAACCTTTTATTCTAAGATAATCTCCAGCCCCGTCTGTGTATATTTGTGTATATATACCGTTGCTTTCTAAAAGCCCTATAAGCATTTGTAGTTCTACTTCATCGTTTGTTTCGTAAACCTGTTTCATCTCTTTAACCTCGTAATAAAATTTAACTACCCTATTGTTTAAATTATTAAATTCATATCTGATTCGCTAATATTGATTCTTCATTCTACTGATTTATTAATCTTCCGGCTTGAAAATTACTTCGTTAGGATATAATAAACCTAAATTTCTAGCCATCTGTTCTACATAATCATCTGTTTTAACATATTCTTCCTGATCCTTTAATTCTTCAGATAACTGTAGTTCTTTCTTATATTGATTCTTTAATTTTCTTTCCTGCTCTCTTAAATCAGCCAATGTGCTGTATTTACTTATCATCTGTCCACCAATGACAATGCAAAATGCCACAACTACTGCTGATATAGCTATCATCATTCTTTTATTTTGAATACGCTTTCTTCTTGCGTTGCTTAATCTTCTTGTTGATACTTTTCTGTTTTCTGTTGCCATTTTCTCTTCCTTTTTTCTTTTTAACTCTTTTTAGTTTATCTAATTTGTATAACTTTTGCAATGGTTTTAACATTTTTGTCACAATTTTCTTTACTTTACCAAACACACAAGTGTTTAATTTTTTTAACATTTTAGAAAGTTTAATTTTTACTTTGCATAGAAACTTTGCAACCCTGTCAACAATTTTTCTTCCAACTAACCATTCATACAAAGCCATTATGCCTAATGTAAAGATTATTGAAAAGAATCTAGGTCTGCCGTAATTGTATTTCAAGTATATATTAAACATAAATATTGCAGAAATCGTCCAATAAATAACATCCTGAATAATCATGGAAACAATTCCCACTTTGAAAATTCTTCTGCAAACCCGAACCATATCATAGCAGACAACTAAAACAAGTCCACCATACAGACTCATTACAATAAGCAATGCTTCCTGAGAAATCTGCGGACTCATTATTCAAACATCCTCTTCAAAATAGACTTACTTTTTTCTCCATAATCCTTTACGTCTGAATAAACAATACTGTCAATTTTTCCTGAAATATTTACCTCGCCTTTTTCAATTGTAAGCTTAGTTACCTTTAGGTCGCTGCCCTTTATATGTACCATACCTAAATTTGATTCAAGTAAAACCTGATTCAAGTCGAAAGCCACTACGTCTTTAATCCCTGTCAAATTCATCTGCTTTCTATTGTCCATTGAAAGTTTGTGGGTTCTTGGTGTACTGCCTGCTTCCATATTAACCTCGAAAAATTTTCTATATAATAATATATTAGGTTATGTGAGAAATATGTCTTGCAGTTGCATTTTAATCAATCTCTT
>OGOL01002988.1_pt1 | contig 12188 bp, 11 predicted proteins | sample 1552641 | NCBI WGS metagenome assembly OGOL01 (sample SAMEA2580140, study PRJEB22360) | human gut metagenome | biome: human gut; feature: human-associated habitat; material: faeces | place: Denmark | collected 2008/2010 | reverse complement strand
ATACCATCCCTTGCAGCATGAGCCCGCATTCCCGGACGACAAGAGCAGGGTTGACACAGGTTTTTCCTGCGGTTTAGCGCTGCCGCCTGATTCCAAGAGGCCTGCAATACTGACTGGCACGGATAGGTATCCGTGTTTTTGTGCTGCCTTTTTTATTTCAGCAAAGGTTTTTTATGGTATGATAAGTAATATATTTTTTCAGGAGGTTCCCATGAAACGTCAAATTCTTATGTTTGCTGCGGCTCTTTCGCTTTCTGCATCCTGCCTGTGTACTGGAGAGGTTTTCGCCGATTACGAAACCAGTCTTTCCCGTGCTGCTTCTTCCCGTCAACTGGCGGAGCAGGAGACCATGGGGCTTTTGTGGATGCGCACTTCCGCAGAGTACCGGGCTCTCTGCTATCAAGCCTATAATACGGCTCTTTCTTCTCTGGACAAGGCCATGAAGGAGACCCCGTCCCGTCACAAGCCCTTTGCCATCATTCTCGACTGTGATGAGACGGTGCTGGATAATACCCGCGCCATGGGCACCTATGCATCTCGGGGAAAGGGGTACTGGGACGGGTGGTGGTGGCATGACCGGGTACATGAAGGAAAATCTGCCGCCATGCCCGGCGCTCTGGATTTCTTAAATCAGGTATCTGCCAGGGGAGTGGAGATTTTCTATGTGTCCAACCGGTACAAGCCGGATAATCTGGATGTGACCATAGACAATCTGAAAACTCTGGGATTTCCTTCTGCCGACAGGAATCATGTCCTTCTCTTTACGAAAAACAGTGATAAAATGCCCCGTTTTGCAAAGATAGAGAAATCTCACCAGGTTCTTCTCTACCTGGGCGATAATGCAGGCGATTTTCCTCTGGGAATGAAAGGAAAATCTTTAGCAGAGCGGCAGCATATCATAGATACCAGCGCAAAGGACTTCGGCACCCGCTTCATCGTCCTTCCCAATCCGGCCTACGGCTCCTGGGTCAGCGCCATGGATCCCCATTATATGAAACTGCCGGTGGAAAAGAGAAATGAGGTCAACCGGAAGTATCTGACGAAATAAAAGAAGTCTAGGGAGCGTTTTCGGATGCCACCCCTCCTCTACCTGCTGACAGTTTCATATCTCTCACCATAAAAAGAGGCTGTGAAGAAATGATTTACATTTTTTCACAGTCTCTTTTTCTATTTGGATATATAGGGATTTCCCTTCAGCAGGAATCGCCAGGGAAAGTCTTTGCCATAAGTGGCGTAGTCTATGTTTTTCCTTTTTGTCGCTTCAACAGGCCAGGGGCCGTCTTCTCTGCTTTCCACGTAAAGGGTGTCTCCGGTGAGATCCATACCTTAAAAGGTCATGTCTATGCCCATGGCCTGGGTGAGGCGGCCGGGGCCGGAGGTAAGGAGCTTTTCCTTAGTCTGGTTTCTTCTTTTTTTCATGAGGTCCAGGCCTTCCAGTGGTTCCAGGGCGCGGATAAGGATGGAGCCGGACTCACCTTCATGTCCGCAGACAAAATTGAGGCAGGTATACATGCCGTAAATGAGGTATACGTAGGCATGGCCCCCTTCGCCAAAGATGATTCTTGTCCTCGGTGTGAGGCCTTTGAATACATGGGCCCCGTCGTCTTTGTGTCCCTTATAGGTTTCCCCATAGGCTTCACACTCTACAATACGACCGGCGGTGACGCCTTCTGGAGAGCGTCGGACAATGACGGCGCCTATCAGTTTTTGGGCTGTAGTGACAGCGTCACCAAGAAAGTCTTCTCTTTCCCATTTCATTTCACGTCTACCTGCATGCCCATGTCCAGACTCTTGGGCGGATCCGTAATGACCCGGTCTCCTTCTGCCAGGCCGTCCATGACGAGGACGTAGCCGCCGGTGTCGCTGGCAATGGAAACGGATTTCATATCTACCAGGTTGTCATCATTGACGACAGCCACGGTGCTGTCACCGATAATAGCAGACTTGGGAATCATGTAGCAGGAAACGTTCTGGCCGCTTTCGATGCGGATGCTGTATTCATTGCCGATGGTAATCTCATCGTCGGGATTATCTACCTGCACTTTATAGGTAGTCAGTTTATCACCGTTTTCATTGGGCTGTTTTTTCAGTTCGCCGTACCACACTTCTGAGCCGTCACTCATGGTAACGGTCAGTGTTTTATCATCTTTGGCTTTATCCATCACGTTATCCAGTTTGGATGGAATCTGCACGGAAGCAGTGACCGGAGAATCCTGGCGGATAACGAGAGCCGGTTTCCCTGCCATGGCCAGATGGGTGTCGCCGATATATACCTGGGAAATGACACCGCTGATGGGGGCACGGACGGTGCAGTTCGCAATGGTTTTCTCCAATGTCTGCAGAGAGGCCACCAGCTGGGCCGGTGCCTCTGCCGGTGCCGGTGCTGCAGCCGGTGCTGCCTGCAGGTTGCCGCCTTTTCTGCCTTTAATCCGTTCATATTCCGCCCTGGTGATGATGCCCTGTTTGAGCAGGGATGCTTCCAGACTGTCATCTACGGCAGGAGCACTGTAGCTGTAGGAGGGAGACGGCGCTGCTGCCTGGGAGGCGGCGGCAATCTGGCTTCGAAGCGAGGCTGCCTGGGACTCATACTGGGAGGAGTCGATTTTAAAGAGCTCGTCCCCTGCATTGACAATAGTGCCTACGTCGGGAGGGTTGGAAATCAGATTTCCAGAGACCTGGGGAATCACGGGAGCCGTATGAAGAGCTTCCGGTGCCGCCTTGGTCTCCAAGGTAAAGGGTTCCCTGCTTGGTTCTGCTTTCATTACATGTACTGTGGGACGGCTTCCGCAGCCTGCCAGGAGCAGGGCCGCAGAGACACAAAAGGCTGCCGCACAGGCCATCCATTTATTCATTATCATGCCTTCTTTTCTTTCATTATATCGTCAGCTATGAGCCCTGCCAGTTTTTCCAGGGTATCATCGTCGGCAGGAGCGGAGGAAATATGGACCGGTTCTCCCAGCACAGTGCATTTCTTCCAGGTTTGTACTTTTTCCATCATCAGTTTACCGCTTACGTTCGGCGCCCAGCTGCTGTTGCCCACGATGGCTATGGTGCGATTCTGCACGTCCATTTCATGGCAGAGGTCCAGGAATGCGTTCATCACAGGGTTCAGGCCCATGTTCATGGTCACCGCTGCCAGCACCATATGGCTCCGGCGGAGAACCTCCGGAAAAGCTTCGGTGATAGAGGAACTGCAAAGGTCCACCAGCTTCAGGTTTTTGACGCCTTTAGCCGCCAGCTTTCCTGCCAGAATCTGGGCAGCCATGGCTGTATTTCCATAGGGGGAGGCAAAGAAGATGGAAACAGACTGTTCTTCCGGCTCCCAGGATGCCCATTTCCTGTAAAGGGTGGTGAGTCCTGCTATATCTTCCTTCCTGCGGAAAACGGGGCCGTGGAGAGAGCAGAGATACTTTATATCAAGTTTCTCTACCTTTTTCAGAGCCATCTGTACCTGCATACCGTAACGAGCCACGATATTGGCATAATATTTCCTGAAGCTCGGGAGATATTCCTCTTCATAATCCACATCGTCGGCAAAAACAGAGCCGTTCAGCACGCCGAAAGTGCCGAAGGCATCAGCAGAGAAGAGCACCTTTTCCGTTTCTTCATAGGTAAAGGTCACCTCCGGCCAATGCACCATGGGCGCCTTCAGGAAACGGAGCCTGTGGGTGCCCAGGGAAATTTCCAGCTTCTCATCAGAAGAAAGGAAGCGGTCCTTCAAGGTCACATGAAAATACTGGCCAATCATCTTCTGGGCCTGAGGCGTGGCAATGATTTTCGCTTCAGGATAGGCCCTGACCAGGGCCAGAAGGGAACCGCTGTGGTCCGGCTCCATATGGTTGATGACGATATGGTCCAGCTGCCTGCCATGGAGAAGATGGGATACGTTGTCCATAAAAACATCACGGATCACTGAATCCACCGTATCCAGTACCGCCGTCTTTTCGTCATCAATAAAATAGCTGTTATAAGAAATTCCCCGGGAAATAGGAATAAGATTTTCAAACCGGGTAGAAACGAAATCATTGCCGCCAATCCAGTAGATATGGTCTGTTACCTTTTGTTCGTTATGCATGGTGAGCCCCTTATGAAAGCCTACAAATACAGATTTTTTCGCTTTTTAAGTATACCACGAATGAGAGGTATATGCACTGTATCCGGAAGGGTTCTTCTATTTGTCAGGGCCATGAGTTTTGTCCTGTTTCACGGTCTGTGACAATTTTCCTAAGACTTTGCAAAGCTTCTCCGCATCAGAGTAGAATCCATGCGTATCAGTTCTCTTTCCCATCTATTCCTGCTTTAGAAATTCTTCTTTTTCTTTCAGAAATGTTTCCACACAGTCAGCGAAGGAAAGACCATTTTCCTCCGCCAGTACAGCCAGCCACCATACGCATTCTCCTATTTTGGAGGGAAGCATGGATTCTTCGCTGCTGGGCCAGCGGCCTTCTTTGGCCATGACAAGGCGTCCGATGAGAGCGGCATCTGTGAGGAAAGCCAGTGCACTTCTTCCGAGGTCCATTCTTTCCCATGCATTTCCTTTTCCAGGGCATGATATATCTTTCGTATGTCCATAGATTTTTCTGCTGTTTCCTGTAATGTCATTTCCTTATCCTCTTTTCTGCTGTTTTTCACTCTGCAGAACAAAGAAAAGCCTCCGACTGAAGAGGGAGGTTTTTCTTATCCTTTTATTATCTACTTTTATGGCGCAAATGCAATCCTCGGCACTGAATGGAAACCTTTGATGAATTTTACGCATCTATCCCGGGTTTCTAAGGCAAAGGGCAGAGAAAAACATTTTCCCGGAGCATACAGGAGAACAACTTCATCCCCTATGATGGCATTATATGAACCTGCCGGTCAAACTGTCTGTATTCTGCCGGATTTCCTCAGGCGTACCCCGGGCAATGATCCGGCCGCCTTCCTTTCCTCCTCCCGGTCCCATATCTACAATGTAATCCGCATTCCTTATGACATCGAGATCATGTTCGATAACAACCAGTGTTGCCCCATGATCAATGAGGGTCTGGAAAACATGGAGAAGCGTCCTCACATCCTGCGGATGCAGCCCGATGGTAGGTTCATCGAAGACGAATACGGAATCACTCTGCCCTTTTCCCATTTCACTGGCCAGTTTCAGCCGCTGTGCCTCGCCGCCGGAGAGTCCCGGCGTTTCCTCCCCCAGTGTGAGGTATCCAAGTCCAAGGTCATGCAGCACCTGCAGGCGCTGCTGCAGGAGTTTAAGTCCCCCCAGGGCGTTGAGCACCTGATCCACACTCATATTCATAAGTTCCGGCAGGCTGTATTCCTTTCCATCTTTGGCCTTGCGGTGAATGTCATAGGCTTCCTTTCTGTACCGGGATCCCCGGCAGTCGGGGCAGGGAATTTGAACGTCCGGCAGAAACTGGACATCCAGTGAAATCTCGCCTGTGCCGTCACAGGTAGGGCAGCGGAGTTTCCCTGTGTTGTATGAAAAATCTCCTGCCTTATAGTGATGTTCCCGGGCATCTGCCGTTCGGGCATATACTTTTCTGAGTCCGTCATGTACATTGGCATAGGTGGCTACCGTGGAACGTACATTGATACCAATGGGCGTAGCATCGATCAGCTTGACCTGGGTAATGCCGTCTGCCTCTACGTTCTTCACATGGGAAGGCAGCTTCTGTCCGCTGATTTCAGCCCTCAGGGCGGGAATCAGACTTTCCAGGACCATGGTCGTTTTTCCGGATCCGGAGACCCCTGTCACCACAGTCAGACGCCCCATCGGTATCCGCACGTCCAGAGGATGCACCGTATGGATGGCCCCAGTCTCCAGATGAATCGCTCCCTTGTCAAACAGGGCCTCTCTCTTTGTGACGGGTCGGATTCTTGATTCATAGTGATCGGACAGGTAGGGGCCTATGACAGATGCCGGATTCTTCGAAATATCTTCCACTGTTCCCTGGGAAATAATCGTTCCGCCTTCCGCACCGGCACCCTTCCCCATCTCTATCATCCAGTCGGCATGCTTCAACACCTGCGTATCATGATCCACAAGGATGACAGAGTTTCCATCGGATTGCAAATCATCCATTACTCCGGTGAGACCCTGAAGATTATAAGGGTGAAGTCCAATGGATGGCTCATCAAGAACGTAGAGCACACCGGTCGTACGGTTTCTTACTGCCCTTGCCAGCTGTACGCGCTGCCTCTCGCCGGTAGAAAGCGTAGAAGCCGCCCGGTCCAGCGAAAGATACCCCAGTCCCAGGTCCATGAGCCGCTTGGAAACATCCATAAAGGATTCGCATATGTTTTCCGCCATGGGACGCATCTCTTCCGGAAGCGAGGAAGAAACTCCCTGTACCCAGGGGATCAGCTCCGAAAGGGTCATGGCCGATGCCTGATCCAGCCCGATTCCTCTAAGACGGGGACCCCGGGCCGCTTCCGACAGCCTGGTTCCCCCGCAGTCCGGGCACACATCCTCTTCCAGATATTTTTCAAGCCGCTTCATTCCCTTTTCATCCTTCACTTTAGCCAGGGCATTTTTCACGGAATTCACGGCGCTGTAATAATTGAAATCCATCTCCGCCGGTTCCAGCGTATTTGGATTCACATAGTGGATATGATGCTTCTTCAGCTCCCCGTGGTAGACGATTTCTTTTTCTTCCGGTGTAAGGTCGCGAAAAGGCACGTCTGTCCTGACGCCCATGGTGCGCACGATATCCTTCATGAGCGACCACATCAGAGTTCCCCAGACAACTACAGCTCCCTCATCGATGGTCTTGGAATCATCAGGCACCAGGGCTGCCTCATTCACATTTCTAACCACCCCTGTCCCTCCGCAGGTCGGGCAGGCGCCGCTGCTGTTGAAGGCAAGTTCTTCCGCTCCCGGACCATAAAATTTTACCCCGCATACAGGGCAGGTGATTTCCTGCATGGCTGCCACAGAAAGCGAAGGAGGGCAGTAATGGCCATTGGGGCAGCGGTGACTTGCCAGCCGGGAAAACATAAGACGCAGACTGTTCAAAAGTTCAGAAAGTGTTCCGAAGGTACTGCGGATGCCCGGAACTCCCGGGCGCTGGCGCAGCGCAAGAGCCGCTGGCACATATCTGATATCATCCACATCTGCCCGCTCCGCCTGTGTCATCCTCCGGCGGGTATAGGTAGACAGGGATTCCAGATACCGGCGGGACCCTTCCGCATAGAGCGCGCCAAGAGCCAGTGAGGATTTCCCCGATCCCGAAACACCGGCAATCGCTACGATTTCATGGAGCGGGATATCCACATCAATATTTTTCAGATTGTGGACTTTGGCCCCCCGTACCTCAATATTTCTCGGCAGCCTTTGTATCCTGTGATTGTCTTTCTTCATCATATTCTCCTTCATCTGCCCGGGATGACAGCCATTCGTCAAAGTATCTTGATTATACTCTGCCAATGGATGCCATCGGGTCCTGCGCCCTATCCAATAAGCCTTTTCAAGCTCCACCATGATCCCATACAGGCTCATGATTTACGCACGGCGTCATTTCTTTGTATCTTCAATCAAAAGCCTTTCATTGGGATGCGTTTTCGCCCATTCCCAGGTATCATTTTTTATCTTCCCATGGTTTCCAGGGCTTTCCTGACAGCGATGGGTCAACAAAAGCATACCTTTCCGGGTCTTTTCCAATTTTTCTGAAATAAGCTTTAATGTCTGTCTCGTGACCGATATCATTAGGCTCATATATCTTCTCTTCACGAATCTCATCCGGAAGATACTGCTGCTTCACCCAGTGGTTCGGATAATTATGGGCATACTTGTAACCAATCCCCCGTCCCAGCTTTTTGGCACCTTTATAACTAGAGTCCTGCAGGTAGGAAGGAATCGGTAGATTTCCTGTCTTCCGGACAATGGCCAGAGCCTTCTCAATGCCAAGATAAGCAGAATTGGATTTGGGAGCTGAAGCGATATAGGAAGCGGCCTGTGCCAAAATGATTCTCCCCTCCGGCATGCCAACGCGCTCTACGCCGATTGCCGCCGATGCTGCCACACAGATTGCCATGGGGTCGGCATTACCGACTTCTTCAGATGCAGCTACCAGCATTCTGCGTGCAATATACTTTACATCCTCGCCTGCTTCCAGCATACGGGCCAGATAATAAAGGGCCGCATCCGGATCAGAGCCACACATGGACTCAATAAAAGCAGCAATGGTATCGTAATGATTATCCCCGGTCTTATCGTAGCGGATGGCCTTCTTCTGTATACATTCCTCTGCCACCTCCAGTGTGACATGTATCTTTCCATCACTTCCCGGATCTGTTGTGAGCACAGCAAGTTCTATAGCATTCAGCGCGGCGCGGGCATCGCCATCAGCGATATCCGCCAGAAAATCTGCCGCCTCCTCCGTGATATCTGCATGGTATGGCTTGACTCCCCTTTCTGAAGCGAAAGCCCTGTGAATCAGAGTCAGAATATTCTCCTTCGACAGCGGTTTCAGTTCAAAAATTCTCGATCTTGAAAGAAGCGCACCATTCACTTCAAAATAGGGATTCTCTGTTGTGGCGCCGATCAAAATCACCGTGCCGTCTTCCACATATGGCAGCAGATAGTCCTGCTGCGCCTTATTGAACCGATGAATTTCATCAATAAAGAGAATTGTTTTTCTTCCGTAACAGCCCAGATTCTCCTTGGCTCTTGCCACAACCTCCTCCAGATCTTTCTTTCCTGCAATGGTTGCATTCACCTGATGGAAATCAGCGGATGTAGTACCAGCGATGACACGAGCCATAGTCGTTTTCCCCACGCCCGGCGGTCCATAAAAGATAACCGAACTGATCCGGTCCGCTTTGATTGCACGGTAAAGGAGCTTATTTTTCCCTATAATATCCTCCTGACCAACCACCTCTTCCAAAGTCTTAGGACGCATCCTGGCAGCAAGGGGAGCCTCCTTTTCTTTCAGGCCTTCCGCTGCATAATCGAAAAGATTCATCTACGTTGACACCACCTTCACTTATCTTCTGTCTCACAATGCGGCCCACCATTACAGGCACTGTGATACCAGTCTTCAGACGTTGACTTTACCAAGTACATTTATTATACTTGTTCCATAATAATATGCAAGTACTCAGTTTTTACTTGCTTAGTATCAGAAAGTATACCGGAGGAATGTATGCCATCAGACAATGCATCACAAAAGAATTCTGAACAGAATTATATGAGTTATGAAGAGTATTTGCAGAAAGTGAAAACCGGAATCTTAACGGATAGTGGAAACTGCCCCGTCACCCCTCTCCTTAAAATGCTGCAGGGAAAATGGAAAACCCAGGTTCTCTATGAATTCTGCATCTATGACACCGTACGGTTCGGCGTTCTGAAAAAAGATCTGACCGGTATCACGAACACCATGCTGACAAAGACACTGCGCGAACTGGAAGCCCATGGCCTCATCACCCGCAGGCAGTTTAACGAAATTCCGCCTCACGTGGAATACTCATTCTCTCCTATGGGCAGGGACCTGCTCCCGGTGTTCTATGCCATCATGTGCTGGGGATTTAAGCACGAAAAAGATCTTCCAAAGAGCTGATAAACTCTCCGGAGGATCTTTAGCTTCAGAAGCTGCTCACTGAAATCAAAAATCTGAAGGAACAAAAATACTCCAAACGCTCCCGAGAAATCCTTTAATTTCTAGATGAATCAGTATCTGCCGGGAAGCCGGATCGTTTCCTGCTGCATGTACAGAAGAAGCATGACCAGTTTATGGAAGAAACAGGCCATCACCCGAAGAATCAGGATACATAATTTTTTGTACACAATCGTCCTTATGAGAATAGTACAAATCCCCGAAAATCTTGAAAAATCAAGATTTTCGGGGATTTGAGCATTTATTCCCATTCAATGGTGCTCGGCGGCTTGGAGGTGATGTCGTAGACGACTCTGTTCACTCCGGCCACTTCGTTGCAGATACGGCGGCTCATTTCATCCAGCACTTCCCAGGGGAAGCGGAAATAATCAGCCGTCATGCCGTCGGAGGAAGTATCCGCGATGTAAGGAGTTTCCTGATAAAGTAATGCATAAAGTTCTTATAAAAGCAGACTGCCCAGAATGGATTCATGCTTTCCGGCAGACCGCCTTATTTCCGGATCCCCGGCGCATAGCCCTTGTCCGCCGCTTCCACAGCAAGACCGATTAAACTTTTATGTCCTGTCTTACGAAGCATATTGCTCACATGGAAGCTGACAGTTCGTATGCTGATGTGCAGTTCATCTGCTATTTCCTTGTAGGACAGGTTGCGGCAGACCAGGCGCAGAATATCCAGTTCCCGATCTGTCAGTGTCACCCCCTGGATGCCGAAGGTCACCTGGCCCCGGACATCGGGAAAAATATGCTCCCCTGCCATAGTCTTCTCCAGGCAGTCCATAAATTCCCGGGCCGTGCTTTCTTTGTAGATAAAGCTGTCCGCTCCGGCGCTTCGGGCCATTTCCAGAAAGCTGATATCCTGAAATCCGGTCATAATGATGATTTTAGGAGGGTTCTTCCGCTCCTTCAGGCGCTTTGCCAGAATAATGCCGCTGTTCTTTCCCTCCATGCAGATATCCAGGAGAATCGCATCGGGATGAAGCTGGTCACAGACCGGCTCCACCAGCTCTGAAAAGGGCAGGGCACTCACTACCTCAATATGGCTCTGCCCTTCAAAGATTTTGACCAGTCCCTCCAGCAGGATTTTCTGGTCATCCACAATCATAAGCCGAATCATAGACATCCTCCATTTCCAGAAAGCATTGAATGAATCAGTGTTTCCTTAAGGTAATCACAAAGTGCGGAGCAGTCTTATACTGAAGGTCTGCTCCCAGATTCCGGGCGCACTGTTCCATGGCCCTGAGGCCGGTTCCCCGCCGAAGAGGGCCTTTTAATCCCCTGCCATCATCGACAATTCTAAGGGCTGTCTCTCCGTCCCTGCCAAAGGTCACTGTTATGGATCCGGCCTGCCCGTGGAGAAGTGCATTGGTGAGGGCTTCCCGTATGATATGAACAAATTCTCCCGCCCGAAAGGTATCATCGGGCAGAGCCCCCTTTGGGATGACCGAGACCCCCAGTCTGCCATAAGCAGCAATGAGTGCATCCAGTTCTTCCTTCGGGTCTGCCATTCTGTCCTCTCGCAGATCTGCCATCATGTCTTCCAGGCTGGGAAGAATGGTGCTGTAATCGCTGATATTCTGATTATTCAGGAGCCGCTGCAGGATGGTAATGCGCTGCCCTAATATATCATGGATTTTATAGCGCAGATTTTCCATAGTCTTCCGTGTCTGCAGTTCCACCATGTTTCCGAGTGCATCTTTCACCGCCGCATTCCGCTCCTTCAGCACCCGGTTCTTTTCGTCCAGCTCCTGGTTCAACCGATAGAGGTCCGTCACATCGGATGCAGTAATCTGCCAGCCGGACTCACTGCGAAAGTGGATGGGATGGCGCTGCAGGAGCCAGGCCTCTCCGGACTCCAGGATGAAGAGTATATCCGGCCCGTGGCGCTCCATGGAAAGACCCGGCCTGCCGTCACAAAGGGGCAGCAGGTGCCAGAAAATATTGCCATTGCGAACTACCGTGCCAAGAATCTTCTCCATCACCTCGTACATGGTGAAATTTACAAGCACCGGTTCCCCTTTTTCCTGACTGATGAGAAGGCCCTCATCCAGGCAGTCCACCGCCGTCTGGATGGAGCGGGCCGTGAGCTGCTGCCGGTAACGGCCATAAGTTTCAGGGAAAAGGCGCAGCAGCCGCCATGCCAGGAAGGCCAGGGAAAGGGCCAGGGACCAGGGCAGGATGTCATCAAATACAGGCCATAAAAGAAGGGAAGCCCCTAAAATCCACAGGCTCCGGGCCCGTCGGTCATGAAACCAGTACAGAGCACTCAGCGTACCCGCCAAAACTGCAGCCCACCGCCAGATATCGGTGCCGTGGGCATAAACGATACCATCCCTGCCGTCCGTAAAAATTTCATATAACACCGCCATAACTGCCAGAAGCAGGATAAGACTGCTCCCTTCCAGACATTTCCGTCCCAGATGGCTGAATTCCGCCTGGGGCATGAGGAAATAATAAAGGACGCTGTTCACCAGGAAGAGAACCATGGAAACAACAATGAAAAGCAGGATTTCCCAGGAAGGAAGTGTGTATAAGTTAACTCAAACTTCGCACACGGAAAACATCCCGTATGCCTTGATAAATCAGCTTG
>OGOL01002985.1_pt1 | contig 12200 bp, 10 predicted proteins | sample 1552641 | NCBI WGS metagenome assembly OGOL01 (sample SAMEA2580140, study PRJEB22360) | human gut metagenome | biome: human gut; feature: human-associated habitat; material: faeces | place: Denmark | collected 2008/2010 | reverse complement strand
CTTCCGTCGTAGTTCGGATGGCAGTTCTTCATGTAGGAAACTACGTCCTTTGCCATCTGCTCGAATCCCTGATCTTCGTAGATCACTACAGGGCAGATTCCAACAATACCGAATACATGCTGCAAGGCTTCTACAGTTTCATCATAGTCATACTGCTCCGGGCAGAATACATAGATTCTTCCCTGTTCTTTCTTTACTTCAAACTCACCTTCTACTTTGGAAAGGGCGATGTTCATCTGCTTTACAAGGGCATCTTCGAAGATGTATCTGTTCTTGCCCTTGATGGCGATTTCTGCGTATTTTATTAAAAATGCGTGGAATATCATTTGTTTCTCCTTCTCTTATTTTGCTTATAATAAATTGTTTTATATAATATTAGAATTAATATTTTTCTGGATTTAATATCTGTAATTTTCAAATAGAATTCATATAAATGCTATTAACAACCTTTTCAAATATTCCTGAGCTTATCTCAGGTTCCATTCCAAATATCACTTATAACTATTATTTGTTATCTGCGTGCATAGCGTTTCAGCATCGGCAGTACTTCATTCAGAACTTCCAGGCAGTAGTCAACTTCTTCGAATGTATTCTCCTCTGAGAAGCTGATACGTACAGTGTTCTCGATCTGTGCATTGCTCATTCCCATTGCGGAAAGTGTTGCGCTTGGTTTTCTCTTATGGCTGGAGCATGCGCTTCCTGCTGATACGTAAATGTTTCTGTCCTCTAAGGTATGAAGCAATACCTCGCTTCTGATTCCCAGAAAGCTGACGCTTAAGATATGCGGTGCGCCTTCTCTGACAGGCATTCCGTTGATTACTACATCGTCAATCTTAGAAAGTCCTTCTGCCATGCGTTCTTTGAGCTGGTAAAGATGCTCTACTTTCTCGTCAAAGTTCTGGTACATCATCTTCGCTGCAACACCAAGTCCTGCGATTCCCGGTACGTTGTCTGTTCCGGAACGCATGCCGTTCTGCTGGCCGCCGCCGAGAATGAGAGGCTGTACTTTTGCCTTGCTGTTGATGTACAGGAATCCAACTCCTTTTGGTCCATGGATCTTATGTGAGCTGACAGACAGAAGATGGATATTCCATTTCTTCGGATAAATACGATATTTACCGAATGCCTGGATCGCATCTACATGATACAGCGCCTTCGGACACTTCTCCTGGATCATTGCACCGATTTTCTCTACAGGCATAACCGCACCGGTCTCATTATTTACCATCATTGTAGATACGAGAATGGTATCCGGCCTTAATGCTTTCTCCAATGCGTCAAGTTTTACTACTCCATGCCCGTCTACAGGAAGAATGGTCACTTCAAATCCCTGTTCCTGCAGAAAAGCTACCGGCTGGCTGACTGCAGCATGCTCTACTGCAGTTGTGATAATGTGATTACCGCTTCGTTTGTTGGCAAGCGCACCACCGATCAGAGCCAGGTTGTTTGACTCTGTTCCGCCGGAAGTGAACAGGATTTCTTTTTCTGTTACTTTCAGTATCTGTGCCAACGTTCTGGCAGATTCTTTGACATACCCTTCTGCGTCTACACCTTTCTGGTGCATGGCAGATGGATTTCCGAAATCTTCCATCATTGTTTTTACCACGATGTCCTTTACTTCTTCAAAGCAGCGAGTCGTGGCTGAATTATCAAAATATGCTTCCATTTTTGTTCTCTCTTGTTTCTATTATTCATTTTCCAACTGGAACATCAAAACTGAAAGAATCGCAAGTCCTGCTGTCTCAGTTCTGAGGATTCGTCTTCCAAGTGTAATCGCATGGGCACCTGCTTCCAGTGCCTTTGCTACCTCTTCTTCCTCGAATCCACCCTCCGGTCCGATAAAGATACCGACAGACTGTCCAGGCTTAATCTCGCTGATGATTTCTCTGGTTTCTTTCATTCCTTTGGCAAGTTCGTACGGGATCAGTTTTACATCTAACTGTTTCGCAAATTCCAGTGCCTGTTTGTAGGTCATTACTTCATGGATTTCCGGGATCAGCATTCGCTTGGACTGCTTTGCTGCACTCTCTGCGATCTGCTGCCAGCGAACCACCTTCTTTGCTGCCTTCTTAACATCCAGTTTCACCACACATCGCTTTGTCTCTACCGGGATTATAGAAAAAGCTCCCAGCTCCACTGCTTTCTGGATGATCAGTTCCATCTTGTCTGCTTTCGGCAGTCCCTGAAAAAGATAAAGCTTATTGGGCAGCTCATATTCCGGCTCCTGTGCATAAAGGATGTGCAGCAGAACCTCATCCTCTCCCAGTTCTTCAATCTGACAGTGGTATTCTTTATCTCCTCCGTCACTGATCCACACATCCTCCCCACATTTCATGCGGAGAACGTTTTTAATATGATTTACATCCGTCCCATTGATGTGGATACGGTGTGCCTCTTCCTCAATCTGATAAGGCTCCACGAAAAAACGCTGCATAGGATCAGTCCTTTCTTGCTGTTACGGAAACCCACTCGCCTTGATGTGTCACTTCTACGACCGTCAGGCCTGCTGCTTTTACTGCCTCCACTACAACTTCTTCTTTCACATCAAGAATACCGGAAGTAATGTAGTAAGCGCCTTTTTTCATCTGGTTTACAATTACCGGTGTCAGAGGGATCAGAACATCTGCAAGGATATTTGCTGTTACGATATCATATTTTTCATATCCTGCCTGATCCTGAATCGCTTTATCGTCAATGATGTTTCCGATCACCATATCAAAAGTTTCATCCACGATCTGGTTTGCTTCTTTATTCTCTGCAACTGCAGGAACTGCACATGGATCAAGGTCTGTTCCCAGTACATGTTTCGCACCAAGTTTCAGGGCAACGATACCAAGGATACCGCTTCCGGTTCCTACGTCAAGCATCTCTGTATCCGGTGTTACATATTTCTTTAACTGGCGAATCACAAGCTGAGTAGTCTCATGCATACCTGTACCGAAGGCTGTACCCGGATCAATGTGGAGGATCATCTTGTCTTTATCCTCTGCTTTTACTTCTTCCCATGACGGTACGATAAGGATATCATCTACATAGAACTGGTGGAAATACTGTTTCCAGTTATTAATCCAGTCCTTGTCCTCTGTCTGAGATTCTTCAATGGTAGCTTCCCCGATGTCCATAAAATTCTTCAGGTCATCTAATGCTTCACGAACATCTTTCAGGATTGCTTCTTTGTCTGCATCTTCTTCCAGATAAAAATTCAGATAGGCAATGCCGTCATCTGCTGGTCCTTCCGGCATAATATCTACAAACATCTGAGCCTTGTCTTCCTCAGTCAGAGGCTGTTTGTCCTGAATTTCCACGCCTTCAATGCCGACTTCTGCAAGTGTGCTGATAACGATATCTTCTGCTTCTGTTTTCGTTTTTACTGTAAAACGGTTCCACTTCATGTAATTGTCTCCATTTCTTTATGTTATATAATTAACTATTATCATCCAAAAATATGTCTGGCCCATTCTCTGTTACTCTGCAGCTATTCCCATAATGCAGCATCTCACCACATCCAGTCAATTCTTATTTACCCACCGACTGCATGCTTCACTTATTTTTTCAAAAAAATGTCTGAATATCTCGTGGCGGTTTCCTTTGCTGTAAAATCTCCACGCCAGTTCTACCAGTGCAACTCCGGCAATGGCATCCACCAGATAATGCTGTTTAAGCACCTGGGTAGAAATAATGATCAGTATTGCAAAAGTCAGTGAAAAATGCTGATACCATTTTGGAATATTCTCTGATTTACTGACTCCGCGCCAGCTCAGCCAGCTTACATAACAATGGATTGACGGAAATAAGTTAGACGGACTGTTTCCACCATCCATGAGATAAACAAACTTAAGCATCTGCTGGGACCATGTAGTTCCTGCAATCTCAGGTCTGACATTGGTAGTTGGCAAAACCAGAAAAATAATAAAACATGTAATATGAACAGTCAGATCAGTTGCCACAAACCGATAAAATCCATCTTTTCCTCTCTGTACAGCCAGAATATAATTCACAGCCCAAAAAGGAAATGCCAGAATATAAATCCAGATAAACTGTGGTATTAACGGCACTGCCCTGTCCAGTGACATGGTAAAATCAAAATGATATCTGTCTGCTGTCAGTACTCCGCTTCCCCAGTAAATAAGACAGTTTAATACAAAAATACTTATCAGCGGCAAAATTGCCCATACAGGGAGATACTTCTCCCGAAAAGCTGCGATCTTCTCTGTTTTTGTCAAATATCTCTCCATTTCTCAGGAAACTTTTATTCCTGTCTGTTCATCTGATTTTTACCGTTACTCTTCAATATACACGACTATACAAAAAAAGAAAAGAGGGTAAACCTCTTTTCTTTAATTTTCTTTTATAATTAATCCTCAAAAGTCTCTTTTAATTTATCCATGAAACTCTTTTTCTTCTTTTCCGGTTTTTCAAAATCATCAGAATCTTTTGATTTCGGACGGTTACCACACGCCTCATCGAATTTGCGCAGTGCTTCTTTTGCTTCTTCGTTGAGGTTTGTAGGAACCTGCACAACAAAAGTCACATAATGATCGCCACGTACATTCTTGTTTCTCAGAGACGGTACACCTTTTCCCTTCAGACGGATCCTTGTGTCTGTCTGAGTTCCGGGTTTCACTTCATATTCAACCTCTCCATCCACTGTGTTGATACGTACAGTACCGCCCAGTGCTGCCTGCGCGTATGTAAGAGGCGCAGTAGAGAAGATATTCATATCCTGTCTCTGGAAGATCGGATGACGTGCAACATTTACTTCTACAAGCAGATCGCCTCTCGGACCTCCGTTTGTACCCGGTTCACCCTTCTCACGGATGCGGATGCTCTGACCATTGTCAATACCTGCAGGTACAGATACCTGAATCTTCTTTCTTGAAGATGTATATCCGGTTCCGCGGCAGGAAGTACATTTATCCTTGATGATCTTACCTGATCCATGACAATCCGGACAAGTCTGTACATTACGCACCATTCCAAACATGGACTGTTGTGTATAAACAACCTGACCTTCTCCATGACATTTCGGACAGGTTACCGGTGAAGTCCCCGGCTTCGCACCTGTTCCATGACAGGTGGTACACTCGTCTTTCAGTACGATCTCCAGTTCCTTCTCACAGCCAAAGACAGCTTCTTCAAAAGTAATATTTACGCGTGCGCGGAGATTAGCTCCCTTCATCGGACCATTATTGGCACGTCTGCTTCTGCTGCCGCCGCCAAATAAATCGCCGAAAATATCGCCGAAGATATCACCCATATCAGCACCGTTAAAATCAAAACCTCCGAAGCCGCCGCCGGCACCTCCGCCACCGTTTTCAAAAGCCGCATGGCCAAACTGGTCATACTGTTTTCTCTTCTCCGGATCGCTTAAGATGGTGTAAGCCTCTGTTGCCTCTTTAAATTTCGCCTCAGCCTCTTTATCTCCTGGATTTACATCCGGGTGATACTTCTTGGCCAGCTTACGATATGCTTTTTTAAGTGTTGCGTCATCGGCGCTTTTGTCCACGCCTAAGACTTCATAATAATCTCTCTTATCAGCCATGATTTTAATCCTATACCCGTTTTATTTATAACACAACTATTCAGTGAGAGAGACTCTCCCACTGAACAGTTATTATTGATATTTCCGTTGCAAATCTCTGCTTTTACAGAAATGTCACATTATACTTCTTTGTAATCAGCATCTACAACATCATCGTTGTTTCCTGCATCTGTGCTGCCTGCTGCACCGCCGCCCATATTCATGTCCGGTCCTGCCTGGCCGCCTGCCTGCTGTGTCTGCTCATACATTTTAGCGAAAAGCTTCTGAGCACTTTCCATCATCTTCTCCTGAGCAGCTTTAATATCTGCTACCTGAGAATCTGTCATCTCTTCTGCATTTGCAGTCTGAGACAGTAAATCTTTCAGTGCGTTCAGGTCTGCTTCTACAGCAGCTTTATCATTAGCATCGATCTTGTCTCCGGCTTCTTTCAGTGCATTCTCAACCTGGAATACCATGGAATCAGCATTGTTTCTTGTATCGATTGCTTCTTTACGTTTCTTATCCTGTGCTTCAAACTCAGCAGCTTCTTTTACTGCCTTGTCGATATCGGAATCAGACATGTTAGAACCAGCTGTGATTGTGATGTGCTGTTCTTTACCTGTTCCAAGATCCTTAGCAGATACATTTACGATACCGTTTGCATCGATATCAAATGTAACTTCAATCTGCGGAACACCACGACGTGCTGGCGGGATTCCGTCCAGACGGAACTGGCCAAGGGATTTGTTGTCTTTTGCAAACTGACGCTCACCCTGTACAACGTTGATATCTACTGCTGTCTGGTTGTCTGCTGCTGTTGAGAAAATCTGGCTCTTTCTTGTAGGAATTGTAGTATTTCTCTCAATCAGTCTTGTTGCAATACCACCCATTGTCTCGATGGACAGTGACAGTGGAGTAACATCCAGAAGAAGGATATCACCTGCGCCTGCATCACCTGCAAGTTTACCACCCTGGATAGAAGCACCAAGTGCTACACACTCATCCGGGTTCAGGTTCTTGCTTGGCTCTTTGCCTGTTAACTGTCTTACTTTATCCTGAACAGCCGGGATACGGGAAGATCCACCAACCAGAAGTACCTGGCCAAGTTCAGATGCTGTGATACCTGCATCTGAAAGTGCACGACGTACCGGTTCTGCTGTCATTTCTACTAAGTCATGTGTTAATTCATCGAATTTAGCTCTTGTAAGGTTCATATCGAAGTGTTTCGGGCCTTCTGCTGTAGCTGTGATGAATGGCAGATTGATGTTTGTAGTTGTTGCGGAAGAAAGCTCTTTCTTTGCTTTCTCTGCAGCTTCTTTTAATCTCTGAAGTGCCATCTTATCATTGCTTAAGTCTACGCCTTCTGCTTTCTTAAACTCTGCAAGCATGTAATCTGTAACTTTCTGGTCGAAGTCATCACCACCAAGACGGTTGTTACCTGCTGTGGAAAGTACTTCGATAACGCCGTCACCGATTTCGATCACAGATACATCGAATGTACCGCCACCTAAATCGTATACCATGATCTTCTGTTCTTTTTCATTGTCAAGACCATATGCAAGAGCTGCTGCTGTTGGCTCGTTGATGATACGTTTTACATCAAGACCTGCGATTTTACCGGCATCTTTTGTTGCCTGACGCTGAGCATCATTGAAATATGCAGGAACTGTGATAACTGCTTCTGTAACTTTCTCACCAAGGTATCCTTCTGCATCTTTTTTCAGTTTCTGAAGAATCATAGCAGAAATTTCCTGTGGAGAATATTTCTTGTCGTCGATTGTTACACGATAGTCAGTACCCATCTCTCTTTTAATGGAAGAGATTGTTCTCTCTGCGTTTGTTACTGCCTGACGTTTTGCAGGTTCACCTACAAGACGTTCTCCTGTTTTTGTGAAAGCGACAACTGATGGTGTTGTTCTTGCGCCTTCTGTATTAGCGATAACTGTTGGCTGTCCGCCTTCCATTACGGCTACACAGCTGTTTGTTGTACCTAAGTCAATACCAATGATTTTTCCCATAATCTTGTTCCTCCTGTTTATTTTCAACTAGATTTGATATATTCTATATTTTCATGTAAATTAGTTGGCTACTTTTACCATACTGTGGCGGACTACGAAATCCTTGTAAGTGTAACCCTTCTGGAATTCTTCTACCACAATATTCTCACCAGCTTCTTCATCCTCCACATGCATTACTGCGTTATGGAAGTTCGGATCAAATTCCTTACCCACTGCTTCAATCGGTTTCACGCCCAGCTCATCTAATGTGGTGATCAGCTGTTTATAGATCATCTTCATGCCATCTGCAAAAGAATCTCCTTCAGGTGCCTGTGCAAGACCTCTCTCGAAGTTATCCACAACCGGAAGGATCTTCTCAACAATGTCCTTGGCTCCGATGATATACATGCTGGATTTCTCTTTCTCCGTTCTCTTACGGAAGTTATCGAATTCAGCCATGTTTCGTTTCAGCCTGTCTGTAAGTTCTTCGATCTGCTGTTCAAATTTATCTTTTTCTTTTTTCTTCTTGCCGAAGAAAGAAGTTTTTGATTTGCTGTCTTTCTTGTCATCCTGGGAAGCTTCCTCGTCTCCGTCCTCTACCGGGATTTCCTCTGTTTCCGCTTCGCCGTTCTCTACAACTTCAGGTTCATTCTCAACAGTTTCTTCTGTTACCGGAGTCTCTGTTGTCTCTTCTTCCTGAGCTGTGTTCTTTGTTTCTTCTGACACTCTCTATTACCGCCTTTCTAACTCTCTTTCTTAATCAGTTCGTCCAGCTGGACTTTCAAAGCCTTCAGGCTGTCAACTACGTTTGCATAATCCATACGCTTGGGACCGATGATACCGATAGTACCATGCATTCCTTTTCCAAGTTCGTAAGTGGCTGTGACTACACTGCAGTCTTTCATGGTCTGCACCGGCATCTCATCACCAATGTACACCTGAATTCCTGTGTTCTCTGTATCAGACATTCTCTCTTTCACCAGGTCTACCAGATCCTGCTTCTCTTCAAATGCTGAAATCAGCTCGCTCGCTTTGCTTGTGTCTGCAAGCTCCGGATACTTGAAAATGTTGGTTGCTCCTGAAGTATATATCTGCATATCGTCTTCGTCTACCTGGATGGTGTCTGCCACTGCATCAAGGACTGTGCCAACCACAGAGCCATGTACACCTGCCTGTTCTTTCAGGCGGGCAATCATTCCCAGGTTGATATCCTGAATGGGCACCCCATTTAAGTTGGTGTTAAGAAGAAGATTTAATTTCAGGATTGTCTGATCGTCCATCTCCTCATCCAGATTGATGATCTGGTTTCGGATGACATTGTTATCACTCACTACTACTGCCACAAGCTGAAGGGGTGTCACACGGGAAAGCTGGATGAATTTAATCTTGCTTCCGCTGTACTGTGGAACAGAGATCATTGTTGCATAGTTGGTATTGGAGGCCAGTACCTTTGCTACCTGCTTCAGCATTTTATCCAGTTTGTCAGTTTTCTCTATCATGAGATCCTTGATTTCCTGAACCTCTGATTCCTTTTCTTTCATCAGCTCGTCTACGTAGAGGCGATAACCTTTATCAGAAGGAATTCTTCCGGCTGAGGTGTGGGGCTGTACAATATATCCCATATCTGTCAGGTCTGACATCTCATTCCGGATGGTGGCAGAGCTTACATTTAAATCTGCAAACTTGGAAATGGTCCGGGAACCCACCGGTTCGCCTGTTTCCATGTAGGTTTTGATGATGGCTTTTAGTATTTTCTTTTTACGATCATCTAATTCCTGATCCATGAAGTTCCACTCCTTTACTGCCTTTGTTTTTGGTTTGTTAGCACTCATGTTTTAGGAGTGCTAACACCTTATGCTCATAAGATAGCACTCTTGATTTGGTTTGTCAATATTATTTTGTGAATTTTTTGTTATTTTATAAACAATAGGGGTTATTAAGATTATGTTATAGAAAGGGGACGCGAGGAGAAATTATTAATATTGTGTGCGGTTTCGGACGCTAAGAGATACTAAGTCTGCAGAAATCTGCTAAAGGCATGAGCCGGCTTGTCAAACTCGCTCCGTCGCAGACTCCGCTCAGACAGGTGATGCAGCCGGCTCATAACGCAGATTTCTGCAGACTAAGTATCTCTAAGCATCCTGCAAATGCACACAATATCAATAATTTCTCCCCGCTGGCTGTTCAGGACGATTATACAGGCGGGGCTCTCGCCTGGGAGGCGAATCGCCTCTTCTATAGCAATCCTTGTAAATAATGCATTTAAGACAGTTCAGCAAAGTGCGAAAGACAAGGAAGATATCTGACGCAGGATTTCACACTCTGATGGGCTGGATTAAGATACATTATTTTAGAGGATTGCTATAGAATAACTATATCACTTGCTTGTCTTCAAATTCGATTACACAGATGAAAAAGACTCAGTATAGCACTATTTATCTAAAATATCCAGATTCTTTTTCAGGTCGATCATTTTATCGCGGAGTTCTGCAGCTTGTTCGAAGTTGAGATCTGCAGCTGCGGCGCGCATTTGTTTTTCTACCTGGGCGATGAGTTTGGTGAGTTCTTTACGGGTCATGGACTCTGGGTCTTTCTGGAGTCGGACTTCGGTTTCGGCTACTGCTTTGGATACGGCGATGAGGTCGCGGACTGCTTTTTTGATAGTAGTCGGAGTGATTCCGTGTTCTTTGTTGTAGGCTTCCTGGATGGTTCGGCGGCGGTTGGTTTCGGTGATGGCTTTGTGCATGGAATCGGTCATGTTGTCTGCGTACATGATTACATGGCCTTCACTGTTTCGGGCAGCTCGTCCGATGGTCTGGATGAGGGAGGTTTCGGAACGGAGGAAACCTTCTTTGTCTGCATCCAGGATTGCTACCAAGGTGATCTCCGGGATGTCCAGGCCTTCTCGAAGGAGGTTGATTCCTACCAGTACATCAAAGACATCCAGACGCATATCACGGATAATGCGGGCACGTTCTAAGGTATCGATATCGGAATGGAGATAACGGACTCTGATTCCTACTTCTTTCATATATTCTGTCAGGTCTTCTGCCATTCGTTTGGTGAGAGTGGTAATCAGGATTTTGTGTTTCTTTGACACTTCTTTGTTTACTTCTCCGATCAGATCATCGATCTGGCCTTCAATAGGGCGGACTTCTACTTTCGGATCCAGAAGTCCGGTTGGACGGATGATCTGTTCTGCACGGAGGAGTTCATGATCATACTCATATTGTCCCGGAGTGGCAGATACAAACATGACCTGATCCAGTTTGGATTCGAATTCTTCGAAGCTTAAAGGACGGTTGTCCTTTGCCGAAGGAAGACGGAAACCATAGTCCACCAATGTCTGCTTCCGGCTCTGGTCACCGGCGTACATTCCTCCTACCTGAGGTACTGTGATATGAGATTCGTCTATAATAAGTAAGAAGTCATCTCCAAAATAGTCCAGCAGTGTGTATGGCGGCTGTCCGGGCTTTAATCCTGACAGATGTCGGGAATAATTTTCGATTCCTGAACAGAATCCGGTTTCTTTCATCATTTCAATGTCGAAATTGGTGCGTTCTGAGATTCGCTGGGCTTCCAGAAGCTTGTCTTCGCTTTTGAAATACTCTACACGTTCTTTTAATTCTTCTTCTATTGCTACAGCTGCTCTCTGGATCTGTTCTGCTGGCACTACATAGTGGGATGCAGGGAAGATGCTGATATGAGAACGCTGGCATTTGATTTCTCCTGTCAGTACATCAATTTCTGAAATACGGTCAATCTCATCTCCAAAAAATTCTACTCTCACGGCTGTGTCGGAGCTGTTGGCAGGGAAAATTTCCAAGGTATCTCCACGGACACGGAAGGTACTTCGGTGGAAGTCCATCTCATTTCTGGTATATTGAATGTCGATCAGTTCCCGGATTACCTCATCCCGGTCTTTGGTCATTCCCGGACGCAGGGAAATCATCATGTCAAAGAATTCCTGAGGGGAACCCAGTCCGTAGATACAGGAAACGGAGGAAATGACCACTACGTCTTTCCGCTCTGACATTGCGGCTGTGGCAGAGAGACGGAGTTTGTCAATCTCGTCATTGATGGAGGAGTCTTTGGCAATATAGGTGTCTGAAGACGGGACATAAGCCTCCGGCTGATAGTAGTCATAATAGGAGACAAAATATTCCACTGCGTTCTCAGGGAAGAATTCCTTCATCTCTCCGTAGAGCTGCGCCGCGAGAGTTTTGTTGTGGGCGAGGATAAGGGTTGGTTTGTTTAGCTGCTGGATAACATTTGCCATGGTAAATGTCTTGCCGGAACCTGTGACACCCAGTAAAGTTTCGAACTGGTTGCCTTCTTTAAAGCCTCTGACCAGACGTTCAATTGCCTGAGGCTGATCTCCAGTTGGCTTGTACTCGGAATGCAATTCAAAATGATCCATAATATTCTCCTGTTTTAATCAAATTTCACTTATCAAAAATTGAAATATGTTTAATATGGTTATATTTTCAGTATATCATCCCATATAAAAAAAGTACAGAGCAAGCGAATACCTGTTCTGTACTTTAACGTGTCGCGTTACTGTTCACTCTGGCTGCCTAAAACCGAACAAATAGTCTTCTCAACTTTTTCTGCATCAACAGGTTTTGCAATATGTCCGTTCATTCCTTTTGCCAGTGCCTTTTTTCTGTCTTCCTCAAAGG
>OGOL01002984.1_pt1 | contig 12201 bp, 10 predicted proteins | sample 1552641 | NCBI WGS metagenome assembly OGOL01 (sample SAMEA2580140, study PRJEB22360) | human gut metagenome | biome: human gut; feature: human-associated habitat; material: faeces | place: Denmark | collected 2008/2010 | reverse complement strand
AAATCACAATTTAGCGGCCGGAGGTGCGCAGCGTGACAAGGTATAGGTTCGACCAAATAGCAGAGAACAGCACCGCGAAGAAGAAACCCGAGGACAGCGACCGCGAGCGATATGTCGGCCTCGAGCACCTAGACCCCGGCACGCTCGAAGTGACCCGCTGGGGTGCCGAGGTGACGCCGAAGGGCGACAAGCTCCTCATGGAGAGGGGCGACGTGTTGTTCGGTCGTCGCAGGGCCTACCAGAAGAAGGTCGGCATCGCCCCGTTCGACGGCATCTTCTCGGCGCATGGCATGGTGCTGCGCCCGAGAACCGACGTTGTCGATCCGGACTTCTTCCCGTTCTTCATTAGCTCGGACGTGTTTCTCGATGAGGCCATCCGCGTCTCCGTGGGCTCGCTCTCGCCGACGGCGAACTGGAAGGACCTCAGGGTCCTGGAGTTCAGCCTGCCGACGTTGGATAAGCAACGCGAGCTTGCCGGCATCCTCTCTGAGGCCGAGCAGCTCAAGGGGTGTTACCGCGGCTTGCTTGCCACCTGCGACGACATCGTCAAATCACAATTTGTCGAAATGTTTGGGGATGAGAAATGGGGTTTCAAGCCCCTATCGGAGTGCGTTGATTCCATTGATACCGGTAAAAGTATGAATTGCGGAGAAGGCCCACGAGGAGTTGGTGGTTTTGGGGTCCTTAAGCTGAGCGCGCTATCTTCAGGTACTTTTGTCGCCTCCGAAAACAAAGTGATTTCTAAAGACAACTTCATGTCTATAAAAGAGGTCGAAAAGGGTGACCTCTTGTTTGCACGCAAAAATACGCCTGAGCTAGTTGGCACAACCGTTTATGTTCCAAACGAAGTGAAGGGCCTTATGTTTCCCGATCTCGTCTTTCGTATGAAACCGAAGGATGTCAACGCGCTGTATTTACTTGCGTACATGAGAAGTGACCGTGGCCTCGATTTAATTCAAGGCATGGCCCACGGATCGGCAAAATCCATGGTCAACATCCCTAAAACTCAGCTGGCAAGGCTGCCGGTTCCGGTTCCTCCGCTCGAGCTCCAACAGGAGTTCGCCGACTTCGTCGCCCAGGTCGACAAATCGAAATTTGCCGTACAAAAGGCCCTCGATGAGCTAAACGCCACGACGAAGAAAATCTTGAACCAGGAGTTAGGGCTCGGAAATGTTTAACGAGGACAACACCATCGAGCAAATGAGCGTCGAGGCGCTTGCCAGCCTTGGCTGGAGATACGTGGCTGCCGAAGACCTCCCGCGCCGCCATGCCGACGTCATGGTCGAGCCCATGGTCAAGGACGCCCTCATCAGGCTTAACCCGGAGATTGCAGAAGACCCCGATCGCGCCGACGAGATCATCTACCGACTCAGGGCCCTCATTCAGTCCACAAGTCCGCAGAACCTGGTCTCCACCAACGAGCGGTTCAAAAAGCTCGTCATCGAGGAGAACTCATTCCCCTACGGCAAAGACGGCCGCATGGTCCCCATCCGCTTCTTTGGCACGGCGGCGGACGGCGATCTTGACAAAAACGAGTACATCGTCACCAACCAGTGGGTCTACCCCCAGGAACAGGGCGGCAAGCGCCTCGACCTCGTCCTTCTTGTCAATGGATTTCCGCTCGTCATCGGCGAGCTCAAGACGCCGGTGCGCGATTCGATAACCTGGCTCGACGGCGCTGGCGACATCGCTAAATATGAGAAGAGCATCCCGCAGATGTTCGTCTGTAGCGCCATCAACTTCGCCAGCGAAGGAAAATGCTATCGCTACGGGTCGGTGAACATGCCTCCCGAGATGTGGGGACCCTGGCATGAGGGCGACAAGAAGAGCGAGGGCACACTTGCCGACGTCAAGAGAAGCATGGCATCCATGCTCACCCCCTCGAACGTCATGGACATCTTCCAGTTCTTCACGCTCTTCGCCACCGACAAGAAGCATCGACGCATCAAGCTGATCTGTCGCTACCAACAGTTCGAGGGCGCGAACCTCATCGTGGACCGCGTCCGCGCAGGATACCCGAAGCGTGGCCTCATTTGGCATTTCCAGGGCTCAGGAAAGTCACTGCTCATGGTATTCGCCGCCCAGAAGCTGCGCATGGTCCCCGAACTCAAGAACCCGACCGTCGTCATCGTGGATGACCGAATCGACCTCGAGACCCAGATCACAGGGACCTTCAACGCATCCGATATCCCCAACCTCGCAAGCGCCGGCAGCAAGGAGGAGCTTGAGTCCTTCTTCAAGCAGGACATGAGAAAGGTCCTCATCACCACCATCTTCAAATTCGGCGAGGTTGCGGGGACGCTCAACGAGCGCGAGAACATCATCCTCATGGTCGACGAGGCGCACCGCACCCAAGAGGGCGACCTCGGCGAGAAGATGCGACTCGCCTTGCCAAACGCCTTCTTCTTCGGCTTGACCGGCACGCCCATCAACCGAACCGACAAGAACACGTTCCACACCTTCGGTGCCAAAGAGGACAAGTCCGGCTACATGAGCCGCTATTCCTTCGCCGACTCCATCCGCGACCACGCCACATTGCCGCTCCATTTTGAAACCGTTCCCGTCGAGCTCCACGTCAACCAAGAGGTCGTGAACGCCGCCTTTGACGAAATGACCCGAGACCTCAGCAAAGAGGACAAGGCGGAACTCACCAGGCGCGTCAAGATCGAAGCCGTCATGAAGGCCCCCGACCGCATTCACAAGGTGTGTGAACACATTGCCAAACACTTCAAATCGAAGGTTGAGCCCGACGGCTTCAAGGCGCAGGTAGTCTGCTACGACCGAGAGTGCTGCCTGCTGTATAAGGAGGAGCTCGACAAGCTCTTGGGCGCTGATGCAGTCACCATCGTCATGGACACGAACAACGACAAGGAGGACCGGTACAAGGCATATCGTCGCGATCGCGATGCCGAAGAAAAGCTCCTTGACCGTTTCCGCGACCCGGACGATCCACTCAAGATTCTCATCGTCACTGCAAAGCTGCTCACGGGGTTCGATGCGCCCATCCTGCAAACTCAGTACCTTGACAAGCCCTTGCGCGACCACACGCTGTTGCAGGCAATCTGTCGAACCAACCGCGTCTACAACGACAAGAAGACATTCGGTCTCATTGTCGACTATATCGGCCTCTTCGACAACGTCGCCAAGTCTCTGCACTTCGACGAGGCCGAGGTGCAGAAGGTTATAACCAACATCGACGAGGTAAAGGCCGAGCTACCCGGGCTTATGCATTGCTGTCTTGAGTACTTCTCAACGGTCAGAGACCGCCGCAGCGCGGATTGGGAGTCCCTTCTCGAAGCTCAACAATGCCTGCCAACGACAAAGGTGAAAGACCAGTTTGGGGCCGACTTCTCGGTCTTGAACAGAGCGTGGGAAGCCCTTTCGCCCGACGCATGTCTCAATCCCTACAAGCCCGATTTCATCTGGCTCTCGCAGGTCTACGATTCCGTGAGACCGGTAGACAATCGCGGGAAGCTCATCTGGGCAGCGCTCGGGCCCAAGACAATCGAGCTCGTGCACGAGAACATCACCGTCGAGAGAGTCCGAGACGATGACGACATCCTTGAGCTCGACGAGGACATGATCGAGCACTTCATCAACGACAAGAGCAATACCGAGAAGATCACGCGTAAGCTGGAGATAGATCTCGTCGCCCGAATCCGCAGGCACGATAAGAATGGCAAGTTCCAGAAGCTCGGCGAGCGCCTGGAGGACCTGAGGGAACGTCACGAGCAAGGTCTCATCAACAGCGTCGAGTTCCTCAAGATGCTCATCGACCTCGCCAAAGAAGCACGAGCCGCCGAAAAGGAAGTCGTGCCCGAGGAAGAGGAGGACAAGGGAAAGGCTGCTCTCACTGAGCTCTTTAACGGCATCAAGAACGGCGACACGCCTATCATCGTCGAGAACATCGTCAATGACATTGACGAGATCGTTAAGATAACTCGCTTCGACGGCTGGCAAGCTACCACGGCTGGCGTGAAAGAGGTTAAAAAACAGCTCCGTGCCATTCTGTGGATGCGCTATAAGCTCAAAGACCAGGCTCTTTTTGATAAGGCGTATTCGTATATCGAACTCTACTATTAGGTAACAGAAGACAGAGTTCTAGGGACGCTCCGCATTAACCATTTCATAGGATGTGGAGCGTCCCAATTTGAACGAGTAACGTCTTGCGATGGGCGAATGCTGCAGTCCCAATGGCTCGATAACCTTTTCTTAGTCTGGTGTTTAAGTCTTCACTAGAAGCCATCCACACTTTGTAGTTAATTGATTCCTTCTTCACAGGCGAAACGACAATATTGTCTGCCCCGCCTACCTCCCCTCCGCCTTCAGCCTCAGCAGCAGGTCTCCCAGCTCGGGGCACTTGCTGGAAAGGCGCGTCTGGGGTCGCTCGCCCATCCCCCAACGCTGGCGGACTTCCTGGGCGTGCGGACTCACGCGGTAGTCCCCATCCATCATCTGCTTGAGCAGCTTGGCGGTCACGCGCGCATCGGCTAGGGCGCTGTGGGCGTGGCCCGTCGACTCGTCGAACTCGATACCAAACCACGTCGCCGCGTCACTCAAAGAGACGCACCCGTGGCTGCCCACGTCCATGATCGAGGTGTAAAACGCCTGCAGGTCGGCCCAGTCCGTAGGAAATGCGGCAAGGTCGATGTGTTTTGCCTGGCACTCGGTCAAAAGCTGTCGACGATCCGCCCCGCTCCAACGACCACCTGGGCGGAGTAGCGACCGATCCAATCGCTGAGCCTTTTGATCACCGCATAGAGCGGATCGGCCATCGCGGTGTCCACAGCCGATATCCCCGTGAGCTCGCACACGGGATGCGCAACGCCTTCGGTAAATTCAGTCTGAACAAACTGCGAGAACTCGCCCATAACGTTGCCGTGGTAATCGAGCTTGACGGCGCCGACCTCGATAATCTCATTGCGCAGTCCACGACGCTGGCGCTGCTTTGGCACCGGCGCAGACTCAGGGTCCAACACGATCTGGCACGCAAAGTTCGTCGTATCGATAGCCGAGATACACGGCGTCTTTTCAGCTGACACGGTTATGGCCTTTCTCCGTTGCTTGCCGCTTGCTACATAAGCGGCTACATTGCCGTAAGGATAGGCGCTCGTGCGGACATGAAATCGCACAGCACAGCTTTCCGGCATCCTTGCGTAAAGCCACACTTTGAGAGAATCACGTCACTGTTATTATCGAACATATATTCGTATTTATAGCAGTACTTTGATAGAATTGCAGTTGTTGACGGCAGTTCCATGTGCCGGGCAGCGCCCTCCATGCGACGGGAGGTGATGCCCATGACCGATCTGACTGATTTCGTGAAGCTCCTGACCGCTTTGGTCTCGCTCCTCACGGCGCTTATCGGACTTACCGAGGCACTCAAGCAGCGTACGAAGCAGAAAAAGAGGGGTCGACGCCACTAAGGCATTGACCCCTTAATCGAAGTAACGGCGCTGCCCAGCATTCCACCACTTGGGCTGCCGTCGACTTTATTTTACCCACGGGCGCCAGGTTTAACAAATGGAATTTCGGTTACGAAGTCCGGGGCTCGCCCCTCTACTCCAGCCACCATTCCACATCCACGGAGCACTCGACCTCGATAGGCTCTGGCTCCAGCACCGTCACCTTGGAATCAGCCGATCCCGCAGGAGCTCCGAGCGCAAAATCGGCCGCACTTGCATAGCAAAGCCGATCCATGCTGCCAAGCTGACTGTTGTAGGAGATATGCTTGACGCCATCCAGCTTAGAACCCGATGCCGCCGCAAGCGCCTGCGCATTGTTGCGAGCTCGCTCGACGACGCGGGCGATGAGGGCATCCTCGGCAGCACGCCGGTCGGCTAGATCAAAACCTACGCTCATGTCGGCGCGCGAACCGCAGGTGTTAAGAGCCGTCCATATAGCGGCGACATCGACGACGTCAATCGACGCGGCGATTGTGCCGTAGGCATGGTAGCTATAGCCAGTAATCGTCGCCTTTCTGCGTGTCGTTCGCGCGTAGCAGGCGTAACCACGACACGTTAGCTCGTCATCCAAACCAAAGGGCACCAATGCCGCAGCGACCTTAACGCGATCGGCGTTGTAGTCGTTCAGGCACGCCTCCTTGGTATCGAAGCTTCCTCCAAAGCAGATGCTAAACACGACGCGATCGGGCATCACCTCGTCCTCGATCTCGGCGCCAACGCTCACGAACCCAGCTTTATCCATCGACATGACATCCGTCCTTTCCACGAATGGCTACGTTGCGGTAAGCGTAGCCGCCCGTGCGGACATAAAAGCGGGACGCAATATACCATGCGCCAAGCACACGCCATGCAGACGGCCCCAAGAGAGTCGACCGCCTATTCGAATGTGTGAAAAAGATTGAGGCCCGGTGACTTGAATCAGCGGTCATCCCGGGCCCATCAGAGCTCGTAGAGCTCTTGGTTGCTTTGGTCTCGCTCTTCACGGCGCTTATCGAACTTTCCGAGGCACTCAAGCAGCATTCGAAGCATAACAAGTCGCTGCCATTAAGGCACTGACCTCTTGACCAAGCAACGGCGCTGCCCAGCTATCACCCTTGGGCTGCCGTCAACTTTATTCTATCCGCGAGCATCTGGTTTACCAAATGGATTTTCGGTAAAGGAAGCACGGCACGCCCGCAAAACCACTACGCCCCAAGTGCCGCCATGGGAATCACCGCCACGCCGTCGTCGCGTGTGTAGGCAATGCTCCCCTTTCCAACCACGACCGCCAAAAACGCCGGCGCGGCATTCTGGGCGGCAGGATTGGAGAGCACTTTCCTCTCCAGCGCCTTGAGATTTCTCGCTCCATCGTCTGCTTTCGCATCACTCAGCTTGACCTCGATGGCTCCCCAGCGCCCGTCGTGCTCAACGATCAGATCGACCTCAAGGCCCTTCTCATCTCGGAAATAATGGACACTGTTGTCGACACCGCCGTAGGTGGAAAGGAACACGCGCACGTCGCGCAGGACGAGATTCTCAAAGAGCATCCCCAGCGTTTGCATATCGCCAAGCAGCCGCTCAGGGGTAGCCCCCAGCAACGCCGCCGCAAGTGACGGGTCACAGAAGTAGCGCTTGGGGCGCACGCGAACGCGGGCCTTCGAGCGCATGGGCGGCTCCCATCCGCACAGGTCCTCGGTCAGCTTGAGCCTGTTGAAGAGGTCCAAGTACGCAGCGATGGTCCTCTCGTCGGGGCCCGCCTCACCGTACGAGGCGTCCTTTACGAGCGTCTTGTACGTGACAGCCTGGCTCTCGTTCATGGCAAGAGCTCGCAAAAGGCCGTGTGCAAGCTCGGGCGACATGCCCTCGTCCAGCACGTTGACGTCGAGCACCGAGTGCACGTACTGGCTTGCCGTCTCTCGCGCAAGATCTTCCGAAAGCCCAAGATTTGCAGGCCAACCGCCCCTGCAGCACCAGCGGGCGACGTCATCCACCGTGCTCTCGCGACGCTGAGGGGCAAAATCCTCGCCCTTAAAGAGGCTTGCCAGTGACACGAGCGGCTCGCCGTCGCCCGACTCACACAGGGCCATGGGGCGCATTGACAGACGGGCGATCCTACCCGTGCCGGAATGACGAACATGGCTGCGCTCCTCGCTTTTGAGCGCGGTCGAGCCCGTGAGCAAAAGTGTCCCCCGTTCGTTGCCGCTCGCGTCCACGAAACGCCGGGCGGCATCCCAAACCTCGGGCACCTCCTGCCATTCATCGACCAGGTGTGGCGCATCGCCGATGAGCGCCAGGCTTGGGTCGACCTCTGCCGCCGCACGCTGCGCAGGCTCATCGAGCCTGGAGACGCTCGCCGAGCGAGAGAGCGCCGTCCAGGTCTTGCCGCACCATTTGGGGCCGTTGATCTCCACACAGCCAAACGCCCGCATAAGGGTGTCGAGGCGCTCCTCTATGAGCCGGGGCCTATATCCCTTTTGGGTCAATCTCTTTGGTGCATCCACAGACGGCCGTCCCTCTCTATCACGCGATATGCGAAATTACGCCATTCTCAATGCTGATTTTACGCTACTTTCAATGTAGTTTTTACGCCATGACAGATGTAGTTTTTACGCCATTTTCATTGAAGGTTTTACGCTTGGCATCCTTAGCGCGACCCATTCCGAGCATCACATCAGAGCGTGCTTGGTTATCTCCGCTCGCACATCTCGGCAAACGAAATCAGCTTGGCATCTCCCCTGCTCGCCGCAGCTTCCTGACATCCTTGCGTAAAGCCTCGCTTCGAGAAGATCGCATAGCTTTTGTGCTGCCGCCTAAAGAGCTCGCTTCGGTATACGAGCTTTTGCAGCACGTCTTCGCCCGCCGGTTCATTGCGCCATTTGCACTCCGCAAACAGCGCAGTGCCCTCGCCATCGTCAACAATCAAGTCGATTTCTTCCTGCGTATGTGTGCGATTATCCGTCCCCCACCAGCGCCCGACGCTCGCCGGAACCACATCGAGCTGGCCCGCGCGCGCGAGTTCGTACACGTATTGCCTGCATATAAGCTCAAAGACCGTACCCATGTAATCCGATACGTGCGGCTCAATGCGCTTATACGCCATCTCGACCATATCGTTTTGAATCAGCCCAATGTTCTGCGGCACAAACTTGTACCAGAACCTAAACATCTGGTCGCTCAGCAGATACACGGCTCGCTTATTGCTCGTCTCGTTTAGGGGCAGCTCGCGCTCGACAATCCCAAGCGACGCCAGCTTATCCACATAGCTCTTTACGTTGCTCGCAGGGATTCCCGTAGAGCTCGCAATCTCCGAGATCCTCGAGCGCCCCTGAGCAATTGCTTGCACGATCGCATCATATTGCTCGGGATTGCGGCACTCTTGCAACAGCAGGTTACTCGGTTCCTCAAAGAGATAGCCCGTAGGAGTAAGAAAAAGACGCTTGATGTTGTCCTTGAGCGATACGGCAGGATCGACTTTCTCGATATATGCAGGAATGCCGCCCGTCATGCCATAGCAAACCGCAGCGTCTTCGCGACTCATGCTCTGCCACAGGCCGAGGGTCGTCGTAAAATCGAGCGGCATGATCTTAAACTGGGCCGTACGCCTACCGTATAGTGGACTCTCGTAGCCCAACACCTGTTCCTCCATAAACGAAAGAGACGACCCGCACAGGATAAGCATGAGCTTGGTCTCTTTGTACAGGTGGTCGATCTTGTCTTGCAGCAACGAGCTGATCTCGGGATTCGATTGGGCGAGATAGGGATACTCGTCAATCACGACAATCAAACGTTCCGTGCGAGTCATGGTGACCAATGCATCGAACGCCTCGTCAAAGCTACGAAACGACACGCCTGCAGCACCAACCGAACCCGCAAGTATCGCCTGGCTAAAGCCGTGCAGGTTTGCCTCTGCATTGGTACGACGAGCTTGAAAGTAAATAGCCTTCTTGCCTTGAATGAACTCTGTGATAAGGCGCGTTTTACCTACGCGACGGCGGCCGTAAATCACAGGCATCTCAAAGGAGCCCGTGCCATACAGTCGATTGAGCTCGGACATTTCCGCTGTTCTTCCGATAAACACGGGGCCATCCTTCCTTTACGTTATAGCTAGCTATATTATACCTTCCTATAATATAGCTAGCTATAACGTAATTCGACAAGCGGAGCACGAAAAGGGGCGGTACACCCCCGCACGTGGACCGTTCTGGAAAATGCATCCCGTTCTGGAGCCAAAAAATGGGCCGTAGTTTCCGCCAAGCATGCCATCCGGAAAGCACGTCCCATTCCGAGTGGCAATTCCGGGTCACAGTTTCCGCAGATACAAGGCGACAGTCCGCCGGCCTTATCACATGCCTTCAAATATGCGATCCAGAAACACAAAACAGCAGATAGAATGCTCTTTTTCAAAAAGTACACGTCCCGAAACTTACCAAGACTTCATATCCAGCTACCGTTCACGGTCGCCGATTACCGCCCACCGATTCGGATGTAAAGATGTCGCCGAAAACAGGCCATCTACCTGCATGGTTAGATTTTGGTCAGCTTTTGGTCAGTTGAGCGGCAAGTTCCAGCTGATACGTTTTTGCTACCTAAAAGGAGGCGGTAGCTCATGACCCATTGCAATGACCAGCTCATCGACCAACTGCTCACTCAAGCCGAACAAGAGGGGCGCTGTCTGATTCCCCCGAGCACGGCGATCCGAAAAGCGCTCCTTCGGCGCACCGGTGGCACGGTTGTCTCGCCCATGCCGGGGTTGTTTGCGCGAAAAACGCGCTGGGATGAACTCAACCGAGCGCAACGCCATTGCGAGATCCTCCGCGCCCTTGCGATCATCCACCCCGATTGGACGTTCTGCTCGTTTTCGGCCGCCTGTCTGCTGGGGCTCGAGGTCTCGTGGCGGCACCTGAATGTCGTGCATGTCTGCAGCTCGACAAAGCCGTCGGCTCGCCCGGGCGCACATATTCAGCGGCACCAGATTGAGCCGGCCGGAGCAATACACAGAGCCGGCATATCGATAACGCCGCCTATCCAAACGGTCACAGATTGTCTGCTGCAAACTGGTTTTGCCGATGGTATGCCCATTGCCGATTCGGTGATCTCAAAGCTCGGCCTTGCGCGGGAACAGCTGATGGAGGCCGTCGAGCAACGAGCGACCGCCCGCAATGGTCGCACGATTCGCACCGCCCTCACGACACTTCGATATGCCGACGCCCGCGCCGAGAGCGGCGGGGAATCGGGCGCCCGAGCCATCATGATCGAGACCGGTTTTGCGCCCGATCAGCTCCAGTATGAGCTGACGGACCCCTTCGATTCGACCGAGACCATGCGAACGGATTTTGCCTGGGAACGTCAAGCCAGGGAGCTCACACTGGGCGAACTCGACGGGCTTGTCAAATATACCGACCAGGCCATGCTTGCGGGACGCACTACGGCCCAGACGCTCGTTGCCGAGCGCCAGCGCGAGGCACACCTATCGCTCTACGGCCATCCTCTCATCCGCTTTACCATGAACGAAGTCCGTTCGGCAGGCATGCTCGCGAAAAAGCTGCAGATGGCAGGCATCCGGCAGACCGCGCTGCCGACATGGCTCAACGACGTGGAGCTGTAGGGGCTGCTGAGCTTATGCCCGCCTGCCTGCCAAACTGGGACACACATTCCGGTTGGCAGCACCCGCGGAAACCATGTCCCAGGCTGAGTGCTCAAAACGGGATGCGCTTTCCAGATGGCATGCCTAGCGGAAACCGTGTCCCGGAATCAAGGCCTAGAACGGGACAGACTTTCCGGTTGAAGCGCCCAGCGGAAACTGCATCCCGGAATAGACGCTCAAACTGGGACGCAGTTTCCGCTGAGGTTCCATCCGGAAACCGTATCCCACTCCGAGCGTCAATTCTGGGATGAACTTTCCGCCAGAGGGTTCAGCCGGAAACGGTATCCCATTCTGAAGCGAAATTCTGGGACGCAGTTTCCGGTTGAGGGCTGTTCCGGAAAGTGCATCCCATTCCAGGCGCGGATTCCGGGATGCACTTTCCATTTGAAGCTCCAACCGGAAAGTGCATCCCACTCTGGAGCCGAATTCCGGGACGTACTTTTCGCCAGAGGCTCTACCGGAAAACGAATCCCATTCTGAGCGTCGAATCCGGGATACAGTTTCCGTTTGAAGCCCCGTCCGGAAAGCACGTCCCATTCTGGAGCCGAAATCTGGGACACAGTTTCCGCTCCAGACAAAAGGCCCCGGCTCGCGATGGAGCCGGGGCCAAAGGCGCAGCATATGCAGTTGATGTTGAGCGCGAACGGCCCGTTAGCAATGCCGTCCGCGCTCTACCCTAGCCGCGGTGACGGGCGCGGCTGTACGGCGTATCCACCATGGGCAGATCCGGACGCAGCTTGCCGTCAAACGCGCGATAGGCATTCTGCACGGCGGGCGCCGTGGGGATCGTTGCGATCTCGCCGATGCCCTTGCCGCCGTATGCCACAGGCAGCAGCTCGTCCTTCTCCACGTAGATGGCGTGGATATCCGGAATCTCGGGCGCGCGGAACAGCCCGAGCGTGCCGTACCTTGCCTGGGGCACGCAGTCCTTGAGCGGCCAGTCCTCGGTAAGCGCATAGCCCATACCCATAAGCACGCCGCCTTCGATCTGACCCTGAATGGAGATGGGGTTGACCACCTTGCCGGAATCGTGCGCAGCATAGACCTCGCTCACGCGGCCGTCGTCGTCCAAAATGACCACATGCGTGGCAAAGCCGTAGCAGATGTGGCTCT
>OGOL01002973.1_pt1 | contig 12253 bp, 10 predicted proteins | sample 1552641 | NCBI WGS metagenome assembly OGOL01 (sample SAMEA2580140, study PRJEB22360) | human gut metagenome | biome: human gut; feature: human-associated habitat; material: faeces | place: Denmark | collected 2008/2010 | reverse complement strand
CGGAAATGGATTCCTGCATCACGACGCGCTGTTTCAGACCGATCTTCTTGCCGGCGATGGCGGCGCCCGCCACACCCATCTTCAGCCCGGCGATGAGCACCAGGTCGAGGATGATGTTGGTGATGGAAGCGCAGGCGAGGTAGATGACCGAGCGGCGGGAGTTGCCCGCCGCGTTGAGGATGCCGGCTGCCATGTTGTAGACGACGCTGAACAGCACGCCGCCGAAGTAGAGCTTCATATAAGTCACGGCGTCGCCGAGGACTTCTTCGGGGGTGTTCATCCAGACCAGCAGGCTGCGACTGACGGCGATGCCGCCCACCGTCAGGATGAGGCCGAGGATGACCGCGATGGCCAGCGAGGTGTGGACGGCGATGCGCGTTTCCTTTTTATCTTTTGCGCCGAGATACTGGCTCACAACGACGCCGGCGCCGACGGCCACGCCCTGACTGAAACCGATGAGCAGGTAGATGGGCGAGCCGCTGGAACCCACAGCGGCCAGAGCGTTGCTGCCCAGAAAGTTGCCGACGATAATGGAGTCGGCGGTGTTGTAAAGCTGCTGGAGCAGGTTGCCCAGGATGAGCGGCACCGAGAAGAGCAGGATGCTTTTCCAGATGCTGCCCTCGGTCATGAGCAGGGTCTTTTTCTGCTGCGGCTGTGCCGGTGCGGCCATAGTGTCTCCTCCCTCAAAAATGCAGGAATTTCATAGGTATTTCACAATAAACTTAACAATACATCGTTCTGTGCCGAATGTCAAGCAGAACGGAAAAGAAAGCCCTCAGACTTTCCACATCTTGTTTGCAGATTGTTCAAAACTAACTCAAAGAAACTCCATTTTTATCCGGTACAATAAAGGTGCAGTCGGGAAGACAAGAACGAGATCCCCCATCTCCGGCTTTTGACTTTCCATAAATGCCATGCAGGCAGGATTCATGCGCAGCCCCGCAGCGGGTGCCGCGCCCCTAAAAAAATACTGTCCCCCACCTATGCGAGGCAATAGCCACGGCGGCGGACAGACTACCAACAACCTCCTAGCAGCCGCAAATGTTTAGGAGTTCTCATACACAGGCAGCGCCGCTTTCTCCTCCTTTCCACGGCGCTGCCTGTTTTTGTATTACAAATCCATTTCCCAATAGGCTCCCCTCGATAGGGGAGCTGTCTGCGAAGCAGACTGAGAGGTTGCAAAAAAGCCCATCGCACAGCTGCGCGATGGGCTTTTGACGTTCTTATCGCATATCGTGCAGGCGCTCTGCCGGGAGGGAGGCTTGTAGCAGGCTCCATGCGGCGTCGAGGCTGTCGTTCAGCAGATAGGCCTGATTCTGCTGGACATAGAGGTAAATGGCGTTGGGGGTGCGGTAGGCCAGATGCATATCGTGCCACGCATACTTGCGGCTCGCCTCAGGCTTGTCCTGCTCGCCGGCCATCCAGACCGACAGTCCTTCGTCGTCCAGCAGCAGCCGGTAGAAGGGGCGGGGCAGGCCCATCTTTTTGATCTGGAGGCTCAGGGAGTGGAAAAACGTCCAGAAGTAGACGGCCGGCACGCCCAGCGCCACCACGGCCAGCACCACCGTAAGCAGGGCTGCGCCGTCTTTCTGGCCCACCTGCGACAGGCAGACGCCGGCAGACACCAGCAAAATGGCCGTGAACGCCAGAGGCCGGTGCCACGCCTTGCGGTGGCGCAGCAGGTCAAAGGCGGCAAAATCGTGGAAGGATGCAGCATCCATCTGGACGGAAACGGAGATCGGCTGAGACATAAAAATACCCTCCTTTTTGGTCATAGTACCATATTATTTTCCAACAATCAAGGATGATATTGCGCAGATGCCCTAAAATGTGCTAAAATAGGACGAAAAAGAAAGTTTATGGAGCTTTCGCTCTGACGGCGGACAGGCCGGATAAGGCGGAAGATGCGCGGCAGAATATCACAGAGAAGGAGGATGGGTGCGTGGGGCGCAGGATGACCCTGAAAGGGCAGATCAGTCTTTGCCTGGCAGCGTTTTTTCTGGCGCTGGCGGGGCAGATATTCTTGAGCTTTTACCAGTCCGGCACCGTGCTGCGGGAACTGGACGACCAGATGGGCAACTTCAACGCCATCAGCCGCTTCCAGAACGGCGTGGAGCGGAGCCTTTCGGCCATGGAAGATTACCGCTGGGAGTACGGCGACGCCAAAGCGCTGACAGAGGAGCTCCACAGCGCCTTTTCCGTCACCAACGCATGGCTCTGGCGCATCGAGAGTGACCTTGGCACTGTAAGTGATGAGCAGTATCTGCTCTACAATGCCGTTTCCACTACCTACGACAGCTACACCGCACTGGTGGACCAGCTGGAGGAAGCGGTGGCCGCCGGTCAGGACACGAAAGCCGCCCAGCTCTACTATAATAAGATCGTACCCTGCGGCGGCTATCTGCGCCAGTACACCCAGCAGCTGCTGAACACGGCCATCACCGACGCTCAGGGGACTTACACCACCGTGTCGGCCCTCAGCGACCGGGTGAAATGGGCGCAGACCGTCGTGGTGGCGCTCTGCCTTGCGCTGGGCTGCGTCATGGCCTTCTCGGTGCTGACGCTGCTGACCCCGGTGCAGCAGATGATCGGCGCCTCCCGGGAAGTCACCCGGGGCGAGTTCGACTCGCCCGACCTGCCTGCGCCCCGTCAGCCGGAAATGGCCCAGCTGACCGAAGCCTTCAACCACATGAAGCATTCGATGGCCGAGCAGGTGACCACCCTGCGGGAGAAAAACGAGATGGAGCGGGAGCTCCACCGCCAGAAGACGGAAGCTCTGGAATTACAGAACCGGATGGAGCGCAGCCGTTTGCAGCAGCTGCGCAGCCAGATCGACCCCCATTTCCTTTTCAACACCCTGAACGTCATTTTACAGACCGCCGGACAGGAAAAAGCCTACCGCACGCAGGCCCTCATCACGGCTCTGTCGCACCTGCTGCGCTACAGCCTGATGAGCAACGACGAGCAGGTGCCGCTGGCCCGGGAAGTGCGCATCGTGGATGAGTATTACTCCATTTATCACGTCCGCTTCGGCGACCGGGTGAAGATGGTGTGGCGCATCTCCGACTCCCTCGATTTGACGGAGACGATGGTGCCGTCCTTCATCTTGCAGCCCATCGTGGAGAATGCCTTCAAGCACGGCATCTCGCCCAAGGAAGAGGGCGGCGTGGTGCGCATCCGCATCAACCCGCTGCGGGATAAGGGGCTGCTCTATATCAGCGTCTGCGACAACGGCGTGGGAATCCAGCCCGAACAGCTGGCCCAGCTGAAAGCCGCGCTGGCCCAGCCCGGGGAGCGCTGGGAGCATATCGGCGTCTATAACGTGGCCGCACGGCTGCGGCTTCTGGATAAACGGGGGCGGCTGGTCATCCGCTCTCACCCGGGCCGGGGTACGGCCATCAGGATGTACCTGCCCCTTGTAGAACTTTTGGAGGAGGATTTGGACGATGATACGCCTGTTGATCGCGGATGACGAAAAGCTGGAGCGGGAGGCGCTTGCGGAGCTGGTCCAGCGCCGTTTTGAGCGGGAAGTGGTTCTGGAGATGGCGGAAAATGGCCGCAAAGCTGCCGACACGGCGGTGCTGTGGGGCGCGGACCTCATCCTGATGGATATTGAGATGCCGGGCATGAGCGGTCTCGACGCTGCCCGCGCCGTGCTGGCCCAGCGGCCTTCCTGCCGGGTCATCTTCGTCACAGCCTACAGCCTGTTCCAGTATGCCCACGAGGCGGTGCATCTGGGGGCCTGCGACTATCTGCTCAAGCCGGTGGACCCCGACGAGCTGGAAGCCTCGGTGCGCCGGGCTATGCGGCAGATCGAGACGGAGCGGAAGCTGGAAGAGCTGGCCGCCGCCCAGCCCCAGCCGGAGCAGACGGAGACCGAAGAAGAGGCAGAAGACGCCCCCGAGGAGAGCGAGAACAGCCAGACGGCCCTTGTCATGGCCCATGTCCGCCGCTACCTCGAGGATAATTATATGTTCGATCTGTCGCTGGACAGCGTGGGCGAGATCCTGCACATCAGCCCGGCCTACCTGTCGGCGCAGTTCAAGAAGTATCAGAAGATGAACTTCCTCGACTGCCTCACCGAGCTGCGCATCAACGCGGCAAAGGAATTGCTGTCCGACCCCTTCCGCTCCTCGGCGGAGGTGGCGTCGATGGTGGGCTACGAGGACGCCAGCTACTTCGCCCGGGCGTTCAAGAAACGCACCGGCATGACTCCCACCCAGTACCGCCGTCAGGCCGGCCAGAAGGCAAAGGCTGACCCGGAGGCCGGGCTGTGAGCGGGCGGAAAATTTCCCGCCGCAGTGTGCTGACGCTGGCCGCCTGTACGGCGCTGGGTGCTGTGGGCTGCAGCAAGACGGAAGAGTACACCGGCCCGGAGCTCATCCTGCGCTACGCCGAGAACCAGCCCGAGGATTATCCCACCACTCAGGCCGCTCTGGCCTTCGCCGACCTCGTGGCCGAGCGGACGGAGGGGAGGGTCAAAGTCGTGGTCTACAGCGGCGGGGAGCTGGGGGCCGAACAGAGCGTCATCGAGCAGATGCAGTATGGCGGCATCGACTTTGCCCGCGTCTCCCTGAGCCAGCTGTCCGAGTATCAGCCGGCCCTGAGCGTATTGCAGCTTCCTTTTCTCTATACCGATGCGCCCCAGATGTGGCGGGTGCTGGACGGTGAGATCGGCGATGAATTCCTCTCCGGCCTCGGCGCGATAGACCTCGTGGGCCTGTCGTGGTTCGACGCCGGCGTCCGCAGCTTCTACACCCGCGAAAAGGTGGAGACGCTGGCGGACCTCGCGGGGCTGACGCTCCGGGTGCAGGAGTCGGACATGATGAGCGAGATGATACTGGACCTCGGCGCAAAGCCCGCGCAGGTGGTCTATAGCCGGGTCTATGCAGCCCTGCACAACGCCGAGATAGACGGCGCGGAAAACAACTGGCCCAGCTATGAGGCCATGGGCCACTATGAGGTGGCCCCCTATTTCTTAAAGGATGAGCACACCCGTGTGCCGGAGCTGCAGCTGGCCAGCGAGGCCGCGATGGAAAAGCTGGCAGAGCTGGACGAACGCTTCCCGGACATCATCCGCACCTGCGGAAAGGAGAGCGCTCTGACCGAACGCCGCCTCTGGGCGGAGCGGGAGGCCAGCGCCGAGAAGCATATGCGGGAATGGGGCGTGGAGGTGACGACCCTCTCCGCCGCCGAGAAAGCCCGCTTCCGGGCGGCAGTCGAGCCTATGTACGCGGCTTTTGAGGAGCAGAGCCGCCTCATCCAGCGCATCCGCGAAGCCTGAAAAGCGCCAGAGATATTACATTGTATTCATCTTGTTGGGCAGTGTGCTGAACAAACTGCACCGCGGCTTGTAAGAAATGCACAAAAGTGTTTCTCACATTTTTTTGAAAAACAGGACATTTTTCATAAGCCCTTGTTCTGACTAAAAAATTTTGCTAAAGTGTGTACAGTAAATGAACGGACGGTGTGCGACCCGTGCAGAGCGCACCGCCCTGAATGAGGAAAATCTAAGGAGGATTTTATCATGAAGAAGATTTCTCGTCGCAGCTTTCTGGCAGCAGCCGGTGTTTCCGCCGCTGCTCTGGCACTGACCGCCTGCGGTGGCTCCGGCAACAGCACTGCTGCTTCTACCGCTACCTCTGCTGCAGCTTCCACCGCTCCCGCCGGTGATGCCGCAGCTGCTGCTTCCGACCCGAAGGTGACTCTGGTCTACGCCGAGGTCAACCCGCTGGATACCATCGTCGGCCAGACCGGTTCTCACTTCAAGGAGAAGGTCGAGGAGCTGACCGGCGGCTCCGTCGTCGTCGATGTGCAGGCTTCCGGCGTTCTGGGCTCTGAGAACGACGTTCTGGACGCTATCCTCGGCGGCTCCACCTCCATCGACATCAGCCGTATCTCCGCTTTCGCACTGACCAGCTACGGCTGCAACAAGTCCAAGCTGCTGTCCATCCCCTTCACCTTCGAGAACCGCGCACACTTCTGGAACTTCGCCAACAGCGATCTGGCACCTGAGTTCCTGAACGAGCCCCAGGAGCTGGGCCTGCCCGTTCGTGGTATCTTCTACGGCGAGGAGGGCTTCCGTCACTTCTTCACTGTCAAGCCTGTTTCCGGCATCGCTGATTTCAAGGGCCTGAAGCTGCGCGTGTCCAACGACCCCGTCATGAACGGCATGGTCGAGGGTCTGGGCGCTAACCCCACCGTCGTCTCCTTCGGTGAGCTGTACAGCGCACTGCAGACCGGCGTTGTCGATGGCGCTGAGCAGCCCATCGCAAACTACAAGTCCAACGCCTTCCCCGAGGTCGCTAACAACCTGATCCTCGACGGCCATACTCTGGGCGCTGTGCAGGCTGTCATCACCGACAACGCCTGGAACAAGCTGACCGAGAACCAGCAGGCTGCCGTCATGGAGGCTGCTGCGGATACGCAGGCCTTCAACGCTGACCTGTCCGAGACCGCTGAGAACAAGGTCCTCGACGAGCTGAAGTCTTCCGGCTGCAACGTCATCGATGTCCCCGATAAGGCTCCCTGGCAGGAGGCTTGCGCTAAGGTCATCAGCGAGAACACCTCGGATCAGGCTGAGCTGTATCAGCAGCTGCTGGATATGAAGGCCTGATAAAAGCGCCTTTATCCTGAAGTAGTACATAGCCCGGCGGGGGACTACGGGATACGCCCGCAGACCCGCCGGGCTTTTTATAAGAGTATGGAGGAGATCCTATGCCGAAAATCTTTACCACTCTGGATAAGATCAAGCCGGCGTACGACGTCACCTACAAAGTGGTCCTGTTTATCTGCAAGATTCTGCTGATCGTGGATATTCTCATCACCACCATGTCGGTCGTTGGTCGTTACGTCCCGTTCATCCCGGACCCCGCATGGTCTGAAGAAGTCGTTCTGACCTGCATGAGCTACATGGCCGTGCTGAGTGCTGCTCTGGCCATCCGCCGCGGCGCACACATCCGCATGACCGCATTTGACGTCTATCTGCCCAAGATCGCCGTCAAGGTGCTGGACATCCTCGCCGATCTGGCGGTCTGCGTCCTCGGCCTCATCATGCTGGTTGTGGGCTGGAACTACGCCACCACCCTGGGCGGCCGCGGCTTCTATGTCTCGATGCCCTGGCTGAGCCGTTTCTGGATGTACTTCCCCGTGCCTCTGGCCGGTGTCGCCATGATCATCTTCGAGATCGAGGCGCTGTACAACCACATCAAGAGCATTTTTGTAAAGGAGGAGAACTAATATGACAGTCCAGACACTGGCAATCGTTGTCCTTCTTGTCAGCTTCTTCGTCATGATCTTCCTGCGCTTCCCCATCGCATACGCCGTTGGTCTGTCCAGCGTGCTGTGCATGATGGTGCAGGGTCAGGCACTGACCGATGTCTGCCGTCTGATGGTCAAGGGCATCTCTTCATTCAGCCTGATGGCCGTGCCGTTCTTCATCACCATGGGCGTACTCATGGGCTCCGGCGGCATTTCTGAAAAGCTGATCGCTCTGGCTGATGCCTGCGTGGGCTGGATGCGCGGCGGCATGGCAATGGTCAACATCGTTGCTTCCTACTTCTTCGGCGGCATTTCCGGTTCTGCTTCCGCAGATACTGCTTCCATCGGCTCCATCATGATCCCCATGATGGTCGATCAGGGCTATGACGCCGACTTCTCCACCGCTGTCACCATCACCTCCTCCTGCGAGGGCCTGCTGGTCCCCCCGAGCCATAACATGGTCATCTACGCCACCACCGCCGGCGGCATCTCCGTGGGCAGCCTGTTCCTGGCTGGCTACCTGCCCGGCGCTCTGCTGGCCATCGTCCTGATGATCGGCTCCTACATCATCTCTGTGAAAGAGAATTATCCCAAGGGCTCTCCCTTCACCATCAAAGGCTTCATCAAGCAGCTGGGTACCTCCATCTGGGCTCTGGCCGCAGTCGTCATCGTCGTGTTCGGCGTTGTCGGTGGTGTGTTCACCGCTACCGAGTCCGCTGCTATCGCAGTTATCTACTCTCTGCTGGTCTCCGTCTTCGTCTACAAGGGCCTTGACTGGAAGGGCGTCTGGCACGCTCTGGATGAGTGCGTCAACACTCTGTCCATCGTCCTCATCCTGATCGCCACCTCTGCTGTGTTCGGTAACTGCCTGACCATGCTGCACGTGCCTGATCTGGCTGCAAACGCCATCACCAGCGTCACCAGCAACCCCTACATCATCGCACTGCTCATCGACCTCATCATCCTGGTGCTGGGCATGATTATGGATATGGCTCCCATCATCCTGATCGCTACCCCCATCCTGCTGCCCATCGCGACCTCCATCGGCATCGACCCCATCCAGTTCGGTATCATCATGGTCCTGAACTGCGGCATCGGCCTGCTGACTCCCCCTGTCGGCGCGGTTCTGTTCATCGGCTCTGCCGTTGCAAAGCGCCCCATGGAGAAGGTCGTCAAGGCTACTCTCCCGTTCTATCTGTGCATGTTCATCGCTCTGCTGCTGCTGACCTTCGTGCCTGACATCAGCCTTGCGATCCCGAAGCTGCTGGGCGGCTACGTCAGCCCCATCACCAACCCGCTTGGCCCGGTGTTCATTCACTGATCAGCTCATTCTCCTCCGGATGACAGGATAAACGGAAAGCCCCCGCCTGCAAAGGCGGGGGCTTTCCGGCGTTATAGAAGTGTCTGAAGTGCCGGAGCACTGCATTTCATGAGCTTTTTCAGGGTCAGCTCCTGCTGAGAGATTTGATACAGCAGCCGTGCGGCCAGCTCTTCGGGCGGGGCGGAAAGCCCGGGCCGGAATGCGTGTACTGCCCGGGTAAAGGCGTGGACGCCCTCTTCTGTCTCAAGCACCACCAGCTGGGTATGCCCCCGCAGCAGGGCGAACAGCCCGACCTGATACTCCCGGGTGTCCAGCAGAAGCTCCATCTCGTCGGCGGTGAGGAGGAGGATGTCCGCGAAGGGGAGAAACTGCATCACCGTGTCCCGCAGAGTCTTTTCGCCGGGCCAGAGAGCCGGGCGGAGAGAGGGGACAAAGCAGACCGGCACACCGGCGGTGCGGGCGGTGTCCAGCGCGGCAAGGTGGGTGTAGCGGCAGGGGCTGTCCACGAGGCAGGCACTGGAAAAGGCCAGCATTTCAGCATCTGCGGCCCAGTCAGCGCCCAGCTGTTCGGGTGCATAGAGCAGCTCCGAAGAACGGGTGCGGCAGCCTAGCTGTTCGCCGCCGCCGTCGAACAGCAGCGGCGTGGGGGCGCGGGAGGTGAAGCAGACCCGGCTGATGTCCACACCGGCAGTAGATAAAGCGTCTGCGATGCGGTGTCCGAAAGCATCCTCACTAAGCTGCGTTAAAAGAGAGGCTCTGCCGCCCTGTGCGGCATAAGCCAGTGCCAGCGAGGCGGCGCTTCCGCCCATGCGGGGAGAAAACGTCTCTGCCGACGCCAGCGGCGCGGTGCTGTTCAATTCCAGCCACGCTTCGCCCAGACAGTATAAAGTCTTGCCCGGCATGATGCACCCTCCATTCTGCCTGTTTTCAAAAACAAACTACAGTATACACCCATCCGGGCGTTTGTGCAAATGGAGAGCTTGACAGCTTCGGTCGGATTGTGATAAACTGACGCAATATGGCAGTATATCTGAAATTTGAATGATAAAAATGTGACATTTGACGAGGAGAACATGAGCCTTACCAAACAGTATTTCAAATACGTCAGCCAGAACATCTTCGGCCTGCTGGGTACGTCCTGCTACATCCTGGCCGATACCTATTTCATCTCGCAGGCGGCGGGCACCAGCGGTGTGGCTCTGCTGAACCTCTGTCTGCCCATCTACAACTTCATCTTCGCCATCGGCTCCATGCTGGGCCTCGGCGCGGCCACCCGCTACGCCATCCTCCGGGCGCAGGGCGACGAGCGCTCGGAGCGCTATTTTTCCAACGCCCTGCTCTGGGCGCTGGTGTTCGCCCTGCCCTTCATGCTGGCGGGCATCTTCTGCCCCGAGGTGCTGCTGCGGTTCATGGGCGGCGACGCGGAGATCGTTGCACTGGGCGTGGGGTACGCCCGCATCTTCCTGCTGTTCACGCCCTTCTTCATGTGCAACTACATCGTCTCGGCCTTTGTCCGGAACGACGGCGACCCCTCACTGGCCATGGTGGCGACCCTCTGCGGAAGCCTCTTCAACGTGGTGTTCGATTACATCTTCATGTTCCCCATGGGCCTCGGCCTGCCCGGCGCGGCGCTGGCGACGGCGGTCTCACCCGTGTTGAGCATTGCGATCTGCAGCCGCCACTTCTTCAAAAAGAGCAGCACCGTCCGCCTTGTGCGGCAGCTGCCCTCGCCGAAGCTGCTGGCCCAGAGCTGCCAGCTGGGCGTCTCGGGCTTCGTGGGAGAGATGTCCTCCGGCGTGACCACCACCGTCTTCAACCTGCTGCTCCTGCGTCTGGCGGGCAATGTGGCCGTGGCGGCTTACGGCGTCGTGGCGAACTACGCGCTGGTGGCGACCGCTATCTTCAACGGCGTGGCCCAGGGCGCACAGCCGCTGGTCAGCAGGTGCTACGGCAAAAACGATGCCGCCGGTGCCCGCAAGCTCCTGCTGCTGGGCAGCGGAACAGCGCTTGCGCTGGCGGCGGCACTGTATGCAGTTCTGTTCGGGTTCACCGGGCCGATCGTCGCGGTCTTCAACAGTGAGAACTCGGCCCTCATGGCGCAGTATGCCTTCAGCGGGATGCGCATCTACTTCCTCGGCTATTTCTTCGCGGGCTTCAATATCGTGGCCGCCGGCTATCTGGGCGCGGTGGACCGCCCCGCAGAGGCTTCTGCGACGTCGCTTTCCCGCGGCATCGTGGCCATCGTGGCCTGCTCTCTGGTGCTGAGCGCCCTCTTCGGGATGAACGGCGTCTGGGCCGCGTTCCCGGCCTCGGAGGCCATCACGGCCTGCCTGACCCTCTTCCTGCTGAAGCGGAAAAATTAAATAAACAATTCCTGTTCCAACCGCTGCTGCTCGGGCGAAAGCTCGGGCAGAGCGCTCCGACCGGCCATCGCCCGCCACTGCGTGGGAGATCGGCCGGTCGTTTTTTTGAAGACGCGGCAGAGGTAGTTGGCCCCCGAGAAACCGCAGAGGCTGGCGATGACGTCCAGCGTGTACTCCCGGTGGAGCAGCAGACGCATGGCGGCTTCTATGCGGACGCTGGTGAGATACCGCCCCGGCGAGACGCCCAGCGCTGCCGTAAAGGCCCGGACGAGGTGGCTCTTGGAGACGCCCAGCCGCTCGCTCAGCTCTTCCACGCCGTAGAGCCCGGCGTAGTTCCTGCGGATGTCCTCGATGGCGGCGGCCACCAGCGGGGGCAGGGCAGGGGCGGCGCTGTCGGCGTCTGAGAGCTCGCACAGCAGCGCGAAGGCCAGCTGACTGCGTACCCGCTCCGAGGCGTCCCGCTCTTCGGTAAGGCGCCCCATCAGCTCTGCCGCCGCCGGGCAGGTCTCGCCCCGGGCGAGGAAGGGCATCTCGGAAAGCCCTGCGAGAAACTGTTCCGCTGCCTGCCCGGTGAGCTGGACGCAGAGCAGATGGCACTCGTTTTCCGGCGCGAGGGTCAGCGGCCCCCGGCTCAGCACAAGATGGCCCGCTGCGGCATTCTGGGGCGGCAGCAACAGGGCAGAACCTGCCGGCATCAGTTCGAGATCGGACAGCGAGACGACACATTTTCCGCTGGAAATGAGGCAGACCCAGAGCCCCTCGCCCCGCAGGGTGAGGGGCTCTTCCGGCTGGGCATCCTCCACGATGCCGAGGGCGGCAGTCGTGCTGGGAGAGTAAATCAATATCTGACACCTCAAATCAATAAAATGCTATTTTATAACACAAAATAATCTGCTATTATAATAGCAATGAAACGGCTCATCGTCAAGCTGAGCCTTTGAGTGCAACAACATCAATGGAGGAAAAAGCTTTATGGCTTCTATCAGCTGCCAGCATATCTACAAGATCTACCCCGGTGCTACGGCTCCTTCCGTCACCGATTTCAACCTGGAGATCCAGGACAAGGAATTCATCATCTTCGTCGGCCCCTCTGGCTGCGGTAAGTCCACCACCCTGCGCATGATCGCCGGTCTGGAGGAGATCTCCAAGGGCGAGATGTACATCGGCGGCCGCCTCATCAACGATGTTCCCCCGAAGGACCGCGACATCGCCATGGTCTTCCAGAGCTACGCTCTGTACCCCCACATGACCGTCTACAAGAACATCGCTTTCGGTCTGGAACTGCGCAAGACCCCGAAGGACGAGATCG
>OGOL01002969.1_pt1 | contig 12263 bp, 8 predicted proteins | sample 1552641 | NCBI WGS metagenome assembly OGOL01 (sample SAMEA2580140, study PRJEB22360) | human gut metagenome | biome: human gut; feature: human-associated habitat; material: faeces | place: Denmark | collected 2008/2010 | reverse complement strand
CATCCATCTCGAAGGATGTACCTGTACTACCATTTACAGAACCTACACGTGCTGCACAGAGAAGACCTGCAAGACCTGCAAGAAGTCCCATGTTTACATATGCAATGAAGTAAACTTTGTTTGTATCAATACCGGAAAGCTGTGTAGCTTTCTCATTACCACCGATTGCGTAGAAGTAACGTCCGAATGCTGTTTTGGATGTAATAAAGTTGTAGATCAGGCAGATTGCAACTACCCAGATGAACATTACGGAGATACCTTTGTACTGGAACAGTTTATAGCAGTACCAGAGGATAACTACTGCGATGATAACAGCTTTGCTGTAATCAGAAAATGCTGTATTCTGACGATATCCTCTTTTTGCTTTGTTTGCTCTGGAACGAACTACACTGAAGATTACATATACAGCAACAACAATACCAACGATCAGTGCTGAATAGTTTGCAGTGTCATCCAATCCAGGAATATTAATATAAGAAGTAAATACTTTCAGGAAATCTTTGTTCTGGATAGAAACAGTTTTGTTGTCCAGAATCAGACGTCCAAATCCACGGAAGATGAACATACCAGCAAGCGTTGTGATGAATGGAGGAATACGTTTGTAACCGATCCAGTAACCCTGCCAGATACCTACCAGAAGGCCAACAACCAGGCAGATGATGATGGTCAGATATGGGTTCATTCCCTTGTTGCTGATAAGTACTGCTGCAAGACCACCAACCAGGCAGATTACAGCACCAACAGAAAGGTCGATGTTACCACCTGTCAGGATACATAATAACATACCACAGGCAAGAACGAGAACATAACCATTCTGAAGCATTAAGTTTGACATGTTCTGTGCATACAGGAGTCTTCCGTTTGTCAATCCACAGAACAGGATAAATACGATCACCAGTGCAATGACCATTGTATACTTTCTTAAGAAATCTTTTACATTAAATTTCATTTTTTTACCCCTTTCCCAGTAACTGTTCAGTCACTATTTCTTATTTTTTATTCTGTTCCTGCATGATCGAAGCCATAATACGTTCCTGAGTTGCCTCTTCCGCTGTAAATTCACCAGCCAGACGGCCTTCACTCATAACATAGATTCGGTCACACATACCGAGAAGTTCCGGCATTTCAGAAGAAATCATAATGACTGATTTTCCATCTTCTACCATCTTGTTGATCAGGCAGTAGATATCATATTTTGCACCTACATCGATACCTCGTGTAGGTTCATCCAGAATCAGGATATCCGGTTCTGTAAACATCCACTTACCAAGCAGAGCTTTCTGCTGGTTACCACCGGAAAGGTTACCGATTTTCTGCTCATTGGAAGGAGTCTTGGTTCCCATTTCCTTTGTCATCTCATCTGCCAGATGAACTTCCATATCTGTATTGACGACACCTTTCTCACAGACTTTGGAAAGTCTGGCAAGTGTTGTATTAAATCGAATGGATTCTCCGAGAATCAGTCCGTTTGTCTTACGGTCTTCTGTTACATATGCAAGACCATGACGGATCGCATCGTGCGGATTCTTGAGATTTACTTTTTCTCCCTTGATATAAAGTTCACCGGAAATATTGCTTCCATAGCTCTTACCAAATACAGACATTGCAAACTCGGTACGTCCTGCACCCTGCAGTCCTGAGAAACCGACAACCTCACCTTTATGTACCTTACAGTTAATTTTATTATCTACGATCTTCTCGGGATAGAGTGGATGATGAACGGTCCAGTCTTTTACTTCCAGCATAACCTCTTTGCTGACATTATGTTTTCTGGTAGGATAACGGTCATCCATAGAACGACCAACCATACCTTTGATGATACGGTCTTCACTTAAATCATCTACACCCTTGGTCAGTGTCTCGATCGTTGTACCATCTCGGATGATCGTACAGCGGTCTGCACAGTAGATGATCTCATTCAGTTTATGAGTGATGATGATAGAGGTCAGTCCGTTCTTCTTGAATTCCATCAGAAGATCCAGAAGCATCTTTGCATCTTCATCATTCAGAGATGAAGTAGGCTCATCCAGGATCAGAAGTTTAACCTTCTTAGAGAATGCCTTTGCGATCTCTACCAGCTGCTGTTTACCTGTTCCGATATCTTTGATCAGTGTCTGTGCAGATTCATGGAGTCCAACCTGTGCCATGTGTTTTTCTGCTTCACTGTATGTTCTGTCCCAGTCAATGCTGCCGCTTTTATTCTTAATCTCGTTTCCGAGAAACATATTCTCGCCAATAGAAAGTAACGGAATCAGCGCAAGTTCCTGATGGATGATAACGATTCCTTTCGCTTCACTGTCGTTCAGGTTTTTAAACTTGCATTCCTCACCTTCATAGGTAACTGTACCTGTATAACTTCCATATGGATACTGACCACTTAAAACGTTCATCAGTGTGGATTTTCCCGCACCGTTTTCACCGATCAGCGCGTGAATCTCTCCTCGCTGGACTTCAAGATTTACATTGTCCAGAGCTTTGACACCGGGGAACTCTTTTGTAATGTGATCCATTACTAAAATATTGTCTGCCAAAATGGCGCCCCCTTTCAAAAAACCGGGCGGGGCTCTTCACCCCGCCCTAAAATTTCAAATTACATGTTTTATTGGTTACTTAAGCAATTTTTTCTGCTTACTGTGCTGGATGAAGATATCCGTCATCGTCCTGTGTATAGTATCCTGTGTCAACCAGTTCTTCTTTCATGTTGTCTTTTGTTACAACTGTAGGAACCAGAAGGAATGATGGGCATTTATGTCCTTCAGATGTTTCATAGGATTCTGTATCATATGCACAGTCGAAATCCCATTTGGAGTTTGTGATCAGAGAATCATCAATTGTGTCACCTTTCAGCATTGCTTCTGCAAGGTCAAGAGTAACAACTGCTTCGTTTGCAACTGCTTTGTAAACTGTCATGGACTGTTTTCCATCTACGATGTTTGCAAGGTTAGCTTCGTCACCGTCCTGTCCTGTGATCAGAACGTCGTTTTTGCCTGCATAGTCAGATTCGATTGCCTGTGTAACACCGAGTGCTGTGGAGTCATTGGAGCAAAGAGCTACATCCAGCTGAGTTCCATCTGCATAGTAGGAAGCGAGGATGTTCTGCATTCTCTCGAGTGCTGTCTGTGTATCCCATGCTGCTGTTGCTACGGAATCGAAATCAGTCTGTCCGGAAACTACATTCAGTGTGCCTGCATCCAGATACGGTTTCAGAGTGTCATAAGCACCGTTGAAGAAGTATCCTGCATTGTTATCTGCCGGGTCACCTGCTGTGAACTCGATGTTATATGTTTTATCACCTGCATTGTCAAGATCCAGAGTATCGATTACGTACTGGCCCTGCAGAGTACCTACTGTATAGTTATCGAAGGAGATATAATAGGAAACTGCATCGGATTTGATCAGACGGTCATAAGCGATAACCGGGATTCCTGCATCTGCTGCTTCATCCATAACTGTATTAAGTGCTTCACCATCGATAGCTGCAATTACCAGGAGGTTAACTCCATCGGAGATCAGGTTCTGGATATCATTTACCTGACGGTCTGTTTCGTTATCGGAGTATGTCAGCTCTACATCATATCCAGCTGCTTTAAACTGTTCTTCCAGATAAGAACCATCTCTGTTCCAACGTTCCAGAGACTGTGTTGGCATTGAGATACCAATCTTTCCGCCTTCAGCTGCTGCATCATCTGCAAGTACCGGAACTGCACAAGATGTGATTGCCATTGTTGCTGCCATCGCTAAAACTAATTTTTTCTTCATAAAAGAAACCTCCCATTTTTGTTTGCTCTTTAGCTATTTCGTATAGCTTTTTGATGAAATTATAATACCATATGGATATATTAAACAAAATGGACTGTTTTTTGATATATCTTTCAATTTTTGTGATAAAAAAACATCCAGATGGCATGCATCTGGACATTTTCGATATGTTCATTAAAAAAACAATAATTTTGTGCTATTGACAGGTTGTCACTCACTACGTTCGTATCAACCTGTATGTCTCGGGATATTCTCAGACAACAATCTGCTGTATGTTACCCCTGTTTACTCTTCTGCGTCAAGTGCACGGATTCTCTGAACAAGTTCTTCACAGATTTCCAGTTTATCCTTACCATCTGTCTCGATCACAATATCAGCTGCTGCCTGGTATTTCTCACGACGTTTTTCCATCAGGTCTGCAATAAAGTCAACGTTCTTGTTGCCTTCCAGAAGTGGTCTGTCGTGATTATCTTTGACACGGCTTAAGATTGTCTCCGGTTTAGCTGTCAGAAGGACAACGCGTCCATTCTTCTTCATTTCGACTACATTGCGTTCTCTCATCGGCACACCACCGCCACAGGAAATAACTACATTGGTCTTGGACTGCATTTCTATAAGAAGTTCTGTCTCCAGATTACGGAAATACTCTTCTCCATATGTCTCAAAAATATCAGAAATGGACATTCCCTCTCTCTCGGCAATGATCTGGTCCATCTCTACAACTTCCATTGCGAATACTGTCCGCAGGAAATCAGAAATCGTAGATTTACCTGCACCCATGAAACCGATCAGTACAATATTGTAATCAAACAATTTACGTGCCTGGATTCTCTTACTGTTTCTGGTAATTTCTTCAAAAACAGCAGTCACTTCATCTTTATGGCGTCTGCCTTCCATTCTGCGGTTCAGCCATTCTCTCTGTTTTGCTTCCTGCTCCGGCTGAAGGATCGGAATATCATTTGCTTCTTTGTAAGCCATGATATCTTCTACGATTCTGTTACGCATAAGTAATGCATCCAGCACGATCTCATCACACTGTCCAAGGCTCTCTCGAAGTACTTCCAACTGATTCATATGTATCGTTCCCTCTCTTATAAACAAATTTATCGCTGTGAACACTTTATATTCCCTTTGTTCACTGCATCACTATTTGCTCATTATAACAGTTATTTAGCACGTTAACAATATAAAGTGGGAACTTTTTTTATTACTCCGCATTTTTAAGTGCCTCACCCATCGGTACTTTCCGGATTTTTCTGTATTCCAGAAGTGCAACCACTGCATATGTCACAAGCCCGATCACAAACATCTGTACATAGATCATCGGGTCAATCCAGAGCGCGATCCATCCGGAGATACTCTGCAGCATCATTTCCCTGAATAGAATTTCCATGATCGTAGTCTCAATTGGCAGGCTGATCAGAAGGCACAAAACAATCACGATCGACGTAGACAAGATGTATAGCCTGCTGATCTCACCATTGGTATAACCAAGAATCTTCGTCATCGAAATCGACTGTGCATTTTTTTCAATTATGATCTTAGAGAGAAGATATATCAGGATCATATAGATTGCAACTGCAAATAAATTTACCATCCCCATCATACTTCCCATAGAAACACTCAGCTGTCTGGAAATCTTTGTCAGTGCATCCAGGTCGATCACTGAACCTATGTAGCTACTGTCAATATCCGTGATCTCCGTGTTGCTAAAATATCCGCTGAAATAATCATCACCCAGATCAAAGGTCTGATTCAATTCCTCCTGTGGCATGAAAATACAAAGACTGCCATTATAATCATAAATTCCACTGATTTTAAAAGTATACTCGTCATCCTCATATTTTTCTTTGAGTGTGATCGAATCTCCCGGTTTCAGCAGGAATTTATCTGCATACGCTTTCGAAATATACACGCCATCTGAAAAATCCACATCAATGTACTTGCTGTCATCGTGAACGCCATAGAGTGTTACTTCTTCACTTTTGTATTTGGTCGGAAGTGTATTCAGTGAGTAAGCACTGAATTCCTCTGCGTCTTCATTATCTGTTTCTGCGTCATGTGCAAACAGCAGCATATCCAGCATACTTTCAAGCTTATTACTGCCCCCCATCACACTTACCGGCATTGAAAGCATATACTGATATTTTGCCAGCATATTGTTCTGGATCTCCAGCTGGTAATGATCCAGTGCGGACGGGAGCAGAAGGCCAAACATCAGAAGCAGATTTGCAAATATGATCCCCACAAAAAGGACAAGATAATTGCTGATATTCTGAAAGATCACGCGCAGGCGGAATCTGTGAAAAATTTTCATTCGCGGGCTGAGATAAACCGCACGTCTCTGCTTTCTGGAAGAAAGATCTCTTCGCAGAAATTTAAGCGGCGACAGCTTCAGCTTATGATGCAGAACCGCATAGTTAACTACAAACATAATTATTACCGGAACTACTGTCGTCATAAGAAAAGCTTCTGCATTCCAGATTGTCACATAAGTCGGCAGACTGTAGCTTCCATAATACATACCGGCACATACATCCTTAAATGCCGTATAACCTAAAATATTACCGATCAGCGCGCCCACCAGCGTTACGATCACCGGAAGAGTCATATAATGCCGGATCAGCTCATTTTTTGTATAGCCGGATGCCCGAAGCGTTCCGATGACACCAGCTTCTTTTGCAATCGTATTACTGGTCGTGATGCCAAATACAAAAGCCATGATCACGATGATGATATAGAGAAGCATGATCATCATTGCCTTGTCACTTCCCATATCATCTCCAGTAAATATAATCGCCTGATTCTGATATTGCGGCACAAAATTTTCCAAAGTGACAACTTTTCCCATTGCCTTCATCAGATCTTCCGAAACATTCTTTTCCTCGAGTTCTGTCTGCGGTTTTTCATTGTAGGTCCATGCATAATTATATTGCAGCTTATCCTGATCCAGAGAATCAAATTCTTCATCCGTCACTACGCCTACTCCAAACTTTACAGCATCAAACATAGAATCGTTATTACTCTGAAACAAACAGCTGTAATCTGATAATGCAACCAGCCCGGTGATCGTCCAGGACTTTGTCCCATCATCCAGAGTATCTCCAATCTTCAGTGAATTATTATCTGCGTACATACGGTCAATTGCGATCTCACCGGTTTCTAACGGTAATTCTCCGTCCATCAGGCATACTTTATCCACCTCTGTACGATTCTTGAAAAAGCGCATTGTGCTTCCATTTGAAAGAGAATCTTCTATATAATAGTTTTCATAGATTTTGACACCTTCCTCTTCAATTGCCTCGCGCTGTCCTCGATACAGACGCTCTCCGGTACGAAAATTTCCATCTTCAATATTGTATTTTTCAAATCCTTCATCGTATGCCTGGATCATGCTTCCATCTGCAACCAGAAATCCGGACACCATACCGATCGTCGCAACCATCAAGATGAATACAACCAGATATTTTCCAATCTCCCCTTTCAGTTCACGGGGAATTCTTTTTCTCAGAGGACTCTTCATAGCACCGCCCCCTTACCATTCAAGATCCATCGCAGGAATCTTATGCTCGTTCTGATAGTTTTTACGGATCATTCCATCTCGAAGTTTTACCACACGATCTGCCATGTCCTTGATCGCATCATTATGTGTTACCATGATCACAGTATTTCCGTATTTCTGATTCACTGTTTCGATCAATTTCAGAATTTCCTTGGAAGTATTGTAATCCAAGGCACCGGTCGGCTCATCACAGAGCAGAATATCCGGATTTTTTACAATTGCACGCCCAATCGCGGTTCTCTGCTGCTGTCCACCGGAAAGCTGATTCGGAAGTTTCCTCTGATGCTCAAAAAGACCAAGTGTATGCAGAATCTCATCCACATCCAGTGCCCGGTCACTTAAATAAGCACCCACCTCAATATTCTCCCTCACAGTCAGATTCGGAATCAGGTTGTACATCTGAAAGATATAGCCAAGATGTTTCCGTCTGTACTGAGAAAGTTTCTTTTCTTTCATATCAGCCAGTTTTTCGCCTTCGATAGAAATACTTCCACCATCTGCGTTCTCGATTCCACCGATAATATTCAGCAAGGTGGATTTACCGGAGCCCGACGGCCCCAGAAGTACACAGAATTCCCCTTTTTCAATATCCAGGTCCAGCCCTTTCAGAACATCTACTTTGCTGTCCCCGGTGCCAAATGATTTCTTAATATCCCGAATTTCCAAAAACATAAGTTTCTCCTTTTCATACCTTTGCCAACCTTATCGGTTAGTTGCATCTACACTTATGTTAGTTTAGGCTATCCGTTTTGTCAAGAAAATTTGCTTCATCTAACTATTTTCGAAAAAAAAAATCCGGCCCTGCACAAAGCAAAACCAGAACTTTTTCTACATTATAAATTCCATTATTCTCTCTACAATAAATACCGCTGCACACGCGAACAACGCAACCATAAGAAGACTCTTTTCACGATATGCCACGATCAGTGCTACAATGAGTCCCGCCGCACCGGAAATGATCCCGCCTGCCGTTGCTGTCAGGATTGCCGGAAATGTCATAGCAGCAAGACATGCATATGGCACATAGTACAGAAAGGATTTTACAAACGGACTGGTGATTTCCCTTTTGAAAAGGACCAGTGGAAGCATACGAATCAGATATGTTACGCCTGCCATCACCAGAATATACAGATATACATTCGGTTTCATATCAGTTTGCTGCCTCCTTTTCCTCTGTTTCTTTTTCCTCAACCGGGCAGAAATGTGCTGCCAACCCTGCTACCAGCAATGTCGTGATAATGATCACAAATCCGGTAGAAACTTTATTCAGTACCGGAACCACTGCAAATAACGTACTCACAGCCATCGCTCCGATCACTACGCCAAGAACGGCTCGATTTTTCTTTGCCGGTGGAATGATCACCGCAAGAAACATTCCATAGATTGCCACACTCAGTGCACTTACCAAGAAATCTGGAAGCAGGCTTCCAGAAACAGCCCCTGCCAGTGTTCCCAGTGTCCATCCCGGAATCGCGACACACATTACACCATAATTATACCACGGACTGATCCTTCCCTCCTGACTTGCACTGACACCAAAAATCTCATCTGTCACACCAAACGCAACCGCAAGTCTGTGTCCATTGGAAACACCTTTTTCCAGTTTCTGTGACAGAGAAAAAGACATCAGACAGTATCTTAAGTTGATAACCAGCTGCGTCAGTGCCATCTCCCACAGCGAACCACCGGCTGCAATGATTCCAATACCTGCAAACTGTCCTGCCGAGGTAAGATTTGTCAGTGAGATCAGAACTGCCTGCCATGCAGTCAGACCTGACTGAATAGCCATGATCCCAAAGGTAAAGGATACCGCAAAGTATCCCAGGCCAATCGGAATTCCATCCTGAAGGCCTTTCCCAAAGCTTGTTTTATTCATGCCTGTATCAGTCCTCCAGTGAATTCAGTACACGGAATCCATTATTGCTCAGTACATTTTCTGTCACAAATACATCATCTGTCTGAAGGATCATGATCGGAAGGCTGTTTTCTCTATGATAGGATGTATAAATATAATCCAGATTCACATTACAGTTGCCAAGGACCTGCAGTACGGTATTCAGTCCGCCCACTTCATCTTTCAGGTCTACAGCAATGACCTCTGTCACACGATTCATATATCCATTCTCACTCAGAAGTTTCTCTGCTTCATCTGCCTGGTTTGTTATCATACGAAAAAGAGCAAACTCCGGTGCATCAAAGCATGCAAATCCATAAATATCAATTCCTGCTTCTGCCAGAAGTTCGGTGACTTTCTGAAGACTTCCTGCTTTATTTTCAATAAATACAATGTTCTGTTCGATCATTTTCTCTCTCCTCGTCCTGTGCATAAATAAATTAAAACTTGCATATTATACCAACTTTATCCATTATACTCACGTTTCTTTCAAATGTAAACCTTTGCAGTGGACAAAAAAATCCTGCGGAAATGTTCTGTACGTTTTCTTTCTGTACACCAAACCCTTCCACAGGACTCTTTTCAGTAGAACTTATCCACCTGTATTCTTTTAATCTAACTCTTCATCCACATATTTCTGAATATTGGATGCATTTACATATTTCTTCAGATGTTCTCCATCCGTAATGACCAGTGTCGGTGCCTGCATAATGCCAAACTGACGTGCCATATCCGGATTCTTCTCTGCATCAATGATCTCCAGATCTTCACCTTCCAGCATCTTCTTTGCCATGCGGCAGTTTGGACAGGTGTTGGTTGTAAACAGATATTTATGTGTTTCTACCGGCTCGATCTTGACATCATCATCTGTCACTGTAACCATACTGGTATGGACTTTCTTAAGTTTGGAGTGAAGCACATCATACAGTGTACGGTTCTTGTACTCCTGCGCTTTTCCATCATTCCAGTTCTGTACCGGACGGTAATATCCGGTAATTCGACTGTAAACCTCTGCTTTCTTTCCACATTTCGGACAGGTAAAGTGCTCACCACTTAAATATCCATGTTCCTTACATACGGAGTAAGTAGGTGAAATCGTATAGTATGGAAGTTTATAGTTCTCGGCAATCTTGCGTACCAGAGATGCAGCAGCCTTCCAGTCCGGAAGTTTTTCACCGAGGAATGCATGGAATACGGTACCAGATGTATAAAGAGTCTGCAGTTCATCCTGAATATCCAGTGCATCAAAAATATCTGAGCTGTATTCTACCGGCAGATGGGAACTGTTGGTATAATACGGAGTATCTCCTTTGCTTCCGGCTGTACGGATATCCGGCCAGCGCTTACGGTCATGTTTTGCAAGACGATATGCCGTAGATTCTGCCGGAGTCGCCTCCAGATTAAACAGTTCGCCCGGATATTCTTCCTGATAATCAGAAAGACGGTTGCGCATGTGTGTAAGAACCTCTTTTGTAAATTTCTGCGTACGCGGATCGCTCATGTCACAGCCAAGCCATTTCGCATTCAGACCGGCTTCATTCATGCCTACCAGACCAATGGTCGAAAAATGATTGTCAAAGCTTCCAAGGTATCTCTTCGTGTACGGATAAAGACCTTCATTCAGAAGTTTTGTAATAACCTCTCTCTTGATATGCAGTGATCTTGCAGAAATATCCATCAGACGATCCAGTCTTCTGTAGAATTCTTCCGGTGTCTTGGACTGATATGCGATACGTGGCATGTTGATCGTAACAACACCTACCGAACCGGTACTTTCACCGGATCCGAAGAATCCGCCACTCTTCTTACGCAGTTCACGAAGATCCAGACGCAGACGGCAGCACATGCTTCGAATATCACTTGGTTTCATATCACTGTTGATATAATTTGAAAAATATGGAGTTCCATATTTGGAAGTCATCTCAAACAGCAGACGATTGTTCTCAGTATCGGACCAGTCGAACTCTTTTGTGATAGAATATGTCGGGATTGGATACTGGAACCCACGTCCATTGGCATCTCCCTCGATCATCGTCTCAATAAAAGCCTTATTGACCATGTCCATTTCTTTTTTGCAGTCTTTGTATTTGAAATCCATATCTTTGCCGCCAACGATCGCAGGAAGCTCTGCAAGATCATCCGGAACCGTCCAGTCCAGTGTGATATTGGAAAACGGTGCCTGTGTTCCCCAACGGCTTGGTGTATTCACGCCATAAATGAAAGATTCAATACATTTCTTAACTTCCGGATAACTCAGGTTGTCCACCTTGACAAAAGGTGCCAGATACGTATCAAATGAAGAAAATGCCTGCGCACCAGCCCATTCATTCTGCATGATTCCAAGGAAATTCACCATCTGATTACAAAGGACACTCAGGTGCTTTGCCGGCGCGGATGTAATCTTGCCTTCGATGCCACCCAGCCCTTCTTTGATAAGCTGTTTCAATGACCATCCTGCACAGTAACCGGTCAGCATGGACAGATCATGGATATGGATATCCGCATTTCTGTGTGCATCTGCGATCTCATTGTCATAAATCTCGGATAACCAGTAATTGGCTGTAACTGCACCGGAATTACTCAAGATCAGACCACCTACTGAATATGTGACAGTGGAGTTCTCTTTTACTCGCCAGTCCTCAACTTTTACATAACTGTCCACGATCTCTTTGTAATCCAGAATTGTGGATTTCATATTACGGATCTTTTCCCTCTGTTTACGATAGAGGATATATGCCTTGGCAACATCACTGTATCCGGCCTGGATCAGAACATTCTCCACACTGTCCTGAATATCTTCTACGGTTACCTTCCCATCCTGGATCTTATTCTGGAAATCTGCAGTAACACGAAGGGCCAAAAGGTCGATCATATCTTTACTGTAGTTTTTTTCTTTTGCATCAAATGCTTTATCAATAGCTGATGTAATCTTTGCCATCTGAAATTCAGCAATTTCACCATCACGTTTTACTACCTGAAACATGTTATACATTCCTCCCTCTACTACTTGCACCTGTATTATATACGGTCATATTCATACCGTGAATT
>OGOL01002966.1_pt1 | contig 12278 bp, 10 predicted proteins | sample 1552641 | NCBI WGS metagenome assembly OGOL01 (sample SAMEA2580140, study PRJEB22360) | human gut metagenome | biome: human gut; feature: human-associated habitat; material: faeces | place: Denmark | collected 2008/2010 | reverse complement strand
CCAGATAAAGTTCTCATTATCAAATCTACATCCTTATTTTCAAGTTCTTGGATGATATGTAGATATGTTTTCTGTGTAGTTGTCATACTTGCATGTCCCAGTCTTCGTGCTACACTTGCAATAGATACTCCAGCAAATAACAATAACGATGCATGCGTATGGCGAAGACCATGAATAGAAATATCGGAAATGCCACACTGTTTACAATGTCTTGTAAGGACATCATTAACTGTAGAATTATAAATTTTTGATTTACCTATAAAAATAGGTTCATCTTCCGGTAAACCTTTTATCAACTCCGAAAACTTGACTACTATTTGCCAGTCAATCTGAATCTTTCTTACCGATGACCTGTTCTTAGTCGGCAAAAACCCTCCTTCTCCTTTGTAATCCCAAGTTTTACTTATCGACAAAGCCTGTCTGGCAAAATCAAAGTCAGATGGTGTAATCGCAAGAGCCTCTGAAAAGCGCATTCCTGTTTTTGCAACTAAAAGTATAAACCAATCCCAGTTTGGTTCTTCTGAAAGATCTAAGCTGGCAATTAACGTATGTAATTCAAACTGGTTTAAATATTTTATCTTTTTGGCTCTCGGTGTTTTCCCTTTAATAATTGCCTTTCTGGTAGGGTCTCTTTCAATCATACCTTCATCTAATGCATCTAAAATTGCTCCTTTGAGCTGATGATGAAAATCTAATGTAGTCTGTCTCTCATGCTCTTTCGCATAATCATTTAAAATCTGCTGATATGCTGTTCTTGTCAACTCAGAAACTTTTAATTCTGGTGCCAGTTTCTGTATCCACTTCTGAGTCATTAAATACTTCGCCATTGTAGCTTCTCTTATCGCACCTTTCTTATACACATCAACCCACTGGGCGTAGTATTCATAAAAGAGAGGTGAATTATTTGTGTTATTAAGCATAAGTTCCCTCCATCCCTTGAAATTACTTACGCTGATACAAACATTTAACAATGAACCTTTTTATATACTTGCTATTAACGGCTTAATTTCTTTCTCCAGTGTCTCCTTCAGTTCCGCTATCATCCGGGAATAATATTTGAACTTAGGTAAAGCTTTCTCCTGCTCTGCCTTATAACTAGTATAATCAACATTCTTTTTAATTACACTTTCATTAGGAATTTCACCGTTCCTGTAATGCATTGCCGCATACATTACATCACCTTTCATTGCATACCAGCTTTCACAAAATTCAGAAACAACTTTTTCTATGCAATCCTGCTTCATATTTTCTACAATATTAAGAATAGACTGTCCCTTATATTTTGTTTCATCTTTTTCGATTTCTTCTATCAAATCAGACATAATATCTGCTACTTTTTCATTATCCTTACGTAATTCCTCTACATACTGTTTTGCTTCATCTATCTTCTTCTGTCTCTCTTCTGGTGTTATATCTTCTTCCTCTTCTGTTGGTGTAACAATATTTTGAATAAGATTGATGATGTACTCATAATCAATTTTTGTATTACTATATGCCATCAATTCATAATCCTGATCTACATCCGTCTCCTCTATGGCAGTTTCTGAATCATTCGTTTTTTCTTCTCGAATTTCCTCCATTACATTTTTATAATGTCCTACATAATCATCATACTCTTGCTCGGTAATTCCATATTGTTCAAGCATACTGTCGTCATAGTTTGTAAAGGATTTTAACTGGGCAAACAGACTGTCGAAAGATTGGAACATCTTCGCAAAAATCTTCTTTTCTTTCATAGACATTTCAGGGATTTCCGAAGGACTCTCGGCACAAACTCTGAGCGCGGAAAGGGCTTTGCGAAATGCCGGTTCTACCTCTTCCCATTGTGCTAAAATTGCAATTCCTGTACTACCTGCTGAGTATAATTTTACTGCATTATCAACACTTTCTTTAAATAATTTCGGAGCTTGAAAGGTTACAATCTGCCCATTGCTTTTATTTTTATCAAAAATACGATTCGTTCTTGAAAATGCCTGTATCAAATCATGCGGTCCCATTGGCTGTCTGTCAATAAAAATAGTGGACAGACAAGGTGCATCAAAACCTGTTAATAAGCGGTCTACAACGATAACCAAATCTAACTGTTCATTTCTACTCTTAAACTTTGCATCCTTTCTCGCCAGTCTTTTGTTAAGGTTTCCATTATAGCCCTGTATCTGTGATAATTCATATTTGGTGCCAAACATTCCATTATAATCATCTAAAGACTTTTGCATTTTCTGTTGGTTCACGCAGGAACCTTCTTCATTTTCTGTTACAGAATATGTAATCGCAAACTTAGGAAAATCCGGCAATACCTGCTTTATCTTTTCATCAATTTTTAATGAAGATTCCCCATTTTTTATTTTTGTCAGTAAATCATAATATTTCTGTGCTAATTGAATGGAACTTGTTGTAAGAAGTCCCTCATAAGTCTTACCTTTTCCATTTTGAAATCCCAATTTATGATAGGATTTATTAAGAATAATATCAAGCACCCGTAACATATGCGTTTCATTATTATATACACTGCTATCTGTTTCATCTGCTACATTTTTCGGACCATTATGTTCCACTTGAAAACCTAACACTGCTTTATCATGAATCGCATTTTGTATTGTATATTTGTGAAGACGTTCTCCATACAATTTTTCTGTTGTTCTCGGCAAATCTCCCAACTGCGGATATGGATTTTCTGCAAACCGAGGCGTTCCGGTAAAACCATACCACAAAGAACGTCCAAAAAATCTTTCTAATTCTCTTTTCGTCTTTGGTGTAACAGCTCTATGACATTCATCTACAACAAATGCAATTTTTAAATTTTTAATTTTCTGATATTCCGGTGTATCTTCCTTTAGCCTTTTACTAATTAAAATCTGCATTTTCTGAATCGTTGTAACAATAACCTGCCTATCTTCAGATTTTAGCTTTTTCTTTAAATCATTCACATTATCGGTCTCATCAACATCCACCAAATCATTATTTGCATATGCCTGAAAAGCCATTGTTGTCTGTGTATCTAAATCTTTTCGGTCAATCAAAAAAATTGCTTTATCAATTGCCGGAATATCCATCAATAAATTTCTGGTTGCTTTATAAGAAGTTAATGTCTTCCCTGATCCAGTCGTATGCCATACATAACCAGACCTTCCCGTTTTTGAAGCCTCCCTTATAGATTCAATTGCATGAATCTGATATGGACGAAGTAAAATCAACCGTTTCGCATCTTCATCTAAAACCGTATATCTTGCAATCATTTCATGTGCTTCCGGTATTCTAAGTACACTTTTTGCAAAATCAAGATAATCAGATACAGAATTATTCTCCTGATCCACCCATCCACTCATAAATTTGGGATTTAATTCCGTATCCCCGGCCGCCGCAAAATATCTGGTATCTACGCCATTGCTGACAACAAACATCTGCACCGCTGAAAAAATACCGGTAAACTTACCTTCTCCAATATACTTTCTAATCTGCCAGAATCCATCTATATAAGAATGCTGCTTATTCTTCAATTCTATATGTATCAATGGAAGTCCATTAATCATCAACGTCACATCAAAACGTCTGTCTCTTGTTGATGCTGCAGTATCTTCTTCCGTTTTTAACGCACTGTACTGATTAATCACCTCATATACACTACTTCCACCTGCTATATGTTCATGATTCATGACTACAAGATGTAATCTTTCCGTATCTCTTTGCACATGTACCTGTACTTTTCCGTTTTCACCAACCAGCCATTCTCCAGCCTTATAAAAGGAAGAAAACTGTAATTGGTTTTTAACCTGTTCAAATTCTGAATCCGAGAGCAGTTCTCCATTCAATCTGTCTTTATTATTTTGCTCAAGAATATATTTAAAATTTGCCCATAAATCCGCTTCCGTTTTTAAATCTTCTCTGTAAGTCCACTGGGACTCTCCGTAGACTAATTGTTCTATCAGTTTTCTTTCTATTGTTGATTCTAATTCTGGCATTTGGTAATCCCCCGTAATAATATTCTATTTCTATCCTCTTTCTTAGAAACCACCATTTTGATATGCTCTTGCAATCACATAAGATGGTTCGTAAAAAGCACTGCAATTATAATTATCAATCACATCGCAAATTTCATCATTATAAACCCAAAGGATTCCCTCTGTAAAATCCTCTTTTCTAGAAAGTGTATCTGCAATCAATCTTTGATATACTTCTCCCATATCCAACGAAGTCGGAATAAGCGTTGCTAATTCTGAATCGACATTTGTAATGTCAAAACTTCCTTCTACAAGTCCATAATCTCTAATCCAATCCGCTTCCACCTTTTCTAGATTCTCACAATGCAACGTGCTGGCACAGCTAAGTAAGTGATATAATTCATCTTTCCCTATAGCATTCACCACATATTTATTCTTCTGCTTAATATGTCTGGCCACACGTTCAATCATATAACAAATAAAATATAAGTCATTCATAGTTATATCTTCGTCTGGAAAATATTTGTTTTTCATAATGTATTTCTTCCTTTAAATCTTCCTTTTTAGGCTGAATTTTATCTTTTTTCTATAAAAACATATTTTTTAGCATGTATTTTCTTATAATTTGTAGTTGATTGCACTTGCGCTGGTGAAGAGTGATGAGGTTATCGATGTTGCGGAAATATGTTCCTATTTTGGTCTGCTCTTCCTTTTTGGGAACTTTAATTTCAAATTCTGCATATTCCTGTGCATTTACTCCGGGCTGTCCAGAACGTTGAGAAGTCACAGCAATATACTTGTTATATCTGTCTGTCAAGGTATTCTGAAATACAAATTCCGTGTCATATTCTTCTTTAATTCTTGCTCGAATCAAGAAGCCTGCATAGTAAACTAATCCATCAGAATTCTTGTAAATATAAGATTTTCCGACACTTGCACCTGTTCTTGCAAATAGAATATCTCCTTCAGTTAGTTTATAATTATCTGCACCAGTTAACTCAATATCCGGGGAAGTAAGATTGTCTGTTAAAAACTCATGTGTGTTATCGTCAATATCTGTAATTCTAATATATTTATTTTCTCCATCATATTCTTTCGCTGCTGCATTCAATCCATATTCAAAAGACGATGCAAGTTCACCCAACTTACGCTGTTCCCAAGCGTTTCTACATGTTTTATTAAAAAGATTTGACTTACGATGATGAAAAGTGATGCGATTATCTAATAATGAAAAATATTTCCCTATTTTAATTTGCTCAACAACTGATGGAATCAAAACTTTTACTTTGTTAATAACTGCTTTTGATAAACTCGGAACTCCTGTTGATTCATCCAATGCCTTCCAATTAATATTTTGAAAAATATCAAATATAAAATTCAAATCACAATCTTCTTTAGAAACACAATAAAACAGTGTATCCACTGTCCAAAATGGAGCTTTCAAGATATATGGTTTATCAATCGTTCCCTTTCTCCCTATTCCTACCGCATCCTTATCAGCAGATAAGGCTTTAGAAACACTAAGCATATATCCACCCGTTCCATATACTGGGACATTTCCTTTTTCAAGGTGTTTGTAATCTCTACCACTACATACTTCTATTATCTCTCCCAACTTACGCTGTTTCCAATCGCCAGTAAAACCAGAAAATCTAATTTCTGGAACTTTTTCTCCATCCTTCGGAAACATCTTCTGAAGCATACATTTCTTTAACTTTTTGGCCTCATCACACTTGCGCTGGTGAAGAGTGATGAGGTTATCGATGTTGCGGAAATATGTTCCTATTTTGGTCTGCTCTTCCTTTTTGGGAACTTTAATTTCAAATTCTGCATATTCCTGTGCATTTACTCCGGGCTGTCCAGAACGTTGAGAAGTCACAGCAATATACTTGTTATATCTGTCTGTCAAGGTATTCTGAAATACAAATTCCGTGTCATATTCTTCTTTAATTCTTGCTCGAATCAAGAAGCCTGCATAGTAAACTAATCCATCAGAATTCTTGTAAATATAAGATTTTCCGACACTTGCACCTGTTCTTGCAAATAGAATATCTCCTTCAGTTAGTTTATAATTATCTGCACCAGTTAACTCAATATCCGGGGAAGTAAGATTGTCTGTTAAAAACTCATGTGTGTTATCGTCAATATCTGTAATTCTAATATATTTATTTTCTCCATCATATTCTTTCGCTGCTGCATTCAATCCATATTCAAAAGACGATGCAAGTTCACCCAACTTACGCTGTTCCCAATCTTCCGTATACCCCTTAAATCTTATCTTCGTCTTTCCCATTTTCTCACCTCTCCATCTTTTTAACCAGTTCATTTAACGATGCCATTATCTTCTCATCTGATGATGTCAGCTCTTTTAAAAGAGATAAAAACTCTCCTTCTGCCTGTTCGATTTCTTTGTTCGTCTGTTCCATTTCTTTTAAAACTTCATTCAGGTCAATTTCTGGTTCTTTTTCAAATGTATCTACATAGCGAGGAATGTTAAGGTTAAAGTCGTTCTTTTCGATATCTTCAAAGCTTGCAAGGAAGGATTCTTTTTCTACTGTTTCTCTCTTACTATATAAATCCATCACAGCTTCAATATGCTCGTCTGTCATTTCGTTCTGTTTTTTGCCTTTATTGAACTTTTTAGATGCATCAATAAATAATACATCTCTTCCATCTCTATGTTTTTTCAATACAATAATACAAGTCGGAATAGAGGTGTTGTAGAAAAGGTTTGCCGGAAGACCAATTACTGCATAGATGTTGCCGGAACGCAGTAATTTTTCTCTGATTTTTCCCTCTGCCGCTCCTCTGAATAGTACTCCATGAGGGAGAACGATTGCCATTGTTCCATTATTTTTTAAATGATAAAGTCCATGAAGCAAGAACGCATAATCTGCCTTTGATTTTGGTGCCAGCACACCATAATCACTGAATCTTTCATCCTGTAAAAACCCGGCTGCTGCGCTCCATTTTGCAGAATATGGAGGATTCATAAGTACCATATTAAAGTCTGTTTCTTCTCCTGTAGGCCAGTCTCCATCTAAGGTATCACCATTTCGAAGCTTCTGATTTTCTGCAACGATTCCATGCAAAAACATATTCATTCTTGCCAGATTATAAGTTGATGTATTTAATTCCTGTCCATAATATCTAATATATTCAGGATATTTTACATATTTTTTAGCATTCAGAAGAAGGGAACCCGATCCCATACATGGATCATACACAGATAACCCTTTCTTTTCTTCTTGTCCATCAATTGCAATCTTCGTTAAAATTTTAGATACTGCCTGTGGAGTATAGAACTCTCCTGCCTTTTTACCCGTTTCTGATGCAAACTGACCAATCAAGTATTCGTAAGCATTTCCAAGAATCTCTGCATCTGAATTTAATAAATCTGCTTTATCAATTTCCTTGATCAAATTGGCAACTGTATCACTCTGTTTCTGGTCTCCTGTTCCCAAACGATTCGAATACAAATCAATATCCGTAAACAAATCTGCAAATATAGGATCACTTTGTTCAATATTATTAAAAGCTTTTTGTAACTGCTCTCGGTTAAAGGAATTATTTCTTGCCGCATCTGCAAAACAAGTATAGGTAAGTTCCGGTTCGATCACATAATGACATTCCTGTTTCATTTCTGCCTTTAACTCTTCCCCATCTTCGCTCTGTAATACTTCTTCATAAGCTTCCAGAGCTTCCTTTAAAGTTCCCGGTTTGCCATCACAAATCATATCGTATACTTTAATCAGAAAAGAATCTGATAAATATTTATAAAAAACGATTCCTAACAAATAATCCTTATATTCATTTGCATCCATCTTCGAACGAAGAATATCCGCTCCACTCCATAATACACTAATCAAATCTTTGCTGTTTTCTATCTCAGCCATTTTTCTTTATCCTCCGCTCTTTTTCCTTTCATCACCATTGGCCTGATGATTTATAACTATTTAGACCCATACAGTTTTCGATATATTTTACGCAATGATTCTAAATACTTACGATGATTTACAGTAAAAGTATACCATATTCAAAAAAAAATTGATATATAGAAAACCTCACCACAGGACTACTCCTGCAGTGAGGTCTTACAATCTTCGTAATATATTCAATTCATCTATTGAGGGATATCGTTTATATATTTTTTCAATCCATCTTCGTTGAAAAATCATACTCTTCATTTTTCTCAATATAATATGACACAATATCCCCTACCAAAATAATTTCATTAGAAAGAATATTATCCATATTACTCATCTTCCCCTATGTTTTTCCTTTTTCTTTTCCTGTCTTAACTGAAACTGATATTCCGCTTCCGCCTGTTTTTGCTTCCTGCTTTTTATTTTGCGTTCCTGCTTATTCTGCTCTTGCTGTAGTTTAAGTGCCTGCTGTGACTTTGTTCCAATCCCGGTATTACGTAATTGTTTTTTTACTTCTCTCTGTCTCCTCTTTGGATTCTGTTTTACCTCCTTAATAACGGTTGTTACCGACGGGCTAAATTGCAAATCATAGTAGTGTTTTAATAAGAACTCGTACACTTCATAATCCTTTGGTTCAGTACCAAATGTTACTTTTGATACAGATAGTTTCTTTCCTTGAACTTTCTCGAAAACACCTACCCAGAATGGTTCCTCAAAATACACTGTCAATTTGTCACTTACTTTGTTCATAAATCTTCCCTCCTGAAATGAAAATTAATAAATGAACAAAGAACGGACAACCCGGAGGGGCAGGTTACTTACCACATTTTTTTGTGACGGCCGGGCTACCTACCGGCTCTGGTATATATTTTTATATACGTTGCGTTTTTATCTCTGTTTTTATACTTTTAAAATTGTTACTTCCACTATATCTCAGCCTGCACTATATGACCCAAATTCAGTTCATCGCAAAAAAGGTCATATACATACGATGAACTTTCACAATACAAGCCGGTTTCCTTATCCTGAAGCTTTTCAAACACTTCAGAATTATAAAACTTATTCATTGCCTCATCATATTCTAATCCCTGTTCTTCAGTAATCATATCTACAATGTCCAAAATTATATATTCAATCAACTGGTCTTGCTTACTCTATAATCTCATTTTCATACTGGCGAAATAATAATGCCATATTATCATCCTCCTAAACAAATCCTATAAAATATAGTATATCATAATCTCAAAAAAATTAATATACCAGCACGAATCTCAACTCCTATTAATCCATTAAACAGACAATAGAATTCTAAAAAACTCTTATTCACTCACAACCATTTCATAATAAACAAAAACTTCAACTTTCATCCCCAAATCATCCCAGCTTCTGCTTTAATTCCCCCATCCAGCCACAGCCAGCCCTCGAAGAAAAAAACACCCTATATTTGTGGCCTCGGAGCAAGGTTTGAATGCGAGCGCATAAAGCGAGCATTCAAACCGCCGCGACTAAAGTCACAAATATAGGATATCTTTTTTCTTCGAGGGTGTCTGTCTGTCACCGAATTAAACCAGAACTACTCAGAACTATTTCCCCATTCTCTGTCTCACGATTTCAAAGGCAAGTACTCCCGTTGCTACAGAAGCATTCAGGGAATCAATATCTCCCTTCATCGGGATAGAAGCAATGTAGTCGCACTTTTCTTTGACAAGGCGGCTTACACCATTTCCTTCGTTTCCGATGATAAGACCGATAGAACCAGTAAGATTTAAGTCATACATGAGTTCTCCACCCATGTCACCGCAGACAAACCACATACCTTTGTCCTTGAGTTCATCAATTGTTCTGGAAAGGTTTGTTACGCGAGCTACTGGTGTGTAGTTTAATGCACCGGCAGATACTTTTGCAACGGTACTGGTAAGTCCTACTGCACGTCTTTTTGGAATGATTACGCCGTGTGCGCCTGCGAGGTTTGCGGTACGGATAATCGCTCCTAGGTTATGTGGGTCTTCGATTTCATCGCAGAGAATGAAGAATGGAGCTTCTCCTTTTTCTTCTGCTTTTTTGAATAAATCTTCTACGGTTGCATATTCGTAAGCGGCTGCGATTGCAACAACACCCTGATGCTTTTCGTGAAAAGATAAAGAGTCTAATTTTTCTTTGGAGACAAACTTGATTAATGTATCTCTCTTTCTGGCTTCGCGAAGGATCGACTTAATCGGACCATCCTGGCAGCCATCTAAAATGAATAATTTATCAATTGTTTTGCCGGAGCGGTATGCTTCCATTACCGCATTACGTCCGACAACGGTACACTCTTCGTATGCCATATTTTTCCTCATTTCTATCTTTTAATTATAAATTATCTGCATCCGACAGACAAATTCGGATTAATTCCTCTAACCGCTCCATCTGTCCGGAAAGATATAAATATCCCATTAATGCTTCAAATCCAGTGGCGATATGATAATCGTGGCTGGACTGATTCTTTGCAGGTGATGGAGATTTCGCATTCTTTCCGCGGCGAAAAACTGCCTTTTCCTCATCGGTAAGTAAAGGCTTGATTTTCTCCATCATCGCTGTCTGTGCCGCCGCATTAACGTAGCTGATCGTTTTCTGGTGATAATGGTTTGCCTTATCGTTTCCCTTTGTCACAACCATTGTGCGGACAAACAGTTCATAAATACAGTCCCCGATATAGGCAAGCCCCAGGGATGAGTATCCCCGAAGCTCTTTTTCTGTTAATGGAAAATGTTCTGCAATTCCTTTTAAGCACGTTTCCATTTGACACCTGCTCTTGTATCTTCAAGAATGATTCCTTTATCTGCTAATAAATCACGGATTTCATCGGCGCGGGCAAAGTTCTTTGCCTTTCTTGCTGCCTGTCTTTCCTCAATCAATGCTTCAATATCATCATCAAGAAGTTCTTCTTTTTTCTCTGTGATAATACCAAGAATATCGCAAAGCTGTACGATTATGTCAAGAAGCTGCTGTGCATATGCTTTGCTTCCGCTTTCTGCTGTAACGTTAGCAAGTTTTACAAGTTCAAAGATTGCAGCGATTGCATCGGCTGTGTTGAAGTCATCTTCCATAGCTGCTTCATATTTCGCTTTTAATGCATTTGCCTCTTCTAAGTTCTTCTGATCTTCTACGTTAAGTTCTCCTTCTGGAGCTGCTGCGATCACTTCCCTTAAATGGTCAATTGCTGTGAGGATTCTCTCAAGACCATTCTTAGAAGCTTCTACTAACGTATCGCTGAAGTTTAATGGACTTCTATAGTGTGCACTTAACATGAAGAAACGGATAACCTGTAATGGATACTTTTCACTGATTTCTCTTACAGTAAAGAAGTTTCCGGCAGATTTGGACATTTTCTTATTATCAATATTTAAGAATGCATTATGCATCCAGTAATTTGCAAACTTTTCATCGTTGCATGCTTCGCTCTGTGCGATTTCATTCTCATGATGAGGAAATACTAAGTCCTCTCCGCCTGCATGAATGTCGATTGTATCACCAATGTACTTCTTAGACATTTCAGAACATTCGATATGCCAGCCTGGACGTCCTTCACCCCATGGAGATACCCATGCAGGTTCGCCCTCTTTCTTTGGCTTCCATAATACGAAATCCATCGCATCTTCTTTCTCATCACTTACTGCGATACGGATTCCTGCTCTCATATCATCAAGATTCTTCTTAGAAAGCTGTCCGTAATTTTTAAACTTACGAGTACGGAAATATACAGTGCCGTTCTTCTCATAAGCATAACCTTTTTCAATTAATGTAGAAATCATGGCAATCATTCCGTCAATTTCTTCGGTTGCTTTTGGATTATGTGTGGCAGGCTCGATATTAAGCCCCTCCATATCTTTTTTACACTCTGCAATAAAACGTTCTGAAATCTCAGATGCAGGAACGCCCTCTTCGTTTGCTTTTTTAATAATTTTATCATCAACATCTGTAAAGTTAGAAACGTAATTTACATCGTATCCCTTATATTCGAAATATCTTCTTACCGTATCAAACACGATCATTGGTCTGGCATTACCGATATGAATGTAGTTATATACCGTAGGTCCACAAACATACATTCCAACCTTTCCCTCATGTACTGGAACGAATTCTTCCTTCTGTTTGGTAAGTGTATTATACAGCTTCATGTTATTCCTCCTTTATCAATGAAAAAGCTCCGTCTCCCCGGAGAGACGAAGCCTTCCGCCGTCTTTATTCACGTACTTTTTAGTCTATTCAATTTCCCTGCTTTTGTCAATAATAAATCAAAAAAATGTTAGCTATCTAATATTATTATTCGCATCTTTTAATCGTAAGTGAACTCATTTTACAGGAATAATCCTTTTCAGTGACATGCTCCCACCACTTAAATCATAGATTTTGAAGTGGGGGCTTCTTGCTC
>OGOL01002948.1_pt1 | contig 12358 bp, 9 predicted proteins | sample 1552641 | NCBI WGS metagenome assembly OGOL01 (sample SAMEA2580140, study PRJEB22360) | human gut metagenome | biome: human gut; feature: human-associated habitat; material: faeces | place: Denmark | collected 2008/2010 | reverse complement strand
CCCGATTAGAACCTGAATCTAACGCGTCTGCCAATTCCGCCATATCCGCATATTCTGTTTTGTTCTCTGCCGTTCGGCTCGGAACGATAGTTATTATACCACGGAAAGCAGGAAAGTCAAGCGTTTTTTCAAAAAAGTTTTTGCATTCTTTTCCGCATATTTTATCTTGCGTCCCTGCGCACAAAAACACAGGCATCTGCCCCAGTGATGCCTGCTTCCGGGGCAGATGCCTGCCAGACCACGCTTCTTCTTTTGCAGTTTTTCCTGAATTTTCTCAGATGCCCCAGAACAGCCAGAGGCTCCCCGCCCCCACGAGGACCGCTGCCAACGTGAACGGCACACCGATGCGCAGGAAGTCCCGGGTACGAACAGTCTCACCGTTCTTGCGGAGAATACCGATGGCCGCGATGTTGGCCGACGCGCCGATGGGGGTCAGGTTGCCGCCCAGCGTCGCGCCGGTAAGCAGACCGAAGTAGAACAGCTCCGGCTCAATGCCCGCGCCGCCGTTCATGAGGGCGGCGACGCCCTGCACCACCGGCAGCATGGCCGCCACATAGGGGATGTTGTCGATGAAGGCCGACAGCCCCACCGACGCGGCCACCAGCAGCAGGTAAAGATGCAGCGGCTCGTCTCCGGCTGCGGAGTGGAACAGCTGCGCCGCCGCGTCGATGACGCCCGCCCTGCTCACTCCTTCCAGCAGAATAAAGAGGCTGAAGAGCAGCAGCAGGGTGTCATAGTCCAGCGCCCGGAACGTCTCGGCCAGCGGCTTCAGGGAGCGGCTGCGCCAGCAGGCGCGGGCGGCACCGAAGAGGCACAGCCCCATGCAGACGAGTCCGCTGCGCAAGGTGTAGAGCAGATGCAGCACGCCGCCAGAGGGCTCAGGCAGGAAGGACGCCGCGATGAGCAGACCTACCGTCAGCAGGAGAAGCGCCGTGGGGACGTCGTCCTCCACCTCCGTTTCCACCGTGACATGGACAGGCTGGCGCTGGTCCCGGAACAGCCAGAACAGCACCCCCAGCGAGGCCAGCGCTCCCAGCTCCACGCTCCAAAAGATGCCGGGCCGGCCCTCCATCCAGAAGAAATCGAAGAAATTCATCCCCGCAAAGCCGCCCAGCAGGATGCTCGTGGTGTCCCCCACCAGCGTTGCCGCGCCCTGTAAATTGGACGACACCGCAATGGCGATGAGCACCGGCACCGGCGATAGTTTCAGCCGCCGGGCGATGGCAAGCCCTACCGGAGCCACCATCAGCACGGTGGCCACATTGTCCACAAAGGCACTGATGAACCCCGCCAGCAGCGCCAGCACCGACACGGCCCACCGGACATCCGGCACATGGGCAATGAGCTCTTCGGCCAGCCGGGCGGGCATCTTGCTCTGGATAAAAAGAAAGACCGTACCCATCATTCCCGCCATCATCAGCAGGACATTGAAGTCTACGGCCCGGGCGGCGTCCGCCAGCGTGAAATCGTACACGCCCAGCTTCCCCAGCAGCAGGAACGCCCCGGCCCCGCCCAGCGCGACCCAGGGGCGGTACTGCTGCACCGCCAGCATCAAAATATAAAACAGGACAAACAGGCTCAGCGCCAGTGTCATTTCGTCTCCTCCGCAGGTTCCAGAGGCTTTGCGTCTTCTTCTATCATCCGATAGCCCACGCCAAGCTCGTTGAGGATATAAGTATTGCTGCCCGGGCGGCTGCCCAGCTTCTTGCGGATATTGGCCATATTCACCTGCAGCTTCTTGGTGCTGCTGGCGTCCGTGTCGCCCCAGATGGCCCGGACGATGGCCGCATAGGTCATCACGCGCCCGGCGTGCTCGGACAAAAAGGCCACGATGTTGTACTCCGTCTGGGTCAGGCGCACCTCCTGCCCGTCCACGAACACCTTGCGGCGCTCGTAGTTGATGGTGAGGCCCTGTGCGCTGAACACCCCGCCGGGCAAGCTCCCGCCGCCATAGCGGTTCACCCGCAGCGCAGCCCGCACCCGGGCCAGCAGCTCACCGGTGCCGAAGGGCTTGGTGATATAGTCGTTGGCACCAAGGTCGAGGGCCTCGATCTTATCCTGCTCGGTGGTGCGGGCCGACAGGACGATGATGGGGGTCAGATACTTCTGCCGGATGGAGCGGATGGCGTCCAGACCGTCCCGGTCGGGCAGGCCGAGGTCCAGGATGACGAGGTCCGGGTTATAGGAGATGAACATGGTCATGCCCATCACGCAGGTCTGGGCCACCAGCGCCTGATAGCCGTTGGTCTCCAGCAGGGTCTGGATGAAGCTGCAGATGTTCGCCTCGTCCTCGATGATAAGTACCTTGAATTTATTATTGCTCATCCTCTGTTTCCTCCGTATCCACTTCTTCGGTCTCCAGCCAGAACCGGATGGTCGTACCCTCGCCGGGCGTGCTCTCGGCCTTTATCTCGCCGCCGTGGGCTTTGATGATGGCCGCGCATACCGACAGCCCGATGCCCATGCCGTGCTTGCCGCCCGACGAGGTATCCTGCGTCAGGGTCGTGCCGGTGAAGAGGGTCTTGAGCCGCTCTTTCGGGATGCCGCAGCCGTTGTCGATGATTTCGAACACCGCCCGCTGCCCCAGCGTGAACACCCGCAGCGTCAGGCGGGTCATCCCCTCGGCGTGGAGCACCGCGTTTTCCAAAAGGTTCGTCAGCACCTGCTGGATGAGCATGGAGTCCATCGGGATGACGATGAAGTCATCCGGAAGCTTTACTTCCACCGGTACGCCGGGGTGGAGCTTCTGGAACCGCACCAGCACCGTATCCACCAGCTCTTCCAGCACGGTGGGCGTCTTCTGGACGGCGACGCCGTCGGCGTCGATACGGGTGACGGAGAGCAGATTCTCCACCATCCGGTTGAGCCACTGGGCGTCGGCACAGACCTCGGAAAGGAGCTTCATCTTCTGCTCCCGGCCCAGCGAGTCGTAGTTGTCGATGACCGTAGAGCAGGCCCCGTAGATGGACGTCAGCGGGGTGCGCAGGTCGTGGGAGACAGCCCGCAGGAGGTTGGCCCGCATCTTCTCCGTCTCGCTCTCCATCCGCAGCTGCTCCTGCTTTTTGATGCGGGTGGTCAGGGTGCTCGTCATAAAGGAGACCACCAGCATCACCACGCCGGAGAAGATGTTCTCCGGGATGGTGAAGTTGAAGGCAAAGTAGGGCGTGCGGAACGCGAAGTTGACCGCCAGCACGCTGATGACAGAACCGGCCACGCCCCACCAGTAGCCGTCGGTGTACATGGAAACAAAAAACACCGCCAGCAGGAACACCATCGAGGCCACACCGTCGATGCGGCCGCTGATGAACTGGATGAGCGTCACACAGGCGAACGCCCCGATGAGCGCCGCCAAAAGTACCCAGACGTCCTTTTTCCGGAGCATCTGCTTCATTTGCTTTCCCTCCCGATCTATATTCGGTTACACTGTAAAAGTATACCACAAATAAATTAAAGATACAGCAAAGGGTGGGTATTTTTCCATAGTTCCAAAGGGTTGACAAACGTGCGTTCCTGGCTCACAATAGAATCATCTTCTTTATCGTAATAAAGGAAAGGGAAAGAATATGCTGTATTTTGAGAACGACTACTGCGAGGGTGCGCATCCCGCCATCCTGCAGAAGCTGACGGAAACGAACTTCGAGAAGGTGTCCGGCTACGGCACCGACCCCTACTGCGCCAGCGCAAAGGAGAAGATCCGCGCTGCCTGCGCCTGCCCCGAGGCAGATGTCTTCTTCATCTCCGGCGGCACCCAGGCCAACTCCATCGTCATCGCCTCCACGCTCCGCCGCTGGGAGGGCGTCGTCGCCGCCGCCACCGGCCATGTGGCCGGTCATGAGGCGGGTGCCATCGAGTTCACCGGCCACAAGGTCATCGGCCTGCCCCAGAAGAACGGCAAGCTGGACGCCGCCACGGTGGAGGATTTCTGCAAGACCTTCTACGCCGACTCGAACCACGACCACATGGTCTTCCCCGGCATGGTGTATATCTCCCACCCCACCGAGTACGGCACCCTGTACAGCAAGGCTGAGCTCGAGGCCCTGTCCGCCGTCTGCCACACCTACCATATGCCCCTCTTCGTGGACGGCGCACGTCTGGGCTACGCGCTGGTGAGCGAAGGCACCGATGTGACCCTGGCCGACCTTGCCCGGCTGACCGATGTGTTCTACATCGGCGGCACCAAGGTGGGCGCACTCTGCGGCGAGGCCGTGGTCTTCCCCCACGGCGCACCGGCCCACTTCATGACCATGGTCAAGCAGCAGGGCGCTCTGCTGGCCAAGGGCCGCCTCATGGGCATCCAGTTCGACGTCCTCTTCACCGACGACCTCTACACCCGCATCAGCCGCAACGCCATCGAGACGGCCAACGCCCTCAAGAAGGACCTCGCCGCAAAGGGCTACCGCTTCTTTATGGACTCCCCCACCAACCAGCTCTTCGTCGTGCTGGAAAACACCCAGCTGACCGCGCTGGAAGGCAAGGCAAAGTTCGGCTTCTGGGAGAAGTTCGACGACAGCCACACCGTCGTCCGCATCGCCACCAGCTGGGCCACTAAGATGGAAGAGATCGAGCAGCTCATCGCTCTGATGTAAATTCCATGCCCGGGTTTTTCTTCGGCGTTTCGCCGAAGTTTCTGCATTCTCTTTGTGCGGGATGCTGATTGAATTTTTCGGCCGGGTATGGTATGGTTTAAAAAGAACAACGCAGAATGCGAGAAAGGGGCAAGCATACACCAGACCGTGTATCCTTGCCCTTTTTGAGTGTGCGATCTTCTGCGCTATTATTTTTTCGGATGACAGGAAGGAAGGATTTTCACAATGGGCTTTTTTGATAAACTGTTTGGCGGCAAGCACGATGCCGCCCCGAAATTTGCAGGCGAAAAGATGACCGTCATGGCTCCCATCGACGGCACGGTGATCCCGCTGGAGCAGATCCCCGATGAGACGTTCGCCACCGCCATTCTGGGGCCCGGCTGCGGCATTGAGCCCACCGGCGACACCGTGTACGCCCCGTTTGACGGCACCATCACGCAGGTGGCTTCCACCCTGCACGCCATCGGCATCACCAGCGACGACGGCATCGAGCTGCTGATCCATGTCGGCATGGACACCGTCGAGATGCAGGGCAAGGGCTTCACCGCTCTGGTCAAGGAAGAGCAGAAGGTCAAGGCCGGCACCGCTCTGCTGAAGGTCGATCTGGACGCCATCCGCGCTGCCAACCACCCCACCACCACCGCCATCATCGTGACCAACGCCGACGACCTGCCAAAGCTCCATATCATCGCGGGCGGCATCGTCTCCACCGGCACGCCGCTGTTCAAATTCGAGTAAGATACAAAAAAGACATCTGCCGCCGGCAGATGTCTTTTTTGTTATGCTCATGCTTTTTCGGGCTTATACTGCAGGACCCGCTCGGAGACGAGGCCGTTGAAGAACTGGATGAAGGGTCCGAGGCAGAACGCACAGATGAGGGTACCCAGACCCACAAGACCGCCCAGAAGCCAGCAGAGCAGGGCGCAGAAGGCGTCGGTGAAGACGCGGCAGCCGAAGTACTGGAAGTGCGTGTAGTCCCGCAGACCCAGCGAAAGGTAATCGTAGGGCGCAATGCCGAGGTCAGCCGTCTGATAAAGGGACGCGCCCAGCGCCGTCACAAGGACGGCCAGCACCACCCACACCAGCTGTTCCGGCAGGGACGCTGCCGGGCCGAAGGCCGCGGCAATGGGCTCGTAGAAGAAGGTTATGATGAACCCCATGCCGATGCCATTGACGAAGGTGCCAAGGCCGATGTACTTGCGCCCGAACCAGAATTCCAGCGCAAAGAAGAGGATGTTGGTGGCGACGTTCTGCACGCCCAGCGAGATGCCCAGCAGCTCGGCAAGGCGCATATTCAGCGCGCTGATGGAGTCGTTGCCGAGATGGGACTGCTTGAAGAGGGCGATGCCCAGACCAATAATGACAATGCCCACCACCATGCCCACGATACGGCGGGTGGTCGGCTTTTGGGTGGTCGAAGTGCTCATGAAACGGCCTCCTGATCTATTTTTCTCTATTATAACGCTGCAGGAGGGTCGGCGCAATCAATATTGCACAATGATCTGTTTCATTGTGGAAAATTCATCGTCTCAGGTCTTCTTCCAGCCGGGCCTTGTCCAGCCCCTCGCCGATGACGATGAGCACCTGCTGTCCCTGCGGGATGGGGGCCGCCGTCAGACCGGCGGCGGCAGCATTCAGCTCATACCACTGGCCATCATCCTCCACGAAGCCTTTCACCCGGAGGACGTTTCCGCAGGCGGGGTCGGTGAAGAGGGACGGGATGTTCTTTTCCAGCTGAGCACGGGGCAGGCCCAGCTCGAGGAAGTAGGCCGAGGTGAAAGCATCGTGCGCGTCGAAGTGGAGCTTTTCGCAGCTGGCCTGCCGGAAGCCGCACTTTGCGATGCGGGCCATATCGTCGCCGGTCAAATCGGCCCAGTCCTTCGCAATGATCTCCTCCGGGCCGAACTTCCGGGAGCACTTGCAGGCTTCCAGCGCACGGGCCAGATGGGCTTCTGCCCCCTGCTTCTGCGCGTCAGAGGCCAGCTGACAGCGGCTCAGGAGGACACTGCCCGCCCATGCACTCTCGGAAGCGAGGATATATTCTGCCTGCGGGGAAAGTTCTTCCGGCAGAAGGGCATCCACGATGGCGATGACATTGCCCAGCCGATACCAGCGGTCCAGCGGCTCGTCCCGCAGCACGTCGAAGAACTCGTCCACGTCAAAGATGCCGCTGGGCTCCACGATGACCCGCTCAAAGCCCCGCATGGCCATGGAGATGAGCTTTGTCCGCATCCGGCGCTGATGGGTGTCGCAGTCGCAGCCGCCGCTGATGGTCTCCAGCTCCACGCCCTGCGCCTCGAGGTCCTGCAGGAGCATGGCGTCCACGTTCACCGCGCCGAAGTCGTTTTCCAGCACACAGACTTTGACGCCCTGCCCGGCCCACCATGCCGCGTATCTGCGCAGGAAGGTGGTCTTCCCTGCCCCGAGAAATCCTGTGATAAGGTCTACCTGTACCATATTCCGTCCCTCCGTCGGTTTCTTTTTCCGCTGTCAGTATAAGCGAACGAGGCCGGATTGTCAAACACAAGAAACGGCCCTTTCCCGGTCTGGGAAAGGGCCGTTTCGCCGCAATGCTGGGAGTTCCTTACAGGAATTCGACGCTGCCGTCCTCGATGTGGTACATCGCACCGACGACCCGCAGGCCCGTTTCCTCCTCGATGTTATGGATGCACAGGCTCTTTTCGATCTCCTGCACACTGTGCCGGACATTGAGACAGCTGGCCTTGTAGGGGTCTGTTTCGTCCCCGATGGCCTTTTTTATCTCGTCCGTGATGTAGCGGATATAGCCGGAGGGCTCGGAGTTGATGGCCGCATCCACCGCGCCGCAGTGGGTGTGGCCCAGCACCACCACCAGCCGACAGCCCAGATGGCCGGCAGCGTACTCGATGCTGCCCAGCTGATGGTCGTCGATGATGTTGCCCGCCAGCCGGATGACGAACAGCTCACCGATGCCCGCCGAGAAGATGTTCTCCGGGATGACCCGGGAATCCGAACAGGTGACGATGATGGCGTAGGGCGACTGGCCCTTCGCCCAGGTGGACATCCGGATACGGCGGGAAATATCGCCGCTCCCGTTTTCCGCGTTCAGGTATTTCAGATTGCCCGCCGCCAGCTTGTAGATGGCATCGGCCGCGGTGCAGACTGGGGTCTCACGCATTGCAGCAGCCTCCTTGGGGAAAAGTGGTAAAAAATATCCTGCAAAAATGCCCGGCCGTCCAACGAAGGGCAGCCGGGCGGGAACTCAGTTTATCAGAAGTGGATAACGCCGAGGATCAGACCAGCGACGAGGCAGACGATGGAAACACCCCACTGCCAGCCGAAGCAGTACTTGATGTGGTCCTTGATCTCGACACCGGCCAGACCGATGCCCAGATAGGTAGCGGGAGCCACCGGGCTGATGAAGGTAGCGCAGTTGCGGCAGACGACCATTGCGATGGCGATGTGAGCCGGGTTGACGCCGAACTGGTTGCCAACGCTGACCAGAACGGGCAGCAGGCCGTAGAAGTAGGAGTCGGTATCGAACAGCAGAGCCAGAGGCACGCTCAGGATGCCGATGATGATGGGCAGGAAACGACCCAGAGAGGTCGGGATGACGTTGGCCATCATAATGGCCATCTTCTCCATGATGCCGCTCTTGCTCAGGACACCGAGGAAGACACCGGCACACAGGATGGTGGAAGCCATGCTCAGGCCAGCGGAAGCGTGGCTCTTGATGATGGAGTTGTGCAGCTTCTTGCCGCGGTAGTTGACCAGAATGCCCAGAGCGCAGCCGACCATGAAGACGTAGTAAGAGGGGAAGATGTCCATGACCAGCACGATGATGACGGCCAGAGTCAGGATGACGTTGAAGATGAAGTTCTGGGGACGAGCCAGAGCCTCGTCCTTCTTGCCGTCGTCGGAGTCGTCGTACTTGCCGGCGTCCTCAGCAACGATGGCATCGCCGAGCTTTGCGATGCGCTTCTTCTCCTGCAGGCCCCAGAAGATGGCAGTGCCGATGGCCAGCACGAAGCCGACGATCTGCATGGGCATGAGCTGGAACCACAGGTCGTTGGGCTCCATCTCGATGACGCTTGCGGCGCGCATGGTGGGGCCGCCCCAGGGCATCAGGTTCATGACGCCCATTGCGGTGACGCAGATGAGCAGCAGGGTCTCACGGCGCATGTGCAGGCGCTTGTAGACGGGCAGCATGGCGGGGATGGTGATGAGGAAGGTGGAAGCGCCGCCGCCGTCCAGATGGCCGATGATGGCGATGAGGCAGGTCATCAGAGCAACGCCGACGACGTTGTTGCCGACCTTCTTCATCAGCGCACCGATGATCTTGTCGAACATGCCTGCATCGGTCATGACGCCGAAGAACAGGACGGAGAAGATGAACAGGACAGCCGTACCGTGGACGCCCTTGACGCCCTCCTTGATAAAGCCAGCCATTTCATCCAGGGTGAAAGCACCGGTAGCCACCAGAATGGCTGCGGTGATGGTCGAGACGCTGACGAATGCCAGTGCAGGGACCGTGACATTGCGCAGCAGCAGGACGATGACCGCAATCACCGTTGCAAAGCCGAGCAGAGCGAGGATCGTATCACTCATGGGTTTGTACTTCCTTTCCTTTTTTCGTATACTGGGGATGCATTCTGTTTTGTCATCCAGAATCATTCCCGTTCGTTATGGTTCCAGTATACAGGCTCAAACTTACAGCCCAAAGCCCTTCTCGTTACGGTTTGTTAAGAAATCTCTTAATATCCTGTAAGATTCCGTATGGAAGGTTGGATACAATAAAGCCGGAGCTGCGCAAAAAAGAAACAAAAAAGCAACAGGCCCCGGGGTGTTTCCACTCCGGGACCTGTTGTCATCTTTATTTATGGGGCCTATATCGCCTTGCGGCAGTCCTCACATGGGGAAGAGAAAATCAGGTGTTAGACGTTTCGACCACATCGTTGACGATGACGACCAGAATGTACTTACCGTCGCTAGTCTTAGCAGTGCCCAGCTTGCCGGTCTCAGCAACTTCATGATTCATGTCGTTAACGGTAGCGGCCTGAGCCTCGAACAGAGCGCCATTCACAATGCCAGCCTGCAGGTTTGCGTTCTTCGTGGCATTCTCGGTCTTGACCAGAGCAACACGGATCTGCTTGCCAACATTTGCCTTCTCGGCACCCTCGCCGGTGGTGAACACACCCAGAGCCTTCTGGACTGCATTAGCGGCATCGGTGTTGTCGTCGATGTGCTCCTGACTGATGACCTTGCCGGTGACCTTCTCAACAGCATTGTCCAGAGTGATCTTGTTGGCGGAGTCAGCAGCGATGATAGTCTCGATAGCCTTCAGGGTGTTCTCAGCAGTCTTATCCATGTCCTTGTCCTGCTCGACCTTGACGCCCATCTTGGTCAGAGCGTCAGCGATGTCCTTGCTCTTGACGCTAGCGCCGCAGCCAGTCAGAACGGACAGTGCCAGAACGCCGGCGAGGGCGACGGCCAGAAACTTCTTTGCCATTTTCATGATTTTTGCCTCCATAATTATGAATGATCTTACAGGCAGGCTGTCCAGTTCCGGTCGTCGGCCTGTTGGCCTTATTATACCCCCCCCCCAGAATTGTCAATATATTCCTTGCATTTTTATCATATCATCGAATTATGAAGGACACCTCTGTGCATATTCCACAAATTCACGAAAAACAGCTGCTCTTCACTCTTTCCGGCTGCTCCGTATCTGGGCCAGCAGCGTGGACGCCGACACCGGTTTTACCACATAGCCGTCGATGACGCCGTGGCTGCGGGCGTCCACGATCTCCCTTGTGGGGGCATTGGTCATCACGATGCGGGTCATGCCCGGGTAGCGGCCCCGGATGGCCATGCAGAAATCCACGCCGCTGCTGCTCATCAGGCTCTCGTCGATGGCAAGGACGTCGAAGGGCTGCTGCTCCAGCAGCTGGCGCAGCTCGCCCCGGCGGGAGCAGGTGGACACGCTCAGGCCCAGCGCGCTGAGGTCTTTGTCCAGCAGGTCGAGGACCTTGTTGTTGTCGTCCGCCGCAAGGATGCGCAGCTTGCTGTCCACGCCCCACTGCAGCTGTTCGCGCTCCTGCTGCTGCTCCAGCACCGGCAGATAGACATAGAAGGTCGTGCCTCTGCCGATGGTGCTCTCCGCCCGGATGCGGCCCCGGTGGGTGCGGATGATCTGGTCCGCCAGAGCAAGGCCGAGGCCGGTGCCTTCGCCGGTTCTCTTTGTGGTGAAGAAGGGCTCGAAGATGTGCTGCATCGTCTCCTTGTCCATGCCGCAGCCGGTGTCGGTGACGCTCAGGCAGACGTAGCTCGACCATTCCTCGGAGATCTTCTCTTCCGGGAAGAGCGCCGCCAGCTCACTGCGCGGCACGACGCTGCCCCGGATGGTCAGCTTTCCGCCCTCGGCGCCGATGGCGTGGATGGCGTTGATGCTGATGTTCAGCATCACCTGCTGCAGTTGGGTCGCATTGCCCAGAACGCATTCGCCGCTCAGCTCATTTTCTTCCTTCAGCTCCACGTTCTTCGGGCAGTTCGTCTCCACCAGCTTCCGGGTCTGATGGAGCAGTCCCTCCACCGACACGGCGTCGTAGACCGTCTCCACGTTTTTCCGGCTCATGGAGGAGATCTGTTTCACGACCTCCTGCGCCTTCTGCGCCGCCTCGCTGATCTCCATCGCGTTGTCATAGATCTCGCTGCCCGGGTCGGCGTCGGCCATGATGAGGTCGGCATAGCCGGTGATGGGGGTCAGGAAGTTGTTGAACTCATGGGCGATGCCGCCGGTGAGGGTCCCCATCATCTGCAGCCGCTGGCCGTGGGCCAGCGACTCTTCGCTGCGGTGGAGCTCTTCGAGGGTCTGGTTCAGGGTCTTCAGATCGCTGATCTCGGTCGCGCTGCGGCGGTCGCGCTCCTGCAGCCGGAACATCTGGAACATGAAGAGCACCAGCACCAGCGCCACGCCGCCGAAGATGAGGACCACCTTCACGAAGCTCTGCTGTACCGGCTCGTAGAAATCGTCGTAGTCCACCACGGCGCTGACGATCCAGAAGCTGCTCCCCACGTCCAGATGACGGAAGGCGCTTATCTTATGCACCCGGGGCAGCTCCGGGTCGGTCCACCAGTAGGAGTAGTAGTCCAGTGTGCCGGATTCCTCTTCCTGCTGAGCGCGCAGCAGCTCACTCAGACTGCTCATGTCCAGTTCCTTCCCCTGATAGATGCGCTGGCGGCCCTCCACGACCTTGATGCCCCACTGAACGGCTTCGGGGTGCATGACCACAAGGTTATCGTTATTCTTTATCATGATGTAGCCGTTCCTGCCGACATGGATCTCCGAGATGAGCTGCCGATACATGACCGTGGAGTCTACCACGAGGCAGGCTGTCTCATCCCCGGCCTTCCTCTTCATCACAAGATAGTGCTCGCCGCCGCTGTGGTACTGCCAGTAGGAGATGTCCTCCGTCCGGGTGATGGGGACATCGCAGACGGCGCTGAGGCCGTAGCAGCTGTAGATGACCTCGCCGTTGCTGTTTTCCAGCCAGACGTCCCGGATGGTATCGCTCCGGGCCACCGTGGGGCGGAACGCTTTGCCGGCCTCCGCTTTTTCGGCGATGGAGTCCAGCCGGTCGGCGTATTCCTCCAGCAGGACGCGGATGCTGTCGGCGGTGCTCTGCACCACCAGCTCCATCTGCCTCGTCTGGCTGTCCATCATGGCGGTGCGGTAGTCCTTCCATACCATACCCACCACGACAGCCAGTGCGGCTACCGTGACGACGCCGATGGCC
>OGOL01002917.1_pt1 | contig 12478 bp, 10 predicted proteins | sample 1552641 | NCBI WGS metagenome assembly OGOL01 (sample SAMEA2580140, study PRJEB22360) | human gut metagenome | biome: human gut; feature: human-associated habitat; material: faeces | place: Denmark | collected 2008/2010 | reverse complement strand
GCGGCGTTCGCCGCATCACGTCAAAAGTAAAAACCGTGATTTGTGAGCAAGCTCCAAATCACGGTTCTTATTTTGCCTATGTGCGGCTATGCTTTCGTAAACTCTCAAGTTAGTAAGTCAAGTATAATACTGCATGGAAAATGTTAATGAAATCTCGACCGTACCCCATCCCGTATCCGGCAGATCCCGGTATAGACTCCGGCCCCGCAGTAGGGCATCAGCAACAGGCTGTAAGAGAAGATATACCGCGAATTGGCTTCCCAGAAGGTGTGGAACAGAAAACCTCCCAGTACGGCAATGAGGCCGACGTAGATGTAGAGTCGGTCCGCGCCATGCCGATCCGCGCCATGCTGATCCGCGCCATGCTGATCCGCACCGAGCTGATCCGCATCAAGCTGATCCGCCATGTGGTCCGCAGTGCACCCTGCGGTATGCCCCGCCGTTTGGTCAGCCATGTGCCCGACAACTTTAGACTTCCGACGCTTCTTAAGACTGTCGATACAGAACACCAACACGCCCAGATACAGAACATTCTGCCATGCATTGCACCATTCGATATATCCCCCGCTGAGAGAACCTTCATAGACTTCTTTAAAAAATGCACTCCGTCCTCCGTAGGTAGCCAGGGTAGCCTGTCGGCTGGCATAGGTGCCGTCCGCCCACTGGGATAAATGTTTGTGAAGATAGAAGTCCGCTGTGTAGCCGGGATGTTCCCGGAAATAGGTCAGGCGCTCGTCGATCGCCAGACGGCTGATCTCGTTGGCAATAGCAGTATCCATGCCGGCGGTATCGTAAGTATCGATATTGAAGCCGTTATACCAGCCGCAGCCGCGGGAAGCTTCCTGCATTCCCATGGCGAGATAGGACATGGCGGTGACTCCGGAGCTTAACGTGTTCCCCGCCTTTTTCTCATAACATTTCTGTACCAGCGGCAGAATCCCCACAGAAGTAACAGCAAGACATACCGCCATGATGAGCAGTCCCAGACGCATCTTACCGTTCCGCCCCGGACGCAATGCCTCGAACAACAGCACCAGCAACACTGCGATCACAGGGATCAGGGAATTCTTGCGCAGCATCACAGACAGTGTGAGGAACAGGATACTGCCGAAGCCTGTGAAAAGTATCTGACGGAGCATGCGGGGGACGTAATCGTAGGCGGTGACTGAGGGCGCATCATTTCGGGAGACGTTGTCCCGGTAGGAGCTGTCCGGAGAGGAGCTCCCCAGCAACCGCAACAGCAGATAGCATCCCACCGACAATGCAGCGAAGGAAGGAATCTCGCCGTAGACGAAGGAGCTGTACATGATCATGGGCAGGTTACAGCATACCAAGACGAGATAACAGCAAGAGATCTTCTTGTAATTCTCCGGCCACAGATATTGCAGCGACAGATATTGGAACCAGATCGCCCCACACAACAGACAGACATAGACCAGCTTGATAAAGTGCCAGGCCGGTACGGACAGGCCGGTGAGATTCCAGATCCGGAGCAACAGCTCCAAAAAAGCCATCAGCCCGATCTGCTGTGGATAATAAGACAGATAAGAAACGGTGGGGTGGATAATATCAGTATTTCCCAGGATCCACTCCGCAGCCGCATTGTATACAGACAGAGCATCCGCTGCGGGAACCGTGCGTCCGAAGAGGATCAGCAGGATACCAAGCCCAAATACAAAGGTCAAAGTAAAAACGAGCAGTCCGCGACGGAATTTCTCTCCTATTTTTTCATACAGATACAGACATCCGCAAAACAGTAATCCGAAGCCTGCCAGCTCCAACAGATTCCACAGGGGATTGTCCGGACGCAGCAAAACCTGCTGGGTCTCCATATTGTCGGCATAGCAGGTCGTGAGAAAGCTGCCGGTGAAAAGCAGTATGGAAAGCAACAGTGTCAGAAGCATGACAATGTTAAGCCCCAGACGGTAAATGATATTGCAACAAGATCTGTTCTGAGATCCACTCATGGAAACAATTCCTCCGTAACCACAACAATAAATTTCAATTATGCAAGCATATTGGCTCACTTGCGCTCATTGCATTATAAGCTCACGAATTCGTGCTATCGCACTTTACATCCTGCTTCGCAGGATATTCGTTCGCTAATGAGCCCAGAAAAACAAATGTCTGCTTCGCAGCCACTTGTTCTTCCTTGAGGCTCATTATATCATAGCTTTTGCCCGCCCCCAAGAAAAATACGCGGGAAAAAGCAAAAATAGTGGCTGTAATGGAACAAGCGTGGTACAATAAACTTTGTATAAGCACTTTTAACACGCAGAGATAAGAGGAATGGAAAATGGATAAAATTGCAGTACTGATCCCTTGCTACAATGAAGAGAAGACGATCGCCAAGGTGGTATCCGATGTGAAAAAGTTCCTGCCGGAGGCGGTGACTTATGTATATGACAATAATTCCACCGATCGTACCGTGGAACTGGCAACGGAAGCGGGAGCGATCATACGTCATGAATATGCCCAGGGAAAGGGAAACGTGATCCGCAGAATGTTTCGTGAGATCGATGCGGAATGCTATCTTATGATCGACGGAGACGACACGTATCCTTTGGATTGTGCCCGGGAGATGGTGGCAAAGGTTCTGGAGCATCAGGCGGATATGGTGGTGGGAGACCGCCTGTCGTCTACTTATTTTACGGAAAATAAGCGGCCGTTTCATAATTTCGGCAACAGTCTGATGCGTGCGGGGATCAACGGCCTGTTTCATTCCGATATCAAGGACATCATGACCGGTTATCGCGCGTTCAGTTATGAATTCGTGAAGACATTCCCGGTATTCTCCAAAGGATTTGAGATCGAGACGGAGATGACGATCCATGCGGTGAACTATAACATGCAGGTAGAGAATGTGGTGGTGGAATATCGTGACCGTCCCCAGGGCAGCGAGTCCAAGCTGAATACTTACAGTGACGGTTTCCGCGTGATCCGCAAGATGCTGCAGCTGTATAAAAACTATAAACCCATGCATTTCTTCGGCATGCTGGCATTTTTGCTGGCAGCGGTGTCGGTGATATTGTTTGTTCCGGTATTTTTGGAGTATCTGAATACGGGACTGGTGCCGAGATTCCCGACGCTGATCGCCTGCGGATTCATTCTGCTGGCGGGGATCCAGTCGTTTTTCTCCGGTATGATGCTGGAAGTTATGGCGGCCAAGGACCGGAAGGATTTCGAGTATCGTCTGAACCGTGTGCATGGGGAACATCAGGAACGTAAAGGATTATAATATGCAGGAGAAGAGAATACTTCCCAGACGCAGAGGCGGTGTGCTGCTTTGCGTTCTGGGATGTCTGTTTGTATTTTTCGTAAAAACAGAAAAAGATCTGGCGGCTGCGGGCAATATCCTGTGGACGGCCGGATATGTGGGAAGCACTCTGCTGTGGACCGTGCTTTTGGGATGCCTACTGGGTGTGATCGGAACGTTTGTGGTCTATCGTGTGGCAGAGCGGCCGGCACCAGAGGGTGACTGCAGCGGTGGAAGGAACGGTGCCGGTAAAGACAATGCTGTGTTCGGCAGATCTGCCGCGTGGATACAGAGACGCTCCGGGGCACAGGTGTTTTTCGGAAGCCTGTTATTGCTTTGCCTTGCATGGCTTCCGGTATATCTGGCATATTACCCGGGAATCTGTGCCTATGATGCACCGGTACAGACCGGACAGATCGTGGAGCATTATTATTTTGATCATCATCCGATCGTGCACACACTGCTTTTACAGGGAATGCTGTGGCTGGGAACGCAGCTGTCCGGGAGTATGAATGCCGGAATGGCACTGTACACTGCGCTGCAGATGCTGCTGCTGGCGGGCAGCATGTCCTACGGTGTGCTGGTATTGCACAGACGGCGGGTGGCGGCAGGCTGGCAGATCGTGATGCTGCTGCTTGGAATGTTTTTCCCGTTCCACTGGTATATGAGTGTCAGCATGACAAAAGATACGGTATTCAGTGCTTTTTTACTGCTGCAGCTGATCAGTCTGACGGAGCTATTGCTGGAGAACCGCAGGGAATGGCGTCCCGGAGTCCGGGATCTGCTGTTTTTTATCGGAACAGTGGGAATGATACTGTTTCGCAATAACGGAAAATATGCTATGATTGTACTATTAGCATTTCTTTTTCTGGCAGTATGCTTTGGAAAAAGAGCGAGGAAGCTCTGGGGGAGACTGTTTACGGTAAGTGTGGCAGCTTTCTGTATAGGGCTTTTTGTGCTGTCCGCAGTGTTCTCCGCAACGCACGCGGAACAGGGAGACAGGAGAGAGATGCTGAGTATGCCGATCCAGCAGATGGCCCGCTGCATGATCTACCACGGAGGAGTGGGAGTACTTCCTGAGGATGACGGTACCATGTCGGAGCAGGATCGGGCACTGGTGAATGATTTTATATTGGATGAGGCTTACAGGGATTATGATCCCGGCATCGCGGATCCGGTAAAGCGACATACCAACACGTATGTGGTGCGTTATCGCTCGGGAGATTTCCTGCGGACCTATTTTCATCTGCTGAAATTTTATCCCGGAGATATGATCAATGCCGCACTGGCAGTGGATGCAGGATTTTTATCTCCCTTTGATGTCACCCATGCGGCGGTGAATGAAGTGCAGGGGAGAGAGGGCCTCGGATATATACAGACACGATGGGAAGAAGATACCCTGAACAACAGAGGGATCTACAAAGACAGCAAATGGCCGGGACTGTATGACCGCCTGGAGACATGGGCGGACGGGAACGGTTATCTGGAGCTTCCGGTACTGAAATATTTGTTCGTGCCAGGCAGTTATCTGTGGCTGTATCTGGCGCTGGCGGCGATACTTGTGATCGTGGACAGAAAGCGATACTGTCTGCCACTGGCGGTGATCGCCGGATATTATGGGACGATGCTGTTAGGCCCCACGGTGCAGATGCGATATGTCTATCCGGTGATGCTGGCACTGCCGTATCTGGTGGCGCTGATGTGCGGAACAGGCCGGAAGACGGAAAATGAGAAAACAGAGACAGAGATAAAACAGGGACAGAGATAGGATAGAGAAATGGACAAACTGATCATAGGAGCAGGGCTGTATGGATTGTATGCGGCGCTGTATTGTGCAAAAAGAGGGCAACAGGTAGAGGTGCTGGAGATGGAAGAGGCTCCTTTTACCAGAGCCACATATATCAATCAGGCCCGGGTACACATGGGATATCACTACCCGAGGTCTCTATCTACGGCCATGAAATCCGCCGGATATTTCAAGCGTTTTACAGAGGACTATTCCTTCTGTCTTCATACCGCGTTTCAACAGATTTATGCCACTTCCGCTCATTTTTCCTGGACGGATGCGGCGGAATTTTTGAAGTTCTGCCGGGATGGCGGGATTCCCTGTAAGGCGCTTCCTGTGGAAGAATATTTCCAGCCGGGGCTGTGCGACGGAGCTTTTCTCACCGAGGAGTATACCTACGATGCCCATATCCTGCGGGATCATCTGATGGAGGAGATCGCGAAATATCCGGGAGTGAAGCTGCACTTCGGGCGGCAGATCACAGAGATCGTAAAACAATCGGACTGCTATGAGATCACCGCATTGCATGAGGGCCATAGAGAGGTATACCGGGCACCGTTTGTGCTGAATGCCACTTACGCTTCCGTGAATCAGGTGCTGGAAAAGGTAAAGGGAGTCACGGCAGAACCCTTCGGACTGAAGTATGAATTATGTGAGATCATCCTGTGCAAAACAGGTGACAAGCTCAGGGACATCGGATTTACAGTAATGGATGGACCGTTTTTCTCCATTATGCCTTTCGGCAGGACGGGATATCATTCCCTGACTTCGGTGACTTTTACACCGCATAAGACAAGCTACGATGCTACACCGCAGTTCTCCTGCGTGGGGGCGGACGGCAATATCTGCAGAGGCGGCTGGCTGGGGAATTGCAACGACTGTCCCGGCAGACCGGAGAGTGCATGGGAGTATATGTCTACGCTGGCGAGAAAGTATCTGCGGGAAGAATATAGCTTCAGTTATGAGAAGTCACTGTTCTCCATGAAGCCGATCCTGAAGGCTTCGGAGATCGATGATTCGAGACCTACCGTGATCCGGGCATTATCCGAGAGCCCCACCTTCATCAGCGTCTTATCCGGCAAGATCAACACGGTATATGACCTGGATCCTTTTTTAGATTAGGATAACCATTCCGAGAGATTATAAATAATAGATATAGGGGAAACGTTATGGAGAGAACCGCAATCCTGAATAAAGAGAAAAATTTTGTATCCTGCGTGCTGTATCTGCACAACGATGGTGCGCACATCCGTGATTTCCTGAATACGGTCTGTGGCACCATGGAAGAACATTTCGAAAAATATGAGATCGTCTGTGTGAATGACTGCTGCATGGACAATACCATCGAGGAGATCCATCGATTTCTGGAAGAAAGCAGAGGAAATCATGTGGTGAGCATGATCAATTTAAGCTTTTATCAGGGAGTCGAGATGGCCATGAATGCCGGAAGAGACCTGGCAGTGGGAGATTTCCTGTTCGAATTCGACAGATGCCTGCCGGATTTTGAGCCGTCACTGATCATGGATGTTTATTACAGAGCGCTGGAAGGCTATGATGTGGTGGCAGCCGCTCCGGGGAGAGATGTGGCACTGACCTCGCGGCTGTTCTATGCAGTATATAATCTGGGAAGCCGTAATACCCATAAGCTGCGTCAGGAGAGATTCCGTATCATATCCCGCCGCGCAGTGAACCGTGTGAATCAGATGAATGCGTACATTCCTTACCGCAAGGCGATGTATATGAATTGCGGACTAAGGGCGGATACGCTGGTCTATGAGAATAAAAAGAAGGCAGGCAGTGCCAGGAACCGGGAGGAGCGCAGTACCCGCAGCAGTCTTGCACTGGATACGCTGATCATTTTCACCAATGTCCTGGAGAAGTTCTCTATGCTGGTGAGTGCGATCCTGTTCTCTGTGATGATGATCATGTTTGCCTGGATCGTGTATTCGATCTTCAGCACGGTACGTCCCGTGGAAGGCTGGATGAGTCTCATGACGCTGATATCGTTTGGATTTTTCATGATGTCCGTCATGCTGACGTTGATCTTCAAATATCTGTCCGTGATCTTGAATATGAGCTTTAAGAGACAGCACTACGTAATCGAAGGAGTGGAAAAACTGACAAAATGATGTTTACGATTATTTTTCCGGTACTAAATGAACGTCTGCGCTTAGAGAACGGTGTGACCCGCACGGTGGAATATCTGCAAAGCATTGCTTTTGAAGACTATGAGATCATTATCGTGGATAACGGTTCCGAGGATGAGACACCGCAGATCGCAGAAAAGCTGTGCAAAAAATATGATAAAGTAAGATATGAGAGGATCAATGTCCGCGGTGTGGGTGCGGCATTCCGCAGAGGTGTGGAAGTAAGCCACGGCGATGTGGTAGGCTATATGGACATCGACCTTTCCACCAATATCAGGCATCTGGGAGAGGCGATTCATCTCTTCGAGACGCAGCCCGAGATCCAGTATATCAACGGCAGCCGTTTTGCCAGAGAATCCGATACCAGGGGCAGAAAATGGTACCGCAGGATCACGTCGCAGGGACTGTTGATTCTGTTAAAGCTGTTCTTACGGATGAAATCCACGGATGCTATCTGCGGATTCACGTTTGTCCGCAGAGAGACGGCACTCTCACTGATCGAGGGCTGCAGCCGGGATAACGGATGGTTCTACATGATCGAATTCCTGCTCCGGGCGGAGAAAAGAGGCGTGACCATACTGGATTATCCGGTGGAGTGGCAGGAAGACTATAATACTACCGTTAAGGTATTCAAGACGATCTGTAATTATCTGGTACAGATCGCAAGGTTATTCAACGAGTTTTATATTAAGAAGCATATATAAGATGCCGGATAATCCCGGTGAAAGATTGAAAATAAGAGAAGAAATGTACATCGTGCGAGTTTAGAAACGATGTAAATGAAATGACAACAGGTAAGAGAGAAGGACAAAAAATGGCACATATTAAGAGAATCGATCTGACGAGGGATGTAAAAGCCCATGAAGATGCTTACAGAGAAGCTATCGAGAAGGTATGTCGTGAGACAGCTTTTTCCGGAGGCAAATATGCAGATGCATTTGACAAGGAATTTGCTGCTTACGTGGGCAGTAAATATGCCAGCGGTGTGAACAACGGTACTTCCGCATTGCATCTGGCGATGCTGGCGCTGGGCGTAGGCCCCGGAGATGAGGTCATTGTTCCTGCCAATACTTATATCGCGACAGCATGGGGCGTCAGCTATACGGGAGCCACGCCGGTGTTCGCAGATTGTACGCCGGATACCTGGGAGATTGATCCTTCCGTGCTGGAAGCGAAGATCACGGAGAGGACGAAGGGAATCATCGGTGTCCATCTCTATGGCCAGCCCTTTGATTATGCAGGCGTGCGCGAGATCGCAGACCGTCACGGACTGTTCGTGGTGGAAGATTGCGCACAGGCCCACGGGGCACAGTTTGAGGGGAAAAATGTGGGAACCCTGGGAGATCTGGCATGCTTCAGCTTCTATCCGGGCAAAAACCTCTATGCTTTCGGAGAAGGCGGAAGTGTCACCTGTGAGAAGGAAGAGTACTATAAGCATATCGACCGCCTGAAAAATCAGGGCTGCGATGTGCGTTATTATCATGATGAGATTGGATATAATTATCGACTGGAGGGACTGCAGGGTGCGGTATTGAGCGTCAGCCTGAAATATCTGCCGGAGTGGACGAAGAGACGTCAGGAGATCGGACACCGCTATATCCGGGAGATCACGAATCCTCTGATCACCATGCAGCATCATCCGGAGAACACCACACCGGTGTTCCATCTGTTCGTCATCACGGTACCGGATCACGATGATTTTGTGAAGTATATGGCAGACAATGATGTGGAATGCAACATGCACTATCCGGTGCCCTGCCATTTACAGAAGGCATATGCAAACCTTGGTTATAAGCCGGGAGACTGCCCGAATGCGGAATACCTGGCAGCACATTGTGTGACACTGCCGCTGTTCCCCGAGATGCGGGAGGATGAGATCCGGAGAGTCATCGAGCTGTGCAATGCTTACAGACAGTAAGGAGATCACAATGCAGACAGTAACAGCAGAAAATAAAACATCGGAAAATAAAACATCGAAAGCAATTTCTGAGAACTACCGGGATACGCAGGCCGGAATCTATCTGCGCCTCATGACCCATGAGGACACGGACCGGATCGTGGCATGGCGTAACAGCGATGCCGTGCGCAAAAATTTTATCTATCAGGAGCTTTTTACCAGACGGTCCCATGAGCACTGGATCCGGACCCATGTGGAGACCGGAGATGTGGTGCAGATGATCATCTGTGATCTGGAAGGAGATAAGCCGTTGGGATCTGTGTATATCCGGGATATTGACAGACATCACAATAAGGCGGAGTACGGAATCTTCATCGGAGAAGAGAGCGCCCGAGGCCGCGGGATCGGCACAGCGGCGGCGAAGCTGATGTTGCGGTACTGTTTTGAGCAGGAAAAGCTGCACAGAGTCTACCTGCGGGCATTGTCGGAGAACCTGCAGGCGATCCGAAGCTATGAAAAAGCAGGCTTCGTCAGAGAAGGACTGTTAAGAGACGATGTGTGTATTGACGGTGTGTACCGGGATATTGTCTGGATGGCAGCCGTGAATCCGGCAGATTAAGAAGGAGCAAGCAACAAAAAATGGACAGAATAAAAAAAGTAAGTTTTGTGATCCCCTGCTACCGTTCGGAGCATACGCTGCCCCATGTAGTTACGGAGATCCGCGAAAAAATGCAGGAACTGACACAGTATACGTATGATATTTTTCTGGTGAATGATGCATCACCGGACAATACCATGGAAACGATCCAGGATCTGTGTGAAAAATACGATAATATCAAGGGCATCGGCTTCGCCAGAAATTTCGGACAGCATGCGGCGCTGATGGCGGGACTTAGACATTCCGACGGAGATTATGTGGTGTGCCTGGATGATGACGGACAGACCCCCGCCGATGAAGTGGATAAGCTGCTAAATAAGCTGGAGGAAGGCTTTGATGCTGTCTATGCCAGTTATGAACACAAGCAGCACTCCGCATTCCGGAATCTGGGCAGCAAGGTCAATGAGCTGATGACGCGGATGATGTTAAACAAGCCTGCGAATCTGTATATTTCCAGCTATTTTGCGGTGAAGCGGTTCGTGGTGGAGGATATGATCCGCTATGAGAATTCGTATCCTTATGTCATCGGACTGGTGCTCCGTGCCACGAAAAACATTACCAACGTGCCGGTGTGTCACAGAGAGCGGGAAGAGGGCAATTCCGGTTATACGCTCAAGAAGCTGCTGGGATTGTGGTTCAACGGATTTACGGCATTTTCCGTGAAACCGCTGCGGATCGCCACATCTCTCGGTGTGGGCTTCGCAGGACTGGGTTTTCTCTATGGAATCTATACGATCATCAAGAGGCTGGTGAATCCCAATGTCCCTATGGGATTCAGCGCATTGATGGCGGCACTGGTATTTTTCGGCGGCATGATCATGATCATGCTGGGACTGATCGGAGAATATGTGGGACGTATCTACATCAGCATGAATAATTCTCCCCAGTATGTGATCCGTGAGCGAATCGGACTCGGAACAGATGAGGACCCGTGAGTCTGAATAGGTAAATATAAAGTGAAAAACGAAATAAAAGATTTTGAACAGAAGGGTAAGACAAGACCATATGAAAAATACACGTTTTGTAAATTGGTGGAAACAGGACAAACGTTATATTACCTTACTTAAGGCGGTACTTATGGCACTGCTTCCGCTGGTATGCTGTCTGATCCGGACGGCGGCAGAGGGGAGAAGCATCGGCCAGGTCTATTTGCCTTCTTCGGAATGGAATGATGAATTATTCTATTTTAAACAAGTGGAAGGCATTGTGAATTACGGATTTCCCATGGGGTATTTCGGGTTTAACGAAAGCCATGCGCTGCAGCTGTCTTTCGCAGCCTGGAGTCCCGTGCTGGTATTCCCCTGGATCCTGTGGGGACTGGTGTTCGGCTGGAATCTGCTGTCACCGGTGATCTGCAACATTGTTCTGATGACGGTTACGATGTTCGTATTTGTCTGGCTGGTAAAGCCGACCTGGAAGCAGCTGGGGATCCTGACGGTTTTGTTTGGACTGTATTCGTTATTCGTAAGATACATGCTCTCCGGTATGCCGGAAGTCATCTGTTTCAGTATGCTGATCCTGTTCTATGGTCTGGCAATGAGCTATCTGCAGAAAGAGAGTAAAGGCAAGCTGATCGCTATGTTTGTGATCTCTGTGCTGCTTGTGCTGATGCGGCCGTATATGTTATTGTTCCTGGCGCTTGCCTGCTTTTTCTGGATCCGGGAGGATCGAAAATGGGGGAGCATCGGATCTGTGATCGTGGTGGCAGTGACGGGAATCCTGTATGTGCTGATCAAACATTACCTGGGTGCGGAATATTTTACACCGTTGTTTTATACCGACTGGATCACGACGTTCTTCACGGATGGGATCGGTGCCGGTTTCCGTAACTTTTTCGGGACGTTACATTGGAAAGGACTGGAATTTGTCAGACATTGTATCGCCGGGGCGCAAAGCGGTCTGGCTTCGGGAGCCTTTTTTGACGGCTATCTGATCCTGCTGGGAATCCTGGCAGTGAACAGTATCTGTGACCGGAACAGACTGCGCAGGGCTGTCCGTGCGGAGAAGATCGTCATGGAACCGGCAGACGAAGCTGTTCGTACGGCGGTTTTCGGAAAATACACATTGACGGAAGAACAGAAAAAGAAGTTAACGAACCAGCTGATCATAGAAGTGCATTTTGCACTGAGCCTGATCGCGATGTTATTCGCACATCTTTTGATGTATAAGATGACAGAGGGCAGCAAGCATTTTCTGACCTTTATCGCAGCGGGAATTTTTATTGTTAGCATGCTGGAGACAAAATATTATAAAAAAGCGGTGCTTTTGGGAGCGGCTTTTCTTTACCTGTACAGCTATAAAGCAGTGGAACCGTATGATTATCAGGTCCCCTATGTGACGCAAGGACGACAGGAACAGATTGCATACTGGAGTGAGGTTTTTGCAGAAAAAGTGTCTGTGGATACAGAACAGGTTCCGGATTATAAAAATGTGGTGATCTGGACGTTGGGAGATGTGACAGAGGAAGGAAATCAGAGCCTGAAATGGCAGCTGTTATACGGTACGCCCAAGGGATTTGGCATCAGCTGCTGTGAATTTCAATATGTTTCGGAACACCTGACGGAGCTTGAGAGCCGTTATGTTGCCACAGTAAGCGGCGGAATTATTGATGGAATGTGTCAGGCACAGGGGTATGAAGAACTCGGGCGCGATGCGGATATGGTACTGTATCAAAGATACTAGTGTGAAAGAAAGTAGAGGAAAGCCATAAACTGGCGCACTTGAATAAGCTGTC
>OGOL01002913.1_pt1 | contig 12491 bp, 9 predicted proteins | sample 1552641 | NCBI WGS metagenome assembly OGOL01 (sample SAMEA2580140, study PRJEB22360) | human gut metagenome | biome: human gut; feature: human-associated habitat; material: faeces | place: Denmark | collected 2008/2010 | reverse complement strand
GATAAACGTTTTGCCGACCTTCATGGGCAGTTCCTCGCCGTTCTCGTCGTACTGGCCGGTCTGCGCTGTGCCCGTCTTGCCGCCTGCCGTGCCGGTTTTGGGCTGTGCCTCGCTGCCGATACCCTCCGACACGACGGAGGCCAGCATGCTGCGCAGCACCCGTGCCGTGGCCGCATCAAAGACCGTGCGGGTGTCAGCCGCCCGGGTCTGCCCGGTCAGCGTGCCGTCGGCGTCAACAATTCCCTGTACAAAGGCCGGTGTCCTGTACACGCCGCCGTTTGCGACGGTGTTCATCATGGCTGTAATTTGCAGCGGCGTCACGGTCAGCGCTCCCTGACCAAAGCTGAACGTCGCCAGCTCGCCTGGGTTTTCAAGTGCGGCGGCATCGGGCAGTGTGCCCGATGCGCCTTGCAGGCCGGGCGCAAGCTGCGTGGCCGTGCCGAAGCCGAGTGTCTCTGCCATTTTGCGGATGCGCTGTGCCCCCAGCAGGCGGCCCAGCTCGATGAAATAGGTGTTGCAGCTTTGTTCCAGTGCGCCGCGCAGGTTGACCACGCCGTGGGCGCGGCCCAGTGCACAGCGGTAGGTCTGCCCGGCAACCTCGACCTCACCCGTGCAGTCGTGGGTGTACCAGTCAGGGCCGCTCTCGTGGGCGGCTGCAGCCAGCACGACCTTGAACACCGACCCGGCACTGAATGCGCGGAGAGGCCGGTTGAGCAGCGAGGTATCGTTGGCGGCAATGCTGGCGGCGACATTCTGCGGGTCAAACGACGGCATACTGACCGAGGCAAGCACCTCGCCGGTGGCCGTGTCCATCACGACGATACAGCCGCGCGGCAGATACAGCGTGGCCAGCCCCTCACAGGCGCGCTGCAGGTCTGCGTCCAGCGTCAGCCGTACGCCCTGCCCCGTGCCGGGTGTTTCCACCGCCACAAGCGGGCTTGTGTCCGTCAACAGGCGTCCCTGTGCGGTCATAAAGCAGGTCACAATGCGCGCGTCTCCGGAGGCCGTCAACAGATCGTCGTAGGCTTTTTCCAGGCCGGACACGCCGCGGCCCTCGCTGTCCAGATAGCCCAGCAGGTGCGCGGCGGTGCTGCCGCCGAAATGCTGCGGCACGGTGCAGGTCGTGATGCCCTGCGCGGTCAGGTCGCGGTCCACCTGTATCAAAAAGGGGCTTGCAAGGTTGCGGCGCTCATACAAAAGGCTCTGCTCCGCATACGGGACATACGGAAACAGCGCCGTGTACCCGGCGTCTCCGGGCAGGCAGAGTGCGTAATACTGCGGGGAAAGGCCGGTCAGCCTGCGGCCCGTGCGGTCATAGAAATCGCCCCGGGCTCGCGGCAGGGTCAGCGTCTGGACGCTCTGCCCGCCCGCACTGGCGGCATAGGCCGTCTGCTGCCCCACCCAGTAGGTGCGGCAGAGCACCGCCAGCAGCACCAGCACAGCGCAAAGCCCATATAACCGACGCAGAGACAAGGCACATCCCCCCGGTGGGAGTATGGGCGGCGGGTCAACCTGAAATACCTCTATTACCCATATAATTTTGGGTTGAGCCCTGTTAATTGCGCAGCCTCCTGACAGCCCAAAGCACCAGATACACCGCCGCCACGCAGGGCAGAAAGCCCATGGCGTCAATCACAACGTCGCTCAACTGCGCGGCACGGCCCGGCACAAAATACTGGTGGAACTCATCACCGGCCGCGTACAGCATACACAGCGCCGATGCCAGCAGTGCCTTTTGCCGCAGCGTAACGCGGTGCAGCCACAGCTGTACGGTCACGGCCATGCTGACGCCGAGGGCACAGTAGATATAGATGTGCGCCCACTTGCGGACGTTGGCGTTCAGGTTTGTGGTGCTGAACCACAGCGGCGTGATGGCTTTTATCCTGCCGGCCTGCACGGTCTCGGTAACGGCGCGGCTGACCTTGGTGGACAGCTCCGCCGGCTGCGAGGACAAGACAAAGATCACTGCCATAATCGCCAGCGTAACGGCCAGTGCCGGATATTTTGCGTATTTTTTCATGGCGGCTCCCCCGCTGCGTTTTTTCTGTCTATTATAGCACACTTTGCCGGTTTATACAAAAAGGCCGAAGCCTCTTTTTGCGGAGACTTCGACCTTATGGTTGCTTGTGGGGTGTACCCAATTAGTACATGCCGCCCATGTCAGGGGCCGGAGCAGCCGGAGCCGGGGGTTCCGGCAGGTCAGCGACAAGGCTCTCGGTGGTCAGGACCATCGCGGCGACGCTGGCGGCGTTCTCCAGAGCGGAACGAGTGACCTTGGTCGGGTCGACGATACCGGCCTCGATCATATCCTCAACGTACTCCTCCTTCTGGGCATCAAAGCCGTAGTTGGGCTTGTTGGCCTTCAGGATGTTGTCGATAACGACGCTGCCCTCGAGGCCAGCGTTGGCAGCGATCTGGCGCAGAGGAGCCTCCAGCGCTTTGCGGACGATCTTCGCACCGGTGCGCTCGTCGCCCTCCAGCTCGCCGACCAGCTTGTCGACAGCGGGGATGGCGTTGATAGTGGCCGTGCCGCCGCCAGCGACGATACCTTCCTCAACAGCGGCCTTGGTCGCGTTCAGGGCATCCTCGATGCGCAGCTTCTTGTCCTTCATCTCGACCTCGGTAGCGGCACCGACCTTGATGACGGCAACGCCGCCGGCCATCTTGGCCAGACGCTCCTGCAGCTTCTCGCGGTCAAAGTCAGAGGTCGCAACGGCGATCTGGCTGCGGATCTGGGCAACACGGTCTGCGATAGCCTGCTTGTCACCGGCACCGCCGACGATGGTGGTGTTCTCCTTGGTGACCTTGACCTGGCGGGCCTGGCCGAGCAGCTGCATGGTGGCGTCCTTCAGCTCATAGCCCAGGTCGCTGCTGATAACCGGGCCGCCGGTCAGGGTGGCGATATCCTGCAGCATCTCCTTGCGGCGATCACCAAAGCCGGGTGCCTTGACAGCGACAACGTTCAGGCCGCCACGCAGACGGTTGATGATGAGGTTGGACAGAGCGTCGCCCTCGACATCCTCTGCAATGATCAGCAGCTTGCGGCCGGACTGGATGACCTGCTCGAGCAGAGGAACCACATCCTGGAATACGCTGATCTTCTTGTCGGTGATCAGGACAGAGCAGTCGTCGTAGACGGTCTCCATCTTCTCGGTATCGGTGACCATGTAGGGGGTCACATAGCCGCGGTCAAACTGCATGCCCTCGACGACCTCGGTGTAGGTCTCGGCAGTGGTCTTGTTCTCCTCGATGGTGATAACACCGTCAGCGGTGACCTTCTCCATTGCGTCAGCAATCAGCTGACCGATCTCGGCATCGCCTGCAGAGACAGTGCCGACACGGGCAATGTCCTTGCTGCCGTTGACCTTCTGGCTGTGCTGCTTGACAGCGTCGACAGCAGCGGCGACGGCCTTCTGCATGCCGCGCTTGATGTCCATCGGGTTTGCACCGGCGGTAACGTTCTTCATGCCCTCGGTAACAAGAGCCTGTGCCAGAACGGTAGCGGTGGTCGTACCGTCACCGGCGGCGTCGTTCGTCTTGGTGGCGACCTCGCGAACGAGCTGGGCGCCCATGTTCTCGAACTCGTCCTTCAGCTCGATCTCCTTGGCGATGGTGACACCGTCATTGGTGATGAGCGGGCTGCCGAACTTCTTGCTCAGCACAACATTGCGGCCCTTGGGGCCCAGGGTGACCTTAACAGTGTTGGCCAGCTGGTCGATACCTGCGCAAAGCGCCTTGCGGGCGTCCTCGCCCTGCTTGATCTGTTTAGCCATAATGAATCTCTCCTTTTATCTGAAAGAAATCGGTGAAATCAAATTTACTCGACGATTGCGAGGATGTCGCTCTGGCGGACGATGGTGCATTCCTCGCCGTCAACCTTGACCTCGGTGCCGGAGTACTTGCTGGTCAGGACCTTGTCGCCGACCTTGACGATCATCTCAACGTCCTTACCATCCACATTGCCGCCGGGGCCGACTGCGATGACCTCGGCAACCTGGGGCTTCTCCTTGGCGGAGCCGGACAGGATCAGGCCGCCCTTGGTGGTTTCTTCTTCTTCGACCAGCTTAATGACAACGCGGTCTGCAAGAGGTTTGATTTTCATAGTGGAAGTTCCTCCCTATAAAAGATTTCTCTTTTGATTTTTAGTTTAGCACTCAATCTCTCTGAGTGCTAAATATATAATACTCACTTTACTGCAAAAAATCAAGTGTTTTCTATATAAAATTTTTGTGAACAAAAACACACCGGCGCATTCCTGCACCGGTGTGTTTGCAAATTATTGCTGGGACGCCATATTTTTGTAGCGCGGGCGCATCATGCCGTGCTCGATGTGTGGCTCGCCCCCTGCCACCGTATCCGCATCGATGGTCACCTTTGTGATGGTGGCGTCCGACGGGATGTCGTACATGATCGGAATCAGCAGTTCTTCGACGACGCTGCGCAGACCGCGGGCACCGCTCTTACGCTCCACCGTTTTCTTAGCGATGGCGTGCAGCGCGTCCTCGGTAAAGACGAGCTCGGCATTGTCGAGGTGGAACAGCTCCTTGTACTGGCGCACAATGCTGTTCTTCGGCTCGGTCAGAACTCGGACAAGAGCTTCCTCGTCCAGCGGGTCAAGCACCGTCACAACGGGCAGACGGCCGATCAGCTCGGGGATGAGACCGAACTTGACGAGGTCGTCAGGCTCGACCTTCTTCAACAGCTTCTGGCGCGTCTCATCCTTGTCCAGCGTTGTGCGCAGCTGGCTGCCAAAGCCGAGGGAGGCGTTGTCGGTGCGCTTCTGAATGAGCTTTTCCAGCCCATCGAACGCGCCGCCGCAGATAAACAGGATATTCTTCGTGTTGATCTGGATGAACTCCTGCTGCGGGTGCTTGCGTCCGCCGTTGGTCGGCACGTTGCTGACCGTGCCCTCCACGATCTTCAGCAGCGCCTGCTGTACACCCTCACCGCCGACGTCACGGGTGATGGAGGGGTTCTCGCTCTTGCGGGTGATCTTGTCGATCTCATCGACGTAGATAATGCCGATCTCGGCGCGGGCGACGTCAAAATCCGCCGCCTGAATGAGCTTGAGCAGGATGTTCTCGACATCCTCGCCGACGTAGCCTGCCTCGGTGATCGTCGTGGCGTCCGCGATGGCGAACGGCACATTGAGCATCCTGGCCAGCGTCTGGGCCAGCAGCGTCTTGCCGGTGCCGGACGGGCCGAGCATCAGCACGTTGGACTTCTGCAGCTCCACGTCGCTGCTCTCGCGGGAGAGAATGCGCTTGTAGTGGTTGTAGACAGAGACAGCCAGCACCTTTTTGGCGGCATCCTGCCCGATAACATACTGATCCAGCCCCGCCTTGATCTCGGCGGGGGTCAGGATATTGATGCTCTCGAGCGGGTCATAGTCATAGTCCGCACCGGGCTGCGCGGCTGTGCGGCGGCGGTTCCGCGGCATACCGGCGCGCGGCGGGGCCGGGCGCTCGCCGTCCTTGTACAGGGCATTGTTGCACATATCCAGGCAGTCCTTGCAGATATTGACGCCGGGGCCAATGATCAGCTGCTCTACCTCATTTTGCGTCCGCCCGCAGAAGCTGCAGACGAGCTCGCGTCCTTTTCCGTCCTTGCCGGACGTTTGATTTGCCATGTTGTTCCCCCGAATCAGTGTTTATAGAGGATGTCGTCGATCAGGCCGTACTCCTTCGCCTGCTGCGCGGTCATATAGTTGTCGCGCTCGGTGTCGCGGGTGATGACGTCCAGCGGCTGGCCGGTGTACTGGCTGAGCAGCGTGTTCATCTTCTCGCGGATGCGCACGATGTGGTCGGCGTGGATCTTGATGTCGGTAGCCTGGCCGGAGATACCCTGCCCGCCGATAAGCGGCTGGTGGATCAGGATCTCGGAGTTCGGCAGGGCAAAGCGCTTGCCCTTGGTGCCGCTGGCCAGCAGGAAAGATCCCATCGAGGCCGCCATGCCGACGCAGATGGTGGAGACATCGCACTTGATGTAGTTCATCGTGTCGTGGATGGCCATACCGTCAGAGATCGAGCCGCCGGGGCTGTTGATATAGAAGTAGATGTCCTTCTCCGGGTCCTGGCCCTCGAGATACAGCAGCTGCGCTACGATGACGCTGGCGGAGGCGGAGTTGACGTCCTCGCTCAGCACAATGATGCGGTCATTGAGCAGGCGGGAGAAGATGTCATAGCTGCGCTCACCGCGCGCAGTCTGTTCGACAACATAAGGTACAAGGCTCATTCTGGTTTCCCTCCTTGGTGCTTTCGATAAAGTATGGGTGATGACAAAGGAACCGATACGGCGGCATAGCTGCGCAACCGTACCGGCCCTTTTACTCAATGTTTACGGATGCCCGCAGGGTGATTACTCGCCCTTGGTCTCCTCTTCCTTCGGCTCCTCGTCCTGCTTGGCGGCAGCCTTCTTGGTGGTCTTGCGGGTGGTCTTTTTAGCGGGCTTCTTCTCCTCGGCAGCACCGGCGACGATGTTGGCCTTGGACTTCACGAAGTCGATTGCCTTGTTGACAGCCAGATCCTTCTTGACGGCGGCAGCATCGACCAGGCTCTTGACCTTGTCGGCCTCCATCTGGTAAGCATCGGCAATGCGCTTGATCTCGGCCTCGAACTCCTCCTCGGTAGCCTCGATGGACTCCTTGGCGACGATAGCCTCCATGGCCAGGCGCATCTTGACCTGCTTGTCGGCCTGCTCACGGAACTGCTCCTTGAACTGCTCCATGGTCATGCCCATATACTGCAGGTACTGCTCGAGCTTGAGGCCCTGCTGGGAGATGCGGTACTGGAAGTCCTGCACCAGCTCCTCGATGCGGCTCTCGATCATGGCGTCGGGGATCTCGGCCTTCATGCCGCCCACGACCTGGTCGATCAGGTCGTTCTCGACCTTCTGATCAGCCTGCTTCTCGTGGTTGGTCTCGATGCCCTTGCGGATGGAGTCCTTCAGCTCGTCGAGAGTGTCGTACTCGCTGACGTCCTTGGCAAAGTCGTCGTCCAGCTCGGGCAGCTCCTTGTACTGGACCTCATGCAGCTTGATCTTGAAGGTGGCGTCCTTGCCGGCCAGCTCCTCAGCCTGGTACTCCTCGGGGAACTTGACGTTGACGTCGAACTCCTCGCCGGCCTTGTGGCCGACGACCTGCTCCTCGAAGCCGGGGATGAAGGAGCCAGAGCCCAGCACCAGAGAGTAGTGCTCAGCCTTGCCGCCCTCGAAAGCGACGCCGTCAACGAAGCCCTCGAAGTCGATGTCAACGGTGTCGCCGTTCTCGGCAGCACCCTCACGGGTCAGCAGACGGCCATTGCGGTCCTGCATGCGCTTGATCTCGGCGTCAACATCAGCCTCGTCAACAGTCTTGACATCTTTGTTGACGGTTAAACCGGTGTACTCGCCCAACTCGACCTCGGGCTTGACGGCGACCTTGACCTTCAGGGTAGCGCCCTCGTCCTCGGACATAGAGACGACCTCGGGGTCAGGACGGCCAACGACCTCGATACCGGCCTCCTTGACGGCGGCCTCGTAGTTCTCGGGGAACAGGTCGTTGATGGCATCATACTGGAACAGGTCCTTGCCATACATCTTCTCGATCATGGCCTTGGGAGCCTTGCCCTTGCGGAAGCCGGGGATGGCGTACTTCTTGCCCTCGCGCTTGAAAGCGGTATTGACAGCAGATTTGAAGGTCTCCGCGTCAATGGAGAACTGCAGTTCGACCATGCTCTTTTCGAGCTTTTCACAGGAAATCAGTTTCATTTATAAATTCCTCCAAAAATAGATGTACATAAAAATACAAGTTATTATACCATGCCTGTGCGGAAAATACCAGTCTTTTTTGAATTTTTTAACAAATCAGACGGTAATTTCTGATTTTTCACGGGAAAATACCGCCGCCAGACAGAAAACCAGCGGCAGACACCCCGCCACAGGCAGGAAATAGCGCATACAGTCATTGACCGGGGACGCAATGCAAGTCAGCCAGAAGATGCCAAGACCGATAAAAACCGGCAGCACAGGCTTTGCTTTGCAGCGCGCCAGCCAGAGACCAAGCACGGCAGTCAGCCACGCCATGAACCCGATGGACGTTGTAAGCCCCACGAGCGGCAGCTTTTCAAATGCTGAGAGCGCCTGTACAAAAGCATACCGCAGATAGCCGGATTTATCAAGATAGTGGACGTTCATTTCAGACATTTCCATGCAAATGTCATTATTGAACGTGTAGTAATCGTTGATGGCGCGGCATTTCGTGATGGTGTAATACCCGTGGGAGTTTGCGTGCGTTGCCTCAAAATAGCAGACCGGGTGCTTGAGCAGCATTTTGGCCCAGACCAGCATATAGCGGGCCAGGTCACCCTTACCGGGATTTTTGTAGTACTGCTTGACGCCGTCGGACAGCTCCGGCATGTAGCTTTGGGCAATGGCGTCGTAGTCGAGGACCTTCTCGATGGCGGTGCGCTCGTCGTCGGTGACTTCATTGCCGTAGTCGCGGATATAGCGGGCGGTCTGCTGCATCGGGACTGAGAGCGCCTCCCCCACGCTGCCTGCGGGGATGTCGAGGACTTTTTCGGTGAACGTGTCAAACCCGAACGAGCCGATGCAGACGGCCAGCAGCACCGCCAGCACGGGGCGGCGCAGGCGCTTTTCACTCACGGTGAAGGCCGACGCCAGCAGCATCGGCACAACGGCATAGATGCCGTTTTTGCGCAGCAGGCAGCAGAGCACGCCGAGCACGGCGTAAGCGGTCAGGCGCGGGCGGCTCCCCTGCCATTCCTGCGGAAAGAGCAGCAGGTCGGCGGTTTTCAGCACGAACAGGACGAACAGTCCCGTGTAGAGCGTATCCTTGACCTGCGTCTGTATGAACGCGCCCCAGACGGGGTCGAGCGCAAAGAACGCTGTGACCGCATACTGCACACCACGGGAGCAGCCGAGCCTGGCGGCAAAGGCCGTTACCTGCCCGAATACCCACGCGCAGACGAGAAACTGCAATACTATGTAGAGAAACACACCGAGGTTGTCGCTGCCCAGCGCACGGCCCAGCCGGAACAGCCAGCCGTGCAGCCAGGTGGAGAGCACCGTATGGTGGGCGGTCATCTCCTGCACCCCAAGCACCTGCGAGATCTGCCCCCAGGAGTCCCAGTCCACGGAGCCGGGCCAGAACACGGCGACCCACGGCAGCCACGCCGCGCCGATGAGCAGCGACGACGCGCGGCCCGGTGCCTTGGCGAACCACGCCGCGAAGCGGGTCTGTGGGAAGTCCTCCCCGCCCGTCCGGCTGCGGCCCAGCAGGGCGTACAGCCCCCAGACCGCGTGGTAGAACAGCACCGCGTACCCGGCCATGCAGAACACGCCGACGCAGAGCTGATACGGATTTTTAAAGACAAACGCCCAGCTGCCCAGCTTGCAGATGCTCAGACCCAATACCTCAGCAATGCCAAAGACAATGCTCAGCACCAGCTCCGTGCGCTTGGGTTTCGCCTCACGCTGACCGCGCACCCAGCAGAGCAGCACGGCCAGCCCCGCGGCGGCAGGCCCCCAGGCCCAGCCGTCCAGCGGAAAATTCTGGTGCAGCATGACCAGCGCCGCAAGCCAGCCAGGCACGGCGTCAAGGTCGAGGCCCGTTGTCTCGTACTGCATGCCGATCAGCAGATCCGCGCGGGCGGTCTCCCAGTCCGGCACCGTAATGACGGCGGACAGCGTTACTGCGCATAAGACCCCCAGCAGCAGCGCCGTGACAATGCTTTTTGTTTTCTGCTTCATCAGCATCACCTGATTTTATATGGGCAGAACGACAGACCGTCGGCGGAGATCAGCCGGTAGGTGATGCCGTCGCGCTCGCCCTGCGTTGCGTAGCGGATGGACTTGCCGTGCAGGTGGCCGTAGTAGCACTCGGTCACGCCGAACTCATTCAGCACATCCACCAGCTCCTGCGCCTGTGCGCCGGGGTAGATGGGCGGGTAGTGGAGAAAAGCGATTTTTTCTGCCGCATCCCCCGCCGCCTGCAAGGACATGCGCAGACGGCCCGCTTCCCGCGCCATGAGCTTTTCGCCCTGGGCGGCAACGTCGTCAAACGGCCAGCCGCGGGTGCCGCACAGCGCCACATTGCCCACAGTGCAGGCGTTGTTGTGCAAAATATGCAGCGTGTCAAAGCTGTTGGCAGTCAGGAAGTTCTCCATCTTGCGGGTCGTCGTCCACCAGTAGTCATGGTTGCCTTTTAAGAGCCACTTTTGGCCCGGCAGGTTTTGGATAAAGGCAAAATCCGCTTTTGTGTCGTTCAGGTTCATGGCCCAGCTGGTGTCACCCGCCAGAACAACGGTGTCGTCCGGGCCGATCAGCTTGCGCCAGCTGGCTTCCAGTCGGGGCAGATACCCCTCCCACCCCGGGAAAACGTCCATGGGCTTGTCCGTTCCCAGCGAGAGGTGCATATCCCCGATTGCAAAGATGGCCATAGGGCCCTCACTTTCTAGTTGTTGCTTTTAACGAAGAGCCGCGGTGCGGATGTCGGCGGGCTGCAGCACGGTCTTGAACCGCACCTCGAGCTTATCCAGCTCACGCAGCGAGGCGGGAGCCTCGGCGCCGGTCCCGGCGGTCAGCGCGGCCATGGCGGCAAAGTCGCTGGCGGGGGCCTCCACGCCCAGAGCCGTCAGGACGTCGCGCGGGAACTTGAACGGGCTGGCTGTGGAGAGCACGACCATCGGCGCGTCGGTGCGCCGGGTCTCGGCCACGCGGAAGGCCACGGCGGTGTGGGTGTCGCAGAGGTAGTGGTCGCCGTCAAAGCGGGCCTTGATTTCAGCAGCACCGTCGGCATCGTCGGCGTAGCCTGCGGCGAAGCTCTGCTGGATTTTTGCCAGCGTCTCGGCGTCAACGGTGTACTTGCCGGTGGCGGAAAGCTCCTGCATCCAGCCTGCAACCTTTTCGCTGCTGCCGCTGACGTGGTAGAGCAGACGCTCGAGGTTCGAGGAGATCAGGATGTCCATCGACGGCGAGGTCGTCTTGTAGAAGGTGCGGCGGGCGTCATAGGTGCCGGTGCGCAGGAAGTCGGTCAGAACATTGTTCTTGTTGGACGCGCAGACCAGCCTGCCCACGGGCAGCCCCATCTGCTTGGCGTAGTAGCCCGCCAGAATGTCACCGAAGTTGCCGGTGGGCACGCAGAAATCTACAGGCTTGCCCCACTCGACTGCGCCCTGCTCGGCCAGACGGAAGTAGGCGTAGAAGTAGTAGACGATCTGCGGCACGAGGCGGCCCCAGTTGATGGAGTTGGCGCTGGACAGGCGGATGCCGCGCTTTTCCAGCTCGGCGGCGACGTCGGCATCGGCAAAGACCTTCTTGACGCCGGTCTGGGCATCGTCAAAGTTGCCCTGCACGGCGTAGACCTGCACATTTTCGCCCTTCTGGGTCGCCATCTGCAGATGCTGGATCTCGCTTGTGCCGTCGTTCGGGTAAAATACCTCAATTTCAATGCCATCGAGGTCGGCGTAGCCCGCCAGCGCGGCCTTGCCGGTGTCGCCGGAGGTTGCCACCAGAATGCGGGTCGTCTCGGTGCGGCCCAGCATCTTCTTGGCCTCGACGAGCAGCTTCGGCATGAGCTGCAGGGCGTAGTCCTTGAAGGCGCAGGTCGGGCCGTGCCACAGCTCGAGAGAATACAGGCCGTCGCGGACCTTGACGGTCTCGCCCGCCTTGCCGCCAAAGGCAGCGCCGTAGGTAGATGCCGTTGCGGTGTGCAGGAAATCAGCGCTGTAATCGGTCAGAAAACCGGCCAGAACCTTTTCGGCCAGCTCGGGATAGGAGAGATTTTTCCATTCGTCCAAATCAGCCTGGGGAAAGGTCTCCGGCACGAACAGACCGCTCTGCGGTGCCAGACCGCGGACGATAGCCTCCTGTGCGGAAACGCGGAGTGCGGAATCTCTGGTGCTCAAATACTGCATACGTTTACACCCTTTCTCTTATTCTCTTTCCTCTATATGTATAAGCCTTTTTTGGCGCTATACCGTTGCTGTGAGCGGCGGATTGCGGGCGGATACGGAATCTGTCCCTACGGGTTGCAGGGGTCGATGTCCGTCATTGCCCCGGAAAGTGTGCGGCTGCCGCAAGGTTCTCTCCCCCACCCGCTGCGGGAGCCCCCTCGCAGAGGGGGCCAAGAGAGGCTCAACACTCAAACGCGCCCGGGATGCAATGCACCTGCCAGCCGCGGGCGGCGGGCGTGACCTCCACCACATCAAAGCGGATGGCAGCATCGCGGTAGGGGCTGTGCTGCAGGTATTGCTGGGCCGCCAAAATCAGGCGGTTCTGCTTCCGGGCGTCCACCGCGGCGGCGGGGCGGTCCAGCATCGCGCCGGTGCGGGTCTTGACCTCGGCAAAGACGAGGGTGTTTTCCTTATACAAAATAAGGTCCAGCTCCCCCAGCCGCGTGCGGTAGTTGTGGTTCAGCAGCAGCCAGCCGCGCTGCTGGTAGTACTTGGCGGCGACGGCCTCGCCCGTGTGGCCGACGTCAGTCATGCCAGTAG
>OGOL01002911.1_pt1 | contig 12494 bp, 10 predicted proteins | sample 1552641 | NCBI WGS metagenome assembly OGOL01 (sample SAMEA2580140, study PRJEB22360) | human gut metagenome | biome: human gut; feature: human-associated habitat; material: faeces | place: Denmark | collected 2008/2010 | reverse complement strand
ACTCAAAATCCCTTGTGCTAATAACACGTGTGGGTTCGACCCCCACCACCGGCATAGAGAAGCCGACTGAGAGGTATTCTCGGTCGGCTTTTCTTTTTAATTTTTCCCTTATCCATCAGGAACGCCGGGAACTGAAATGCTGCAAAACTCAGCGGCGGAGCCGGCTGTTTTAACTACTGTTTAAGACTTTGTGGTTTTCTGTTCATAAACTTCTGGTATCCTGTACATAACGAAACGAGAAAGAGGGAGCTTTATGAACGCCGAACTCACTTTCCTGCAATTCCTGCAATCCCTGCACAGCCCCATGCTGGATGGAAGCATGTGTTTTATTACCCGTCTGGGAGACTCCGGTATTCTCTGGGTGACGCTGACAGCGGTGCTGCTGGTGTTCCGCAAAACGCGGCGGGTCGGATGTGTGCTGGCAGCGGCGCTCCTCATCGACGCTGTCCTCTGCAATCTTCTTCTCAAGCCGCTGGTGGCCCGCGTCCGTCCATGCGACATCCTTACGGAGGTACAACTGCTTATCCCGTACCCGGACGATTTCTCTTTTCCTTCGGGCCATACGGCGGCGTCCTTCGCCTCGGTGACAGCCCTTTGGATGGCCGGGAAAAAGCAGTGGGCGATGGCGGCTCTGCCGGTAGGCGTTCTCATCGCATTCTCGCGGATGTACCTCTGTGTCCATTACCCGACGGATATTCTGGGTGGTGCCATTTTGGGAGCTGCCTGCGGATGGGCGGGAGCATGGCTCGTAAAGAAAGCAGAGCGACGAATGGCCATCCCGCAGAACTGAAAAAAGAAGAAGAGACCGCCGTACAGCAGTTTGCTGTACGGCGGTCTCTTTTGTTATGGGGACCCGCTTATCTGCGGGAACATCCCGGTTTTCCGCAAAAAGCCCAAAAGACATGCAGGCGAAGCAATGCCGCCCCAAAATCGGCTTCAGTAAAAAGAAAAGCACCATACTTCCTACGAAGTACAGTGCTTTTTTGGTGGAGAATAGCGGGATCGAACCGCTGACCTCTTGCATGCCATGCAAGCGCTCTCCCGAACCACCTTGAAACGCACCCCCAGAAAAGCGTGTGCGAATGGGTGTGATTTGGCGTTAATACGCCAAATTCGGTTGAAAAGTGATTTTCTGTCCAACAATCAGCATAGTAGCATGAGAACAATTTAGGTACAGAATTCATTTGGCCGTATTCTACAGTCGGATTTACCTGCTGTCAAGATGTTTCATGTCATTCATGCCGCTAAAGCGAGTCAATATCCTTCTATTTCAAATTACATAGCGCAATTCGACCCCAAAAATCGAAGTTGCGCTTTTTTCATTCCTCAATAATTTTTTCACCGGAGGTTTATACAATGTTTTTATCTCATTGTTGCTTTCAGCCCTTGACACAACCGTATGACCCTTGACTACTTTTACGGACAGGCCGGAGAACTCTTTTCGTTCTTCCGCATTCCAAAGGCTCTTTTTCAGGAGCAGCGGTTTCAAGATCTGTCAACCGATGCCAAAACCCTGTACGGCATCCTGCTGGACCGCATGAGCCTTTCTGTTAAAAATGAATGGTTTGACAAAAAAGGTCGAAGGTCGGCGACACCGTGGGCAGCAGTTCTTCCACCACCGAGACCATGTGCGTCATCTACGATTTGAGCTACCTCGAGATGACGCTGGACGTCGATGAGCTGGACATTCTCGACATCGCGGTGGGCCAGAAGGCCGAGATCACCGCCGACGCCATCAGCGACCGCACCTTTGAGGGCGTCGTCACCAGCATCTCCTCTGCAGGCACCACCAGCGGCGGCACCACCACCTACCCTGTCACCATCCGCATCGACGACACCGGCAGCCTCATGCCCGGCATGAATGCCACTGCTGCCCTTGACATTCCCCCTTGCCGGCGTTATGTTATTGTTAAGGCGACAGCCGGTTTCGCCGTCTTTCGCCTCATATTAAAATCGCTCTTGTTTTATAGCTGTCTGGACTTTACACAAAATTTGGGAAAGATCCATTTTTGTCTAACTTTTGGGGTTCATTTCAGTATCCGGAGTCTCTTTTTTGGCATTTTCTTCAATGTTTTTGCAATTGGAATCTATAGTTTCGATAGCTGTTTTCTTTCAACGGCATGGATAAGCTAGACCTTATTGCTTTGCAGAAACAGCGCATCACCCGAAATTTTAATTATTTGTCGCTCTGATTCTGATATACTATCGTTAAGACATCGATTTCGGAGGTCCACATGGATACAAGTATTTTCCGTTATGTGCTCGAGGTAGAAAAATACAGAAACATCACCCAGGCGGCGAAGCGACTGTTTATCTCGCAACCGGCACTGACCAAACAGCTGAATAAGCTTGAAAAAGAGTTGGGCTTTTCGCCTTTTGACCGCACGCACAGCCCGATCAGCGTTACACCACAGGGCGAAATTTTTCTCGATTTTGCTCGGCGCTATGTGCAGCTCGAAAGCGAGATGATGGATAGTCTTCGACAGTTTAATCAGATTCCAGCAGAGCCTGTACTGATTGCTACAACGCATCGTGGTGGCGCCTACGCTGCTGTTCAGGCAGCACCTTTCATGATGACACATCCAGAGATCCATCTCAGTTACCTGAATCGCAACTCTCAGCAGTGCGAAGAAGAGCTGGAAAGCGAATCCGTCGACTTAGCCATCTATACTGAACCTGTACACTCCGAAAACATCGAGTATATGCCAGTACAGGAGGATCCGCTCGTATTTGTCATTCCACAGGAATCACCGATTCTGGAGGACCTAGATATCTCCGATAATTCACTCGAGCATCCGGTTGAAATCGACATCAGCCGTTTCCGTAATCCGTCGCTCCGATATATTCTGGCGACGCCAGGTCAGGGGCTGTATGATGCCGAAAAATCTTTTTTCAGAAAATATCACATCACACCGATTCATCCGCAGCGTATTGATTATGTTGACACGCGATATCTCGTTGCCTGCAGCGGCTGTGGCATCGCCCTGTTGCCGCACACGACGATTCGTAATTCATCTACTGGTCAAAACCCGGTCTATGGCACGATAAAAGGCGATACGCTGTATCGTTATGTCATCGTCGCCCGAAAGAAGGGCCGCAACTTATCCCCTTCTGCAGAAATCGTCTGGCGCTACATGATCAGCGCATCTGCTAAAAATCGATAACATTTTGGAATCAGGTTCATAACAGAAAAAGGAGAAGCACTCGTCATTCAATTTGCAGTACAGAGCGAGTGCTTCTTTTTCTGTTTTATGGCGCTATGTCCATTCCAAATGGTTATCGTCCCATAGAGGAATCGCCATTGTCGCAATCTTGCACAATTACTCCCATTTTTGTACAATACATTTATCAAATTTGCCGGCAAATAAAAGTGCTTTAAAAATTCTGTATCACTTTTTGGGAGGATTTACTGTGAATAAGTTAAAGGAAACGAAGATCCTTGGGTTCCCTCTGTGGATGTACCTTATATTCAGTATACTGATGATGGTGATGGCAGCCAATGACTGGATGCTGACCAACATGGTCGGCGCACTCGCCTTCGCGATGATCATCGGCACGCTGCTCGGCTGGGTCGGTGACCATATCCCGGTCTGGAAGACCTGGTTCGGCGGCGGCATGCTCTTCTCTTGCCTCGTAGCCGGCGCGATGAACACCTTCCACCTGATCGGTGAAGGCTCGATGGAAGCTCTGAATACCTTCAACGGCTCCACCGGTTTCCTCGATCTCTACATTCTCGTCCTGATCACCGGCTCTGTGCTCTCGGTTGATCGTAAGATGCTCATCAAATCCTTCGCCGGATTCGTTCCGACGATTCTTGCAGGTATTGCAGGTGCACTCGGCCTCGCTGGTCTCGTAGGTGCCATCACTGGCGTCGGCGCAATCGAGGCGATCGCCACCTATGCAATTCCAGTCATGGGCGGTGGCAATGGTGCCGGTATCACACCGATGAGCAAGATGTGGGCTGCTGCAACCGGCGGTGATGCCTCCTCCTGGTATGCATCTGCCTTTGCAATCATCAGCATTGGCAATCTCTGCGCCGTCTTCATGTCTGCACTGCTGAACAAGCTCGGCCAGATCAAGCCATCCATGACGGGTAATGGTCGTCTCATGGTCAGTGAAGAAAATGTCAGCACGAAGTCCAGTGACGTGAAGCCGACCGCAGCCGACTACGCAACCGGTCTCGCACTCGGTGTCGTATGCTTCAATGTAGCTAACCTCTACGCAAAGCACATCTCCATCATCAACCATGCAAACCTCGGCTTCAGTATTCATACCTTCGCTTTCATGGTCATCCTGATGGCGATTCTGAATATGACGAATATCCTGCCGGAAAACGTGAAGGCCGGCGCAAGGGGCATGCAGCAATTCTTCGTAAAGTATATGTCCTTCCCACTGATGATTACCGTTGGTATCGGTACGAACCTCACAGACTACGCGAAGGTCTTCACAAACCCAGCGTATATCGTCATCATCATGGCGACTGTCATCGGTGCGATGATCGGAACCTTCATCGTCGGTAAGCTGTTCCACTTCTATCCTGTAGAAGGAATGCTGACTGCCGGACTCTGTATGGCAAACGGCGGTGGTGCCGGCGACGTACAGTGTCTCGGCGCTGCGCACCGCATGGAGCTGATGTCCTATGCTCAGATTTCTTCCAGAATCGGTGGTGCCATCATGCTCGTCATCGCAAGCTTCATTTTCGGTAAATTCCTGTAATCCTGGAGGTACTATATGGCAAATCAGAATCCTTTGGCTACGAATCTCACGCTTGAGCAGCAGAAAAACCTGTTCGGCAATGCTTACTTAAATATGCTCTGGCACTGTCCGACCGACCTGCGTTTCCACTACTGGGTGCATCTCCCAGACTACTACTACGACGAAGAGGAGCATGAGTACTCTCTCCTCGTCATCATCCATGGAACCGGCTGTGCAATCGAAGAGTACATCAAGCAGGCGAAGGAACTCGCCGACAAATATCATATGGCTGTGCTTGCGCCTATGTTCCCGGGTGGACTCATTCAGCGCGATGACTTCAACAGCTATAAGCTCCTCTCCTGCGACGGCATCCGCTATGATCTGATTCTCCTCGATATGATCGAGGATATGGCGAAGCGCTATCCAGGCGTTCACACAGATCAGTTTTTCATGTTCGGACACTCTGGTGGCGGGCAGTTCGTAAACCGCTTCCTGCTCGCTCACCCTGATCGTCTGAAGGCCTGCTCCATCGGTGCACCTGGCCGTCCGACCTTCCTGAATCCAGACGAGGACTACTTCTGGGGTATCCGTGATTTCAAGGATTACTTCGGTTATGATGTCGACCTCGAAGCCGTAAAGAAGGTACCCGTCCTCATCAGTGTCGGCGAGCTCGACAACAAGTTTATCGGCGACTCCCCGTATGGCGATAACCGCGTAGCCCGTATGAAGAGCCTGCAGAAAAATTTCCAGGAGCACGGCGTCCATACGGAGCTGACGATCCTTCCGGGCTTCGCCCATGAGGCTGGTGAAAAGGAACGAGTGCAGGCCGCGCAGAAATTCTTTATCCAGTATTTATAACTCAAACTACAGTTTTTTGAATTCCCTTTCTTTGTACCCTCTTTTTAAAAGAGGGTACATTGCGTATTTCTTGCTTTTCCTTCATACTTGCGTACTTTTAGCAGATTATGAAAGCAAGCAGAATTTCTATTCTACGGAATCAACTATTCTGCACTGGAAGCTGCCGTCCGGCGAATCCAACAGGATGTTGATTTCCTGATGAAGTATCTCCCCAAGGTGCCTGATGATGCCTATGTGAAAGTGGAGACCACGAAGATTCTCAAACAGCTTCGATCTCACTCCTTACATTGAGGGGGAGTGATGCGTCCACCTGCAAAACAGTCGGACATCGAACAAGCATTTTCAAAAGCAACGAAATAGCAAGAATTGGGGGTTGCCGTCCATGCGCCTGCAAAATCAGGCATTTGGCTGATTCTCGATGCAACCTCTAAGAAAGCAAAAAGAAAAGCACCGTACTTCAAACGAAGTACAGTGCTTTTTTTTTTGGTGGAGAATAGCGGGATCGAACCGCTGACCTCTTGCATGCCATGCAAGCGCTCTCCCAGCTGAGCTAATCCCCCATAGCTGGTGTGCCGTCCCTGACGACGTGTGTTATTATACCAGCTGAATGGAGAGTTGTCAATAACTTTTTTTATTTTTTGTGAGCGACGCTGCGGCTGGTGCTGCGCTTGTAGTAGAACAAGTACTGCTGTACGATGCCAGCCTGCTGATCATAGGAAGGAAAAGGGTCACGGCCGCCGAATTCCTCATCAATGAGTCGCTGTATCCAGACATCAATGGGAGCCATCGCGGTACGGCCATAGCCAAAGAGGCAGACGCAGTTTGCTACCTTTTTGCCGACGCCGTCCAGCTCGAGGAGGCGGGAAAAGAGCGCGTCGTCGGGCAGCGCCGCCAGAGCACCGAGGTCGAGTGTGCCGCTGGAAGCCTGAGCAGCAGCGTTCTGGATGTAACGGGTGCGGTAGCCCAGACCACAGCCCATTAGCTGCGCCTCAGAGAGGCCGCAGAGCTGCTGCGGGGTAGGAAAGAGGAAAACTTCATCGCCTTCGGCACTGAGCGGTTCGCCGCAGCACCGGGCAAGGCGTTCTACGGCGGTGCGGATGGCCGGAATGCTCTTGCGCTGGGAGATAAGAAAGGTGATGAGCATTTCCCATGGGTCCTGATGCAGGATTCGGATGCCCTGCCCGAAATCGAGCGATTTGTCCAGATAGCTGCTCTGTCCCGCCAAGCTGCACCGCAGCGCGGCATAGTTCCGGCCCAAATCAAAGTAGTCGGCCCAGTACTCCCGATCTGAGCCATACCATGCGGCGTCGTATTGACCATCGCCCAGCGGAGTCAGATAAAGAAGTGCGCTGCCGGAAAGAAAACGGTAGCGCCCGTCGGACAGCTTTTGTGGCCGGAAGCACTGGCCGCTTTCGATGATCTTGTCGAGGTCAAAGTCGTCCTGGATGGTGACGAGCTGATGGGTGAGGGAAACTGTATGCATGGAAAACTCCTTTTTGGAAAAATTGTGGCGATGCCCGATTCGCAGTGGAAACTGTTTTCTATCTGTACCCTCCGCGAGGAGGGCGACCCGTGCCGTCGTCAGAGACCACGAGTGTAGAGGATTTCTATCCACGCCCTCCGCGAGGAGGGCGACTTAAAGTCCAACGACCCCGACGACGAAACCGCGCAATTTCTATCCACGCCCTCCGCGAGGAGGGCGACCGGCTTCGACAACCAGAGCGTCATGAACAAGCTATTTCTATCCACGCCCTCCGCGAGGAGGGCGACATGTGCGACGAGCTCATGGAGCTGACTGACAAAAAATTTCTATCCACGCCCTCCGCGAGGAGGGCGACCCGCTCTCGTCAGATCACGCAAGCACTCCCGGCAGATTTCTATCCACGCCCTCCGCGAGGAGGGCGACGCGGCTGCGCCCACGGGCTGCCTTTGCGCAAAAATTTCTATCCACGCCCTCCGCGAGGAGGGCGACGCATTGTGGAGTTGCTGGGAGATGTGCCCCGCATTATTTCTATCCACGCCCTCCGCGAGGAGGGCGACCACGAGCCGACTGCCGCAGACCTACACCGAATACATATTTCTATCCACGCCCTCCGCGAGGAGGGCGACTGTTAGGCCCGGTCGCCCCGGGCCGTACGAAGAAATTTCTATCCACGCCCTCCGCGAGGAGGGCGACGCAGTAACAATCCCGATGACGGGCAACGCACCGATTATTTCTATCCACGCCCTCCGCGAGGAGGGCGACGGTCTGCCCGTCGCTCACCCGCTTGATGTAGTCCGGATTTCTATCCACGCCCTCCGCGAGGAGGGCGACGTCATTCTCCATGAGGCTCAGATTGCCGACGCGCAATTTCTATCCACGCCCTCCGCGAGGAGGGCGACACGATCTCCGGGCAGGACAAGGCCCTCGGTCTGAAATTTCTATCCACGCCCTCCGCGAGGAGGGCGACGGCAGTCAGCCGGATGCCCTCACCGTACAGACGATTTCTATCCACGCCCTCCGCGAGGAGGGCGACAACTCCACATTCATGGCCTTTTCCACCTCTGCCATGATTTCTATCCACGCCCTCCGCGAGGAGGGCGACCCCACCGTAGCGGCAGCCCTCCAGGCCAAGACCGAATTTCTATCCACGCCCTCCGCGAGGAGGGCGACCCAATGCCGTCCAGCTTATCCTTGAGGGCCGCAGTATTTCTATCCACGCCCTCCGCGAGGAGGGCGACGTCGGCGCGGTGCGGCTGAACAAGACCCTGGCCCGGGCGATTTCTATCCACGCCCTCCGCGAGGAGGGCGACCGAGCGGTACGGTGAGCGCGTGATGAGCGACAAATTTCTATCCACGCCCTCCGCGAGGAGGGCGACGTCAGACGGTCGTTGTCCATCAGTGCCAGCGAGAAATTTCTATCCACGCCCTCCGCGAGGAGGGCGACCGACTGCCACTGTAGGTGAAACCGACAGCTACGAATTTCTATCCACGCCCTCCGCGAGGAGGGCGACGCATCTGCGCCGGTGCGCCGAGGACGCGCTGAAGATTTCTATCCACGCCCTCCGCGAGGAGGGCGACGTGTTTCCACCAGCGGGGGCGTTCGTGCAAAAAATTTCTATCCACGCCCTCCGCGAGGAGGGCGACGCAAGGCCAAGGCGGAGCTTGTGAAGCGGTACGATTTCTATCCACGCCCTCCGCGAGGAGGGCGACGGATCAACCAGTGGATGGACATCGGGGACAACAAATTTCTATCCACGCCCTCCGCGAGGAGGGCGACGTATTCGTTTGCCATCTGCTTATCCTCCTTTGCATATTTCTATCCACGCCCTCCGCGAGGAGGGCGACGTTTCAAGCGGGACTATTCGCTGCTCACCACGATATTTCTATCCACGCCCTCCGCGAGGAGGGCGACGCTGCACGGCCATGAGCAGCGTGTGGGTGTCGTAATTTCTATCCACGCCCTCCGCGAGGAGGGCGACGTACTGCTTTTTCAACAAATTCTTCTTCAAGGTTATTTCTATCCACGCCCTCCGCGAGGAGGGCGACAATCGCCAGCTCCTGCAAACTTCTTCCGTATTTCATTATTTCTATCCACGCCCTCCGCGAGGAGGGCGACCCGGCGCTGAAAGCGGCCATGCCGGCAGCACAGAAATTTCTATCCACGCCCTCCGCGAGGAGGGCGACTTTTGATGGGCCTACTATTTATAGAGAGGAGCCTATTTCTATCCACGCCCTCCGCGAGGAGGGCGACTGCTGCGGGCTGCTCTGCTTCCTCCACCACAACAGATTTCTATCCACGCCCTCCGCGAGGAGGGCGACCTCGCTACATTCCCACCCTTTCCGTTGACAGCGTATTTCTATCCACGCCCTCCGCGAGGAGGGCGACCCGCAGCGGCGCACGTCCTCAGCAGCTCCGGCATATTTCTATCCACGCCCTCCGCGAGGAGGGCGACCTGCTGCGGCGTAGGCGTAAACCTCGCAGTCGAGATTTCTATCCACGCCCTCCGCGAGGAGGGCGACGCCGTTGCCCTTGCTGCTGCTGCCAAACTGGTTATTTCTATCCACGCCCTCCGCGAGGAGGGCGACGGTAGGCGTTGTCCTTGGCCGTCCTTGGAGCGACATTTCTATCCACGCCCTCCGCGAGGAGGGCGACTCCGTAGCCGCCCATTACGCAGTAGCGGTTTCGATTTCTATCCACGCCCTCCGCGAGGAGGGCGACGCCGAGTTCGTCGATACGGCTGAACGGTATCTCGGATTTCTATCCACGCCCTCCGCGAGGAGGGCGACGGCGCATTGCTCTGGAAGAACTGCCTGTCAACCCTATTTCTATCCACGCCCTCCGCGAGGAGGGCGACGAACGCACCGGGTCTGGCTGCTTGAGGTTGAGTATTTCTATCCACGCCCTCCGCGAGGAGGGCGACACCGTCCACTCGCCTAGCCGGGGCAGCGTGGTGGTATTTCTATCCACGCCCTCCGCGAGGAGGGCGACCTGTGCTTTGTGGCGCAGCCCCCTGTTCCAGCAGATTTCTATCCACGCCCTCCGCGAGGAGGGCGACGTCCAGCAGGGCACGGTATGCGTCAACCTGTTCAGGATTTCTATCCACGCCCTCCGCGAGGAGGGCGACCCAGAAGATTTTTACTGCTGGTACCCTACACCTATTTCTATCCACGCCCTCCGCGAGGAGGGCGACCCTACCTCTGCGCCGTTTGAAAGGTGCAGAACGAATTTCTATCCACGCCCTCCGCGAGGAGGGCGACTTCCTGTGTCTGTAAGGACACCGTCCTGCCAGCTTATTTCTATCCACGCCCTCCGCGAGGAGGGCGACTGGCCGCAGCGCTGCAGGCAAAGGTCGAGCAGTTATTTCTATCCACGCCCTCCGCGAGGAGGGCGACGCCTGAATATCAGCTTCCGGGATGCGCTGAGAGAATTTCTATCCACGCCCTCCGCGAGGAGGGCGACCCGCATACTTCAGAGGAAGCTACCCAACGATAGGAGATTTCTATCCACGCCCTCCGCGAGGAGGGCGACAAATAAAAATAGGGTGCAAAAAATGCACTGTATTTTTATTTCTATCCACGCCCTCCGCGAGGAGGGCGACAACACCCTGAGCCACGAGTTCATCCCGAAGGACGATTTCTATCCACGCCCTCCGCGAGGAGGGCGACGCCCAGGGCGTAAAAGATAAAGCCGCCCAGCATGAATTTCTATCCACGCCCTCCGCGAGGAGGGCGACCGTTCCATTTCGTCGGACAAAATCTTCCTGGATATTTCTATCCACGCCCTCCGCGAGGAGGGCGACCGGCATTTATGCCGGCATCACCAACAGCAAGGGCATTTCTATCCACGCCCTCCGCGAGGAGGGCGACAGGAGCCTCGCATGGGCGATCAACAATCGCCTGCTATTTCTATCCACGCCCTCCGCGAGGAGGGCGACTCCGGGCTTTTTTCGTTCTCATCCGGCACGAATTCCAATTTCTATCCACGCCCTCCGCGAGGAGGGCGACAGCCGCGCACAGGATGGATTCTACGGCACAGAGGAGATTTCTATCCACGCCCTCCGCGAGGAGGGCGACTCACTTCAAGTCCATCAGCGGGTACACCCAGCAGCAATTTCTATCCACGCCCTCCGCGAGGAGGGCGACCTGGCATTGTAGGCCTGCACTGCGTCGCCAAGAACATTTCTATCCACGCCCTCCGCGAGGAGGGCGACTTTTCAGTGCATCTTCCAGTTCGGTGTCATCCTATTTCTATCCACGCCCTCCGCGAGGAGGGCGACGTGGCTGGCGTTGTCAGCCTTTGGGTTGTCCACAGATTTCTATCCACGCCCTCCGCGAGGAGGGCGACCTGTTGTCCTCGTTGCTGTCTGCACCCTTTTGGGATTTCTATCCACGCCCTCCGCGAGGAGGGCGACGGGAAGCATCGTTCCGGGGTTGTCCTTGGAGGATTTATTTCTATCCACGCCCTCCGCGAGGAGGGCGACATCAGTTCCACGCCCTCAGTGCCGAGGTAGTTGTTATTTCTATCCACGCCCTCCGCGAGGAGGGCGACCACGGCAGATCTTCCACCGTGCCGTAGGTGAGCTTATTTCTATCCACGCCCTCCGCGAGGAGGGCGACCCTCAGAAAGCCAAATTTCATATACAGGCTGGCAATTTCTATCCACGCCCTCCGCGAGGAGGGCGACTCCTTTCCGTTCGCCTTTTCCCAGTGTCCGGGAACATTTCTATCCACGCCCTCCGCGAGGAGGGCGACAGGTTCTTGCTCATAGCTGTCTCCTCCAAAATAAATTTCTATCCACGCCCTCCGCGAGGAGGGCGACCGGAAACTGTACCACGAGGCTCTCGTGATGGGACATTTCTATCCACGCCCTCCGCGAGGAGGGCGACCAAGCGAGTGTTTACCAACACCGCGAAAAAAACATTTCTATCCACGCCCTCCGCGAGGAGGGCGACGGTGCGCTGATGCTCTGCAAGCCGGGCGTTGTGGATATTTCTATCCACGCCCTCCGCGAGGAGGGCGACGTCGTCATTTTTTAGTCCTCCTTGTTAGCTGTTAAATTTCTATCCACGCCCTCCGCGAGGAGGGCGACAGTACCACGCTGAAATCACCAACCGTATTGTAGAATTTCTATCCACGCCCTCCGCGAGGAGGGCGACGGGGAGATTCTGGCTTCGATGCAAGCGTCAAAGAAATTTCTATCCACGCCCTCCGCGAGGAGGGCGACTTGATGTCAACGGTTTTGCACACATTCTTGTGTTATTTCTATCCACGCCCTCCGCGAGGAGGGCGACCATCGGCGAAACGCTTGTTATCGGGCGTGACCGTCAATTTCTATCCACGCCCTCCGCGAGGAGGGCGACTTGGAGGAACAGGTAGAGAACAACTCCACCGATGTATTTCTATCCACGCCCTCCGCGAGGAGGGCGACGCCAGCAACGGCAGCGTGGTCCAGCGGTGG
>OGOL01002900.1_pt1 | contig 12547 bp, 8 predicted proteins | sample 1552641 | NCBI WGS metagenome assembly OGOL01 (sample SAMEA2580140, study PRJEB22360) | human gut metagenome | biome: human gut; feature: human-associated habitat; material: faeces | place: Denmark | collected 2008/2010 | reverse complement strand
TGCCGCACGAAGACCTGCGGACCGCGGGCGTAACGCCGCCACAGCTCGTCAGTATAGCCGCGCACCGTGAGCAGCTCCATGTTCTCGGCTTTCATCACGTCGAAACCCGCCTCGCGCAGCGCCTCGATGGCCTCGTCGATATGCCACGAGTTATCGACGCACAGGCTCAGGTTCACGGCCGAGTTGTGGATCAGGTTGGTCTTGATGCGGAACCGCTCCAGCAGCGAGAAGATCGTGGCGAACTTCTCTTCCAGCACGAACGAAAAATCGCGGGAGCGGATCGTGAGCAGCACCTGGTCTTTCTTGAGGATAAGGATCGGCACGACGACCGGCGCCGACATGCCGCGGATCACGGTGCCCGGCTTGCGTTTGTCGCCGAAGGGACGCACGTAGAGCGGGATATTCTTGTTCTGCAGCGGCTTGATCGTCTTGGGATGGATGATCTGCGCGCCGCTGTATGCCAGTTCGATGGTATCGAGGTAGTTCAGCTCGGCAATCTGCTCGGCGTCAGGGAAAATCTTGGGGTCGGCATTCAGCACGCCGTCCACATCCTTCCACACCGACATCGACTCGGCGTCGAGGATGTTCGCCACCACGGCCGCCGAGTAGTCCGAGCCTTCGCGGCCGAGCGTCGTGGTCGTCCCGTCGGGTGCCCCGCCGATAAAGCCCTGCCCGATGAAGATGTTCTCGACGCACTCGGCCAGTGCGTTTTTCAGCAGCGGCTCCGAAGCCTCGAGGTCGACCCCCGCATCCTTGTGGCGCTGTTCCGTGAGGAAGCAGCGGCGCATGTCGATCCAGCGGTTCGCCACCCCGGCATAATTGAGGTATTCCGAAATGATGGTCGTCGACACCAGCTCGCCGAACGCCACAATCGTATCGTACCACAGTTCGGCATCGGCGGGCTTGTAGACCGTACCGACAGCCACGCGCTCCAGTTCGTCGAACAGGGCATCGACCTTCTCCAGCCGCTTGGGGCCGTGCCACAGGTCGCCGATGATCCCGGCATGGTACTCGCGCAGTGCCGCGACATGCTCCAGCGAAAGATCCTTGTCGCCCTTCTGCACCCCCTCGAACACCTTTTCGAGCGCATTGGTCGTCTTGCCCATGGCCGAAACGATGATGAAGAGGTTTTGCTCATCGTCGATAATCTTGCGCAGGTTGCGCACCCCGTCGGCATTCCTCACCGACGCACCTCCGAATTTATAGACTTTCATTATACCTTATTTTACTAACCTGACTAAAAATCGGCCGGTGCCTTCCATGGCCAGTGAAGGCAGCCGGCAATATACCGAAAACTACTTCGCAACGGGTTTATAAGGCACCCCGATGTTCTGGAACAGGAACGCATAGGTGTCCGCCTCCTCGTCGATACGCTTCGAAGTGGGTTTGCCTGCGCCGTGCCCGGCCTTCGACTCGATGCGGATCAGGATCGGGGCGTCGCCCGCCTGGCAATGCTGTATCTGAGCGGTGAACTTGAACGAGTGCGCCGGGACGACGCGGTCGTCGTGGTCGGCGGTCGTCACGAGCGTCGCAGGGTACTGCACACCCTCGCGGATATTGTGCAGGGGCGAATACTTATAGATATAGTCGAACTGTTCCTCGTTTTCGCTCGATCCGTACTCCACGGCCCAGCCCCAGCCGATCGTGAATTTGTGGTAACGCAGCATGTCCATCACACCGACAGCCGGCAGGCAGACGGCATAGAGGTCGGGGCGCTGCACCTCGCAGGCGCCGACCAGCAGTCCGCCGTTCGAACCGCCCGCGATGGCGAGTTTGTCCTTCGAGGTATACTTGTTGGCGATCAGGTACTCGGCCGCCGCGATGAAATCGTCGAAGACGTTCTGTTTGTTCTCCAGCATCCCGGCCTTGTGCCATGCCTCGCCGTACTCCGAGCCGCCGCGCAGGTTTGCTTCGCAGAAGACGCCGCCCTGCTCGACGAACATGATGGCCGAGGGACGGAAACCGGGCGTGCGGTTGATCTGGAACCCGCCGTAGGCATAGAGGTAGCACGGATTCTTGCCGTCGAGCTTCAGATCCTTGCGGTGTGTGATGAACATCGGCACCTTCGTGCCGTCCTTCGAGGTGTAGAACACCTGCTCGGTGGTGAACAGCGCGGGATCGAAATTCACGTCCGGAGCCTTGAACAGCGTCGATTCGCCCGAGGCGACATCCAACTTATAAATCGTGGCGGGAGCCGTGTAGCCGGATACCGAATAATAGATTTCGGCTGCCTCGTCGTCGCCGTCGAAGCCTGCGGCGGTGCAGATGCCCGGCAGTTCGATGTCGCGCACCGGTTTGCCGTCGAAGCCGTACTGGACGACCTTGCTCTGCGCATCCTGCAGATAAGAGGCGAAGAAGTATCCCCCGGCAGCGGTCACATTTTCGAGCAGGCTCTTTTCATTTTCCGGAATGACCGCCGTTATGCTCGACGGGTCGTTCAGGTCGACCTTCATCAGCGCATTGTTCGCCGCATCCTTGTTCGTTATGTAATAGAGCCGGTCGTCACGGCACTCTACGAGCGCGTAATCGGCATCGAAGCCCGGCAGCAGCGTACGGAATTTCGGCTCGGAAACTTTCTTATAGAGTATCTCGGTTCCCGACGTACCCTCCGAAGCGGAGATGAAGAGCCATTTGCCGTCCTTCGAGGGCCATGCCGAGAAGTAACGCAGCGGATGTTCGGCATCCATATAAATCAGCTTGTCGGCCGACTGCGGCGTGCCGAGGCGGTGGTAATAGACTTTCTGAAACTGGTTCTGCGAAGAGAACACTCCTTTTTCAGGAGCGTCGTAAGCGCTGTAATAGAAACCTTTGGAATCGGGCGCCCACTCGGCGCCGGAGAACTTGACCCAGTTGATCTTATCGGTCGTGAACGTGCGGTCGGCGGTGTTCATCACACGAATCTCCACCCAGTCCGAGCCGGATTCGGCCACCGCGCAGGCGCAGTATTTCCCGTCCTTGGAAAAAGCCACCGACGAAAGCGCCACCGTCCCGTCGTCCGAGAGCGTATTGGGATTGAGGAACACCTCGCCTTGCGCACCGGGGGCCGTCGTACGGTAGAGCACCGACTGGTTCTGCAGCCCGTCGTTGTAGAAATAGTACCACGCATCGCCGTGTTTGGCAGGGATGCCCTCCTTGGGGTAATTCCACAGCTGGGTCAGCCGCCCGCGGATCGCGTCGCGGAACGGGATCTGCGACAGGTAATCCTGCGTCACGGCATTCTGGGCCTTGACCCATGCCGCCGTCGCCTCCGAATTGTCGTCTTCCAGCCAACGGTAGGGATCCGCGACCTTCGTCCCGAAATAGTCGTCCACCACGTCGGTGCGCTGCGTCTCGGGGTAGGGCATGTGTTTTATCTGCTTCATGTGGTTGCAACTTGCCATCATCGCCGCCGCCCCCGCGAGGGCCACGGCCTTGCGTGTCAATTTCATCATAGCATTCCGGAGTTTGGGTGAATATCGTGGCAAAGTTAGGAAAAAATAAGAAACCACACACATTTTTCCCCTTACCGGCCTGCAAAAGGGTTATTTTTCACCCTACAAGCCGGGAAATCGAAGTTTTTGCGTAACTTTGGCTTGCAAAAACAACCGAAAATCATGTACAGCGAACTCAAAAAGATAATCGAACAGGCCTGGGAAAACCGGGAACTGCTCAGCGAAGAACCCGTACGGCAGGCCGTGCGGCAGGTGGTGGAACTGGTGGACAAAGGACAGCTGCGCACGGCGGAGCCCGTCGACCCGGCCAAAAGCGAATGGAAAGTCAACGAGTGGGTCAAAAAGGCCGTCATCCTCTATTTCCCGATCCAGCCCATGCGCAAGATGCAGGCCGGGGAACTGGAGTGGTACGACAAGATGGAGGTCAAGCACGGCTACGAGGAGCTGGGCGTGCGCGTCGTACCGCACGCCGTGGCGCGCTACGGCGCCTACATCGCCCCGGGTGCGATCCTCATGCCGTCGTACGTCAACATCGGCGCCTATGTCGACACGGGCACGATGGTCGACACGTGGGCCACGGTCGGCTCCTGCGCCCAGATCGGCAAGCACGTCCACCTATCGGGCGGCGTGGGCATCGGCGGCTTACTGGAACCCGTGCAGGCCGCCCCGGTCATCATCGAGGACAACTGCTTCATCGGCTCGCGTTCGATCGTGGTCGAGGGGGCGCATGTCTGCCGCGAGGCGGTGCTCGGTTCGAACACCGTCATCACCGGCTCGACGCACATCATCGACGTCACGGGGCCGGAGCCCGTCACCTACAAGGGTTACGTGCCGCCGCGTTCGGTGGTCGTCCCGGGCAGCTACCGCAAACAGTTCCCCGCGGGCGAATACAGCATCACCTGCGCGCTGATCATCGGCCAGCGCAAGGAGTCCACCGACAAAAAAACCTCGCTGAACGACGCCCTGCGCGATTTCGGCGTATCGGTATAACCCCCGGTCTGCGAACCGCCGCCCCATGAAAAAGACACTGCTCCTGCTGACTGCCGCGACACTGCTGTCCGGATGCCGCCCGACAGGCTTCCGCTATACCCTTACGGGACATATCGAGGGGCTGAACGACTCGGTCGCACTGGTCGAATCCGTCACGAAAGACACGCTCGCCGTGCTTCCCGCCCCCGATGGCTCGTTCCGTTACAAGGGGCGCTACGACGAACCGACGGCAGCCGCCCTCGTGCGTAAAAACGGACAAACCGCCGCGGTGCTCTATATCGAGCCGGGCAATATCCGCATCGAGGGACGCCTGAATGCCGAGGAGTCCAGCAACCACGACAAAATCGAGTACTATCCCTCCGGCACCCCGGCCAACGACGCTTTCGGGGCGCACCTGCGATTCGTGAACCGGGCGCTGCATGCCTACAATTTCGAAGACCACGACCAGGCCTACCGCGCCGCGCTGCTCGACAGCCTGATCGGCTCCTCGGCGCGCAACCACGCGGCAAACCCCGACAATATCTTCGGAGTGGCGATGGTCGACGGCGTTATCCATTACGACAAGGACATTTCGCGGGCCCGGGTCGATTCGATCGTCAGCCTCTTCCCGCCTCACCTGCGCACCTGCCGGCTGATGAAACGCCCCCTCGAACATATCGAGCGCGTGCTCCGGTCGCGGGAACTCGCCCGATACGTGGATTTCACGGCGAACGACGCCGGAGGCAACCCGGTCACGTTAAGCCAGGTCATGAAACGCAGCCGCTACCTCCTGCTCGACTTCTGGTTCGCCGACTGCGTGCCCTGCCGCAGCGAGATGCCGCATATCAGGACTGCCTACGAGGCCTATCACGACAAGGGATTCGAAGTCGTCGGGCTGTCGACGGACAAAGACGCCGGGGCATGGAAAAAAGCCATCGCCGAAGACGGGATGGCGTGGATTAACCTGACGGACGCCGACAGGCGTGTCTGCGACCTCTACTCCGTCACCAAATTCCCGACCAACTACCTGATCGACTGTTCGACGGGCGAAGTCGTCGCCCGCGAACTGCGGGGCAAGGCGCTCGCAGAAACCCTCGGAGAACTTTTCAAGCAATAACATGATTTACCGCATCGCAGAAACCACCTCGACCAACGACGACGCCAAGCGGCCGGAATACCGTCACGGCGACATCGTCTGGGCCGAACGGCAGACCGCCGGGCGCGGGCAGCGGGGACATTCGTGGACGAGCCCCGAAGGCGAGAACCTCACCTTCACGCTGGTGCTCGAGCCCGTGTTCCTGCCCGTCGGCGAACAGTTCCTGCTCTCCGAAGCCGTCACGCTGGCGCTTACGGACACCTTCGCCGCCTTCGGCATCGACGCCCGCATCAAATGGACGAACGACATCTATGTCGGCGACAAAAAACTGGTCGGCATCCTCATCGAGCACAGCTATTCGGGCCCGACCCTCGCGCGGACGATCGCGGGCATCGGCATCAACGTCAACCAGCGTGCGTTCGACCCCGCACTACCCAACCCCGTGTCGATGGCGGTCGCCAGCGGCCGCACGTTCGACCGCCGCGAGGTGCTCGAATCCTTCCATGCCTGCTGCATGGGCCGCTACGGCCAGCTCGTACGGGGCGAAAAGGCGGCCTTGCAGGAAGAGTACCGGAAGCGCATGTACCGGCTGGGCGAAACCCACCCTTACCGCCGCCCCGACGGCACGCTCGTCGAGGCCGTCCTCGAAGGCGTACGCCCCTCGGGCGAGCTGATCCTGCGCCACGCCGACGGCACGCGGCACGCATACCTCTTCCGGGAGATCGAATTCGTGATCGCCGGGAAAAGCTGAATTGCCATAATCATTAGAATCGATCGCAAAACTCCCGGAGGGCCGTACGCTCGAGCAGGCAACGTCAATTCCACGGAGCAGGTTTCAACTCTTCATCCCCGGGATTGCGGGGCCCTGTCGGCACCGTCAAGTCCGGAATTTCAGGTTCCGATGACGGATATTGAAGGCGTATCTTCGAAAAGTTGACAAAACTCATCCCATGCATAAACTGCAATTTCCGGCCGAAAAGATTAACGTCCCATTTCACATATCGCTTGAGATTCTTTTCCAGCAAGGCATATTTCTCCGGAGGAATACTCAACATGCAAGGCTCATAATCAAGGCTAAACCCCACCTCGGTCGTATTTCCTTCCGGCGATATGACATAACTAATTACCAACTTGGCATCTGGGTTACTCCGCAACGCCTCGTATTCTTCTTGAGAAAAAGTTTCCATTAACGCTTTTTCAACGCCCCCGGGACGAGTTTCCGCCGTAGCATACCCGTCAAACTCCTCCTCGACCGGAGTGCCATCCTTGTATTTATATCCTCCGCTTTGGTTCATCTGAATATTTTCCACATTATCCAAAGAAAAAGTATAGTGGCGCATTCCAACTCCAAACGTAATCCCATCCGCAGAGACCCGGTCGTGCCCTGTATAGTAATCTTGGGCGGAAACAGAAAACACAAACAACAAAGCACTTATGACAACACTAAATATTCTTTTCATAATTTATATTTATTAGTTTTTATATTCTGGGCAATCTGCTATCATACTCAATAAAACATCTACTTGCATCGCCGTTTCCGAAAAAGGATAACGTGTAACATTTGCATAGGAACCGCCCATACTCCTTAAAACGTCCGCAGCGTCTCTATAAGCGTCATTAAACCGTTCGGTTCCAGTATCTTTGGACAAAATACATTCATACAAATTATTAAATGCATCCCGTCCTTCCGATCCTCCTAAATTTTTCTCAAAGCCCGTTGTATTCCCGATTTTCAACCGATACATATACCAGCACAGTTTGGCCTCGATCTCGTTATTGAGCCGCATGCCCCTGTACTCTTCGGGGGTTTTGCCCGAACATTGGTGCGTATGGAAAAGCTCTTCGAGCAAAGTGATATCGTCGAGCCGAGACCCCATCCTGATCTCGAAATCGTCCCATACGGCACCGCCTTCGAAAGTATAGGCAGTCGGAATCATCACCGAACTTCCGAAAAAACCGGTGCGGATCGTTACATTCCCCCGGATTGAACCGATAATCTTCCCGGCCATGCAATCCTGGCGCAACGAATCCAGCAACGGTTCCAGTTTTTCCCTGCTGTCGGAAGCAAGCATTATATTTTCGTTTTCCCGATAACGGGTGTTGGCCGGACTTCCCGGATTAGAGGAGGCACCGCCACCGCCGCCACCGCTGCCCGAAGGGCCCCGATCCTCTTCGGTAGGCTTGACGGGATCCGTATCCGGACGCTCATATTTGATATGGTTTACAGGGTGCTTGGCAGAAACCACAATCGCCTCTATACCGCCGCCGTCAACCGGCTCGCTTTTCTCCGCCTCCGCCTCCGCACGTGTCACCGCTGTTTCCCGGCTGCACACGACACTCAGGCCATCCAGCATTTCGCCCAGGCGGGCGGTATTTTCCGCCTGTGTCCGCGACTTATCGTAAAGGAACGCTTCAGCCTGGCATGCTCCTCCGGCATAACGAACCGCATGAACCGGAAATCCGTCGAGCGAGGTGTAAACCGCCAGCCCGGTGAAATCCCCCTTGGAGCCGCTGTTGAGCAGCCTGTCGTAGTCGTCGGCCGTGCGCCCCGCGGCATAGTCCGGATCGGGAACATAAAAACGCAGATAGCTGCTCATGACACCGCTGCGGGAATCCTTTACGACGACCAGTTTATGGTAGATCGGGGTAAAACGCGGTTCGCCGTACTCGTCGATCCGATAACGAAAATAGCGGAACTCGCCCCGGACAGGCACATCGGTACTGGAAAGCACTTCCCCGGCCGAGACCGTCGCCAGCGACCAGTCGGGCATATAAGTCCCGAGCGTCAGCGTCCCCTCTTCACCCCCGGCTCTGGTCGGTGCCGCAACACGCTCGAAATAACGGCGTGCCTCGGCCACGGACATAGTTTCCGGATTTCCGGCCTGCGCGGTATCATTCGCCGCATGATCGGAACAGGCCGAAAGGGCATACAGGACAACAGTACATCCTGCGGCAATCAAATAGGATCGTTTTTTCACAGGTTGTGGTTTCAGGGTTTCCGTCGTGACGTAAGTTGTTTTAAAATTAACAAATATTTACGACATCCCAAAAACTTCGGATACCCTTACGGTTATTGAGTTAAAAATATAACATAAATCCTTGCTGTTACGGAAATAACAGTTATATTTGCAATGAAAAAACCGCATTTGAATTTTAAACGATAACCACACCATGAACGTACCCGCAAATCTGAAATACTCGAACGACCACGAGTGGTGCCGCGTCGAGGGCGACACGGCCGTAATCGGCATCACCGACTTCGCACAGAGCCAATTGGGCGACATCGTCTTCGTAGACGTGCCGACCGTAGGCGAAACCCTCGCCGCGGGCGAAGTATTCGGCTCGATCGAAGCCGTAAAAACCGTGAGCGACGCATTCCTGCCCATCGGCGGCGAGATCCTCGAATTCAACGACGCCGTGGACGCCGACCCCGCCATCGTCAACAAGGACGCATACGGCGAAGGCTGGCTCGTCAAGGTCAGGATGTCCGACCCGGCCGAGTACGACGCACTGCTGAGCGCCGCGGATTACGAAAAGCTGATAGGCTAAACACAAAAAATAAAAAGCTATGTCTAAAGTTACAGTAGTAGGTGCAGGTGCCGTTGGCGCAACCTGCGCAAATGTGATGGCTTGCCGCGAAGTTGCGAGCGAAGTCGTCCTGATCGACATCAAGGAAGGTCTTTCGGAAGGCAAGATGCTGGACATGTACCAGTGCTCGACGCTGATGGATTTCGACACCAAGCTCGTGGGCGTCACCAACGACTATAAGCAGACCGCCAATTCGGACGTGGTAGTCATCACCTCGGGTATTCCCCGCAAGCCGGGCATGACGCGCGAGGAGCTGATAGGCACCAACGCCAACATCATGAAGGGCGTGATCGAGAACGTGGTGAAATATTCGCCCCGCGCCATCATCATCGTGGTCGCCAACCCGATGGATACGCTGACCTATCTGGCGCTCAAGGCGTCGGGCCTTCCGAAGAACCGCATCATCGGCATGGGCGGCGCACTCGACTCGTCGCGTTTCAAGTGCTACCTGGCCAAGGCTACGGGCGCCAACATCAACAACGTCGACGGCATGGTCATCGGCGGCCACGGCGACACGACGATGATTCCGCTCGTCTCGAAGGCCACCGTCAACGGCGTACCCGTTTCGCAGTTCGCATCGAAGAAAAACCTCGATGAGGCCGTAGCCAACACGATGGTGGGCGGCGCGACGCTGACCAAACTCATCGGCACGTCGGCCTGGTATGCCCCGGGAGCCGCTTCGGCCATGATGGTCGAGGCGATCCTCAACGACCAGAAGAAAATGGTTCCTTGTTCGTGCTACCTCGAAGGCGAATACGGACAGTCGGACATCTGCATCGGCGTACCGGCGATCATCGGCCGCAAGGGCATCGAGAAGATCGTGAAGATCGACCTTTCGAAAGAAGAGGCCGAGAAATTCGCAGCTTCGGCCGACGCAGTCCGCAAGACCAACAACGTGCTCCACGAAATCAAGGCGATTTAATTCCGCGCTGCGACAGATACGAAAGAAAAACGTCCCGGATTTCGGGACGTTTTTCGTATCCGGGATCGGGAGCCGCGAAAAAAGCGCATGCAGCTATGCTGCATGCGCTTTTTCGTATTCCCTTCGGGACGCCGGACGGCCTCCTTTGGGGCATCCCTCTTTGCGGATCAGAAACTGAACTTCGCACCGACGAACCAGCTGCGGGGCAGCGACGGGCCGTAGATGTAGCCCGAATCGCGGTCTACGCCCTTGTCGAAATCCTTCTGGTAGGCGTTGAACAGGTTCTGCACGCCACCGTAAAGCTGCATGGTTATCTCCTTGTAAATCCGCACGTCGTACGACAGGCGAATATTCATGTCGAAGAACGACGGGGTCGAGACGGCCACGTCCTGCGCGACGCCCGACCCGGCCATGTGCTGCACCAGCATCGACCCGGTGCAGGTTCCCGACAGGTCGGCCGTGAAATTCCGCACCGGTTTGAACGACGCGGTGAAATAGCCGTAGGCATCGGGCGTGCGGAACATCCGGCGCACAGGCGGCACCTCTGCGTCCTCGCTCCAGAATTCGGGCTCCTTGTAACGGCTCTGCTGAAGCGTCACGCCCGCCTGCAACTCGAACCAGCGGGTAAAGGCCGCGCGCCCCTCGACATTGAAGCCGCGCACCGTGGCCCCCGAACCGTTGTAGCGTTCCTTGACCTTACCGCCGTCGGCCGCATCGTCCATGTCGCGCAGCGCGAACACATCGTCGAGGATCGTATAGAACCCCTCGACCAGCAGGTTGGTCTGCACTTTCCCGAACGTATGGTAAAGGTCGGCCGAGAGGCTCACGCTGTGCGAGCGCTCCTCCCTCAGGTCATCCGCCAGCCGGATGCGCACCCGCTTACCGCCCACGATGGCGATGTGCATATCCTCATCGAACGCCTGCGGGGCCCGGTAGCCCCCGGCGTAGCTCACGCGCAGGTTCACCGCTTCCGACGGGTTGAAACGCACGTTGACGCGCGGGCTGAAAATCACATGGTCTACGAGGTTGTGCTTGTCGAGGCGGCCGCCGACAAGCAGCGACCACTTCCTGGTCTTCCACTCGTTCTGCAGATAGGCACCCACGATATGCACCGTCTGGTCGGTGTGGATATCATAGCCGATCGAACGGTCGCCCAGGTCGTCGTAACTGTACTCCGTACCGAAGGTCAGTTCCGAGGGCATGAACAGCAGCTTCCTGAACTCGTGGATATACTGCATCCCCGCCGCTACGGTCAGGTCGTGCGTCGTCCCGTAGGCATCGGGATCCTGTTTGCTGCCGTAGTAGCTCTTGCGCGCCGTATTCTGAAACGAGGCATAGGCATTGAAGCGGTTGCGGCGGTCGGGCGACGAGATGTCGAACGAAAGGCTGCCCCCGTCGATCGAATGGTCGATCTGCTCGGCGATCAGCGCCTCGTGGGGCGGCCGGTCGAGCATGTCGCCCCCGCGGCGGAATTCGTTGATATGGTGGTACTGCGCCGTGATGCGCGAATAGGCGCCCGTACGGAAGAACGTACGCATGCCCACCGACTGGCTGTTGATGACGGGCACTTCGGTGAAGCCGTCGCCGTCGTGGTCGTAGCCCGAACGGTAGCGGTTCTGCCCGTAGACGTAGATGCCCGCCTTGCGGTTGTTGCTTACCAGCGAGGCGTTGATCGTCGTGTTGTTGTCGTAGGCGCCGCTGCATCCCACGGACATGAGCGTATGGCCGATCTCGGCCCAGTCGCGCAGCGGCTCCTTGGTGATGATGTTGATCGTGCCGCCGATGGCCGACGCGCCGAAGAGCGCCGATCCGCCGCCGCGGATCACCTCCACGCGCTCGATCATGTTGGCGGGAATCTGTTCGAGACCGTAGACGCCGTTGAGGGCCGAGAAGAGCGGCCGCGAGTCGAGCAGGATTTGCGAATAGTGGCCGTCCAGACCGTTGATGCGTACCTGCGCGAAGCCGCAGTTCTGACATCCGTCCTCGACGCGCACGCCCGGCTGGAAACTCAGACCGTCGGCCAGCGTGGCGGCGTTTGTTCGTTCGAACAGCTTGCTGTTGAGAATGTTGACCAGCGACGGCGTCTCCTTGCGGATGACCGAGTTGCGGTCGATCTCGACCACCACTTCGCCGACGTCGACGGCCTGCTCTTCCAGTTCGAAATTCAGTTCCGTGGTGGAGTGGGCGCCGAGCGTGACGCTCCGTTCGGCGGATTTGTAGCCGACCGACTGCGCCACGACGGTGAGCGGTCGTCCTACCGGCAGGTTGCCCAGCAGGTAGTGGCCCGAGACGTCGGTCGTGGTGCCGATCGTCGTTCCCTTGACGGTGATGGTGATGAAGGGGAGGTGTTCGCCGCTGCGGCTGTCGACGACGTGGCCGATCAGGATGGCTTCGGTCTCCTTTTTGGCAGTGGAGTCTGCATATGCCGTAAAGCCGCCGAGCAGCAGGCCCAGCAGCAGAATATATGATTTCATGCGATGGATTTGATGGATAAGGAATGTCCGGATACCGATCGCGGGATCGGTTGTACGGGCCGGATGC
>OGOL01002877.1_pt1 | contig 12625 bp, 5 predicted proteins | sample 1552641 | NCBI WGS metagenome assembly OGOL01 (sample SAMEA2580140, study PRJEB22360) | human gut metagenome | biome: human gut; feature: human-associated habitat; material: faeces | place: Denmark | collected 2008/2010 | reverse complement strand
CATCAGGTGGTCGCTGCGGCGGGGCTTGGCCAGCACCCAGACGCAGCCCGCGTAGGCAACGGCAAAGCAGGTGAAAAACTGTACCTGATGCGGTGCCCAGAACGCCGTGACCAGCAGCTGACTGACCGCGAACCACACCGCGGCCCGCAGCCCGCAGCGGCGGCGCAGCAGCACCGCCACCGCGGCAAACAGTGCCGCCAACACCAGATACTGCACCACGCGCACGCCGGTGATGTCGGCAACCAGCAGCAGCGGGCGCAGCCAGATCAGGTAGCCGTGCCAGTACCGCGCGTAGGAGAACGGCACAAGCGCGGGCGCGTCGGTGCGCTGTGCGCCCGTGGCCCAGTCCCTTTCTATGTACCATTGCAGGTCGTCGGCCAGCGTCTCAAAGTTATCGACGTTGTAGGCCGTATTCGTCATCATGGCGGTCAGCGGCGGGGCCTCGTCGGCGGACGCGGCCTCTGTCAGCATGATCGTGTCGGTGTAGTTGTCCATCTGGAACAGCTTGAAGTTCAGATATTCCGGGTACAGCCCCTCATCGGCGATTTTCACCGCTGAGTCGTAGACATGGTCCCGCACCGGCTCCCCGGGCAGGGCGTAGGCCGCCAGCAGCAGCACAAAAAGCGCCGCCAGCGTCACGGCGAACGCCGCCAGCGCCCGCAGGGCAAAGGGCGGTTTTTGGTTTTTTGGTTTTGCCATGCGGCACCCCTTTCACACAAAAATACAGTTTAATTATAAAACAAAACTCCCGCCGTTGCAACGGTGGGAGTGTGAAAAAAGGTTGAACAAATGTTGGGACGTCCTTGCCTCCCTCTGCGAGGAAGGTGGCCAAGGGAATGTTCCCTACACCATATCCGTCTGCCTGGACACCGACAGCACGATGCCCATCTCCCCCAGCAGCATCAATAAGCTGGTGCCGCCCGACGAGAAAAACGGCAGGCTGATGCCGGTGTTCGGGATCGTGTTCGTCACAACGGCCATGTTCAGAATCGCCTGCAGCGTGACCTGCACGACGAACCCGACGACGAGCAGTGCGCCGAACTTATCCCGCGCGCGCACCGCAATCGACATGCCGCGCAAGAGCAGCAGCAAAAACAGCGCCACGACCAGCGCCGCCCCGATAAAACCAAGCTCCTCACACAAAATCGAAAAAATAAAGTCGTTCTGCGGCTCCGGCACGTACAGATATTTCTGTCGGCTGTTGCCCAGCCCCAGCCCGGCCAGCCCGCCCGATGCGATGGCGTAGAGGCTCTGGATCGTCTGGTGACCTTCGCCCAGCGGGTCGGCAAAGGGGTCGCGCCACGATGCGAGACGGTCCGTGGCGTAGGGCACCAGCTCCGGCAGCGCAATGACCGCCGCCGCAATGGCCGCCGCGCCCAGCCCCCCGGCCAGCCCGAACCAGTGCAGCCCCGTGCCGCCCACAAACATCAGCACCGCGCCGATGGACAGGATCAGCAGCGTGCCGGACAGGTGCGGCTCCAGCAGCATGAGCACCGTGACGACCCCCAGAATCAACGCGAACGGCACAACGCCTGTGGAAAACGACTTCATCCTGTCGTGATTCAGTGAGATGATATGCGAGAACACCAGCACAATCGAGAATTTTGCGATTTCACTGGGCTGCAGCGTGCCCAGCCCCGGCAGCACGATCCACCGCTTGCAGCCGTTGTACTCCGGCATGAAAAGCACGATGGCAAGCAAAAGCAGCGAGATCCCCAGCATCGGCCAGGCCAGCCTGTGCCAAACATGGTAGTCCACCAGGCTGGCCGCGTACATAGCCAGCACGCCCAGCGCCGCAAACAGCAGCTGCGGGCGGATGTAGGTATAGGCGTCGCCGCGGCGGTAGAGCGCCACCGCGTACCCCGCGGAGAACAGCATGATGAGCCCGTAGCTCAACAACAGCAGTAAGATCAGCAGAAACGGTATGTCGAATGTCGGCAGCGATGCCGCCCGCGCCCGAATCCTTTGTACAAGTGCAGCCATAACAAAGCCCCCTGCGCAGAGTGTACGCAGGGGGCGGCGGGTTTATGCTTTTGTCAGCGGTTCAAATCAAGGCTCAGCATCGTGTAGCCGTTGGCGCCGCTCTGGATGCTCTGGGCGCTGGCCTCATAGCAGGCCTGCAGGACCTCCATGTTGGGCTGGGGCGCGTCCGGGTCGGTGATGGTCCCGGTGGCAAGGGCCTCGTTATAATTCTCAATAATCTGGGCACAGATGCGGCGGCGATCCCGCAGCGGTGTCAGCAGGTTGGCCATCCACTGCTGGTACATGCCGTGGTAGTCGCTGCCGTGGTCAGCAAACAGAAAGTAATATTCCTGCTCGACCTCCATGGGCGACGCCTGGCGGCGGTAGAAATCCCCCAGTACCGTGCGCTTTTTATCGGTGGAGTATTGCAGGATGTCCGACAGTCCATTGGGGAAAAGCTCTGGGTGCCGAATCCATTTGGAGTACGGCTCCACCTGCACTTTTAGTGCATCAAATACGGCCAGAAAATCCTCAAGCGCGATCTTCATCTCGCCCTTTTCCCATTTCTGGATCGTGCGCTTATCCCGGCCCAGGCGGTCTGCCAGTTCCCGCTGTGAAACACCCGCTGCCTCCCTCGCAGCGGTCATTGCTTCTGCCACACGGTATCGATATGCGAACATAACATCTTCTCTCCCCTCAAAACGCGATTCACCGCCGGAAAAACAGCAAAGCGGCGGTGCAAAATGCGCCGCCAAAATTTCCGGCACTGGTTGTGTACTTTGCACACCGGGGTATGCTATATTGTGAAGAGCGGCATCTATAAGTACACTAGCACTACCACAATTTTACTCCGGTTACCATTTTTTGTCAATATATTTTGTTATGTAGCATAGCAGGAGTGGGTGAAAATCGTGTATACCTATCGCGTTGTCTGTCAAAAGCTCTCCGCGCCCGAGCTCGGGCCCTACATTACCTACGGCATTCTGGCCGCGCGGGATCTCCGCGGCTGCCAGCAGGTCGTACAGTTTATCTCCGACGTATCGTTGGATCGCGCCCTCGTCGAGGCCCTCGCACGCCGCTGCACCGCCGCCCAGCTCGACCCCTGCCACTTGCTGGACGTGGTCGAGGATGCCATCAGCGGGTAAAGCCTTCCGCCCCCAAAGGCTCCGACCAGGGGCGAGGTGCGCCCTTTTGCCGGGTGTCCTATAGCGCAAGGGACACCTCTCACATACTGTTCCCGGCAAGTGCAATCCTTGCCCGGGTGTGTTTGCCGTGCGCCTTTTTATGCGGCCACCGCAACTTGCTTGTCAGCTTCTGCTCATACTCCGGCGTGTCAAAAAATCACATTCAATAGGCCAAGAAAGTGTAGGGGCGACCATTGGTCGCCCGCCAACTTGGCGCAGCAACGCCTTTTCCGGGTAAGTTTTTTCACAGGCAAACGGGCACGGGCGAGCAATGCTCGCCCCTACAAGAGTTTTTTGACAGTCTGCATACTCAGGGAAGATATAAGATTCCATCTTCAGCTTGAACATTGGTGTGCCTCATAAGCTGACCCCCTGCCCTTTTGGGCTCCGGATAAGGATAAAACCGCAAGCACACACACGACCAAATTCACGGACATTCCCGTTAAATTTGTGTTGTGTTTACGCTTTTTTGTGGCGGTTTTTGCGCAACAGTTGCGCAAAAACATCAGCAAAACTCTAACAAGTGCTGGGCGGTGTGTATAATAGCTGCCGAAAGCGCTTGTCATTGTGACGAATTCGACAAGTCAAAATTTTGCAATCTGCCAAAAGTCACTTGCTTGAATGTAGCCGTATTGAAATTTTCATCCCAAAGTATTATACTGCTTTTTATAAAAAGGCACACAACAAACATACCGTGTCTTACTTTTCCCGACGTAAGCGCAAATGTTTGCACATCGGATTATATTCTCAAAAAAGACTGTAAATACAGCTCAGCTTGTGGAAAAAGTCCGTTTCCGGGCCAGATGTGCGCAGCGCATAAAATCGCGCCGAATGGCGCGCGTTCCCCCGATATATCGTGAGAACACACATATACACATATATAGAAAAGGAGTCGAAGCAAATGACGAAAGCATTTTCTATCCTGCACCGTGCGGCGGCACTGCTTGTCGCCCTGTGCCTGCTGGTCGGTATGGCTCTGCCGGTTTATGCAGCTGAGGATGAGGCTTTATTTTTTGAGGCAGGTTCGGAAACGATTCCGACCATTCCTGCCGCAGACACGTCAAGCGCGGGTGTAGAACCTGCGCAAGAGCCTATTGTATCCGACTTGGAAACGATTCCGGGTGAAGGAGATGCCCCGCCCACTGCGAACGAGCCGGGAACAGAAGCGGGAGACACGGTAAATAATGCAGCAGCGGTTCCGAACAATGACGGCAAAACCCAGGAAGCGGCAGAAAATCAGACTCCCGCCGCCGATACGGACACCGCCCCTGCCGACCCAGCCTTGACGAACAAAACCCCTGCGGACACTTCCGATACGGCTGCCGCGCCAAACTATGCCATCAACGCAGAGGAAACCACGGCGGCAAAAACCAACACAGAGCAAGATGTTCTTTTTGCTGACGGGGACAACCCCAACGAAGAAGATACTATGCCTGCGGATGATTCGCCTGACAACGATGACGCGAACACACCTGATACGATAGCGGATACCAGTGTATCGACGGGCTTTATCCCGGCAACGACAACCATTTATTTTGAGGATGACGGCAGATACAATACAACATATAACGGTCAAAACTGTACCATCCGTTTTTATGCACAAAAGGTAGCCTCTACTGACGCAGGTACCGCCGACTTGAACAAGGATATGGTGGATGCCGGAGAAACAACCGATAGCAATGGGGAAAAACATAGAGTATTCAGCGTCACACTGAATTCCGCAGATTATCCGGATGACGGGTTTTATCGGGTTATTTTCCAGTATTGGGTAGGCGGCAACTGGCAGGAAGAAATCTTTGCCTTTGGCAATGGTGATCGTGAAACCGGAGCCACCACTCACTGGACAGCGATTGACCAACTTGCCGGTAAAAAGTTTGTTCGAACAGACAAAAATACTACGGACAAAAATTACAATCGGGGTTCATCTTACAACGCCTCCCAATGGACGCGCGTGGAGTACTATTACAAGGATATGCCGCTTTACTTCAAAAATGCAAGCGGCGCTCCACTTACCAACGTAACCGCAGTATTTTATAAACAAGATGAAAATGATAAGACCAAAACAGTAAAAACCGCCAGCCTGCCAATCGGCACGGTGGAAGCGGGCAAGTTTTACGCGCAGAAAATCCTGATCCCAGACAATAAGTCGCAGTTTGTAAAGTTCACTTGGGACGGCGGCGAAAGCGCCCTGTATAATTTCAGCAAAGACAACTACGGTGGCGCAACGCCGTTCAACTTAACAACCGCCAATTGCTTTGTCTACGGCACAGATTCCACATTCTCTTGGCAAAGCGCGGGCAGTGATTTGCTAAAGGCAAACAAAACCATTTACTTTGATGCCACGCTGTCCTCGTACAGTTATGCGAACGACCCCGACATACATCAAAGTCCTATGCCGGACGATGGCAAACCCATGTACTGCTTCCTGACGGGTTCAGACGGCAGCACTGTCAAAACCGTGACAATGGACGAAGTCACCGACCCCGCCGCTGACCGCAAGCTGTGGTCTTGCACAATTCCTGAGGGCACTTACACCGCGGTGCAATTCTCCGCAACGGATAACCAAAACGCCCCCGCAAAAGACAACAAGACCAGAAAGTACAGCACGGCAGAAATCCCCCCAGCCCTGCAAGAACCCTGCTTCTTTGCTGACGACGGCGACCCGTCGGCCTACACGGGCGGCGAAGGTGTCAACCGTGACGGCTACTGGGGCGAGAAAGCCTCTGTCCGCGATGCCGAAAGCGGCAAAAACGCGACCGTTGTGGACATTGATAACAGCGGCACTTTTACCCAACAAAAGGATACAAAGTATATCACCAGCACCCTGTACGATTACTACACCGACTACGAGCTGAATGGCTTGAACCGCGACACTTACTCGTGGGTGACCACATCTTCCCAGCGCGGGTACGTCACTTTTGAGCAGTTCAACCGCGCATTAAGCAGCGCTTACACGGCAAACGGCAATGTAAAATACCCGCTTTATACCGGGCATTTCCAAAAGTCAGGCTGGGGCGACCCCTTTGCAACCGTTGCCGCCGGTATGGGTCTATACGGCTGGGGCGCTGAGGGTAGTTCCAACTACAATATCTTTATGGCCGTGAATAACTCGGCCTTGGATGATAATGGTAATGGAAGCTCCGATTACAATCGCACCTTCCAGGGCCTTGTGGAAAGCAAGACCTCTGACGGTACGGCAAACGGTCTGCCGCTGTTAAGAACCAAGAATTCCAACACAAATGCGTCGGTTGACCCGCACTTTGACAAAGACTTCCTGCAAGGCAAAAACGCCTTTAACACCGTGCTGGGCAAGGTGTACGAGGATGTTTCCTTCCCACTCAAGCAAAAAGCCGTTTTTGCGCAAAATCCGGACAGTCCGGACGATAACGACCCGGAGAGCAAAGCCGAATATTGGTACTATGACAGCAGCAAAAGCTCTCTGTATTTGAAGCAGAACCAAACCGACGGCAAGTATTATCTGGAATCCCCCAAAGGTGGTGACGGCAACCCCACCACGGACAGCAAATCACAAAACATTTCGTCACCAAACAATACCAATGGCACCCACGGCTTTTTCCCGTTTAACGAAACAGTTTCCACAGTCGGGGCGTCCCAATACAACTACGGCTTTGGTGCCAAGCTGCAATTTGACTTTACGCTTACAGAGGACGGCAAGGTTGTTGTAGGAAAAGACACCAGCGGCAGGAACATTGAAGTTCCCATCAAGTTCTTCTTCTCCGGTGACGATGACGTGTGGGTCTACATTGACGGCAAGTTGGTTCTGGATGTCGGCGGCGCGCACGGTAAAGCGTCCGGTCTGCTGGAATTTGGCGCGGACAGCACCGTAACCCCCTACGTCAGTTCCAACAAGAACACCGACTCAAGCGACACCATGGTCTACCAGACTGATACCACCAAAACCGTCTGCTTCAACCAGACCCCTGTCACGTTCACCAAGACGACAGGCAAAGCCATCCAATTAGACAAAAACCGCACCACCCACACCCTGACTATGTTCTATATGGAGCGCGGTATGTGGGAGTCCAACATGGCGGTGGCGTTCAACTTCCCCGACAATAACAAATTGCAGGTTGAAAAGCAGGTCGATCTCAGCAAGGTAAACACCGCGTTCAAGTCTTTATTCCAAAATCAAAAGCTCTTTACCTTTACCCTGCAAAACTTGGCTACGCATTACGGCCCAAAAGCAATCACCAACAGCACCCCCGACCCCGTGGCAGTCGGCAGCGCTTTCTCCGCTAGCAGCAGTGATACTGACAGTACAACCATGGAAAAGGACGATAATCCGCCCGACACAAGCGGAACATACACTGGTCAAACCGTAAAATGGTACGCCCAAGGGTATGATAAAGGCAGCGCACACCGCAACCTGCGCTACGGCACTATGACGCTGACAAACCCGCTCAACATCGAAAGCCGCGACTATCTGTCCTTTGACGTTTACGCCGTGGGCAACCCGGGTGACGGCGTTCTGTCCACCAACTACCTGTATCTGACCTTGGTGGACAACAACGGCAAGAAGATGGGCTGCGATGCCAACAGTCAAAAGTCCTATCTGAACACCATGCTCAGCGGCAGCGTTGTGATGCAAAACGACAAGTGGGTCACGGTCAAGCTGCAGCTGAACAAAATGCCAAAGGACACGGACTTTGACCTGACCAAACTCTCAAAAATCCTCATTGGCGATGACTACGAGCGCACGGTTTACTTCCGCAATTTTGTTTTTACCGCCAAGCCCGTGGCAAACAAAACGGTGGGCTTCTCGGTAGAGCAAGCGGATATCCCGGACTATGACTCGGCGGAAAGCAATACCTTGAAGCCCGCCAGCGGCGCGATATTTACGTCCAGCGTAGCGGGCAGCGGCACGCAGGCGGTGGACACCGATGGCACGTTTGATTTGCAAGACGGCGAAACCGTGACCTTTACGGACCAGTTCCGCTGTGGTAGTTATATCTCGCTGCAAGAGGCGGAAAACACCGCCTTGTACGACACCCGCTGGGAAGTGTACGAGAACGGGACGTTGGTCAACGCAGCGGGGACAAGTCCGTCTGTAAGCGGCACAACCACCACCCCGCTGCAAGGCGGCGGCACAAAGCCGGAGGACGGCAGAACCGAAACGGCGGACACACCATCAACAGGCAGCAACTACAACGGCAGCAAGCCAGACGCAAATACGCTGGTGTTCCGCAGTTACGCCGCGCCGGAAGAAGAATTCCCCGAATTGAAGGTCAAGTTCATTAACACCGTCAAGGTCGGTACGCTGGTAATTAAAAAGGAACAGCCGAACGACGAAACAACGGCGCTGACAGGCAGCTACACGTTTACCGTCACCTTCAGCAACGTTGGCGGTATCGGCTTGAGCGGCGCGGACAGCGTACCACAAATGACCAATACCATTCCAGTTGGCGGAAGCTGGGAAATTACCGGCATCCCCATTGGCACACGCTTCCGGGTAGTTGAAACGCCCGCCGCTGACAGCAGCCTGAAAAGCGTAATCTGCGACGCCACTGACGCAAAGTACGATGTGGACAACGGCGTGCGCGGCACGGTTACCAGCGATACGACACCCGTCACCGCCACCTTTACCAACACGGCACACCAATTGATGGATATTGAGGTGGAAAAGCAGTGGAAGGATGCAAAGGACAAACCGCTGACCGATAAACTGCCGGATATTTGGGTCAAGCTGGAGCGCCGCCATGTGAATGACACAAGCGGCAAGTGGGTAGATGCAACGAGCGCTGTCAAGCTGCAATACAACTATATGACCGGGAAGTGGACGCACAAGTTTGAACGTCTGGACAAGACGGATGTCAACGTCACCGGCAACCCCGAATATGTGTACCGCGTGGCGGAGTGTGCAAGCGATAGCGGCGATTATAAGGCAGAAGGTACGGTTACGATTGGCACATATACCTACACCGCATCGCAGACCGCCCTTGCCGATGGCAAAATCACCCTGACCAACAAGCGCACCGACCCGAAATTTGCCCTGAACCTTACCAAAAAGGGCATAGACGGTACAGCCACTCCCCTGCTGGACGGTGTGGAGTTCAAGCTGGAAAAACTGAACGATGACAACACCACGTTTGTAACAATCGGCACAGGCGTGACGGGCAGCGCAAGCACGGGAACAGGTCAACTTACCTTTGCAAACCTATCCCCCGGCGAGTACCGCCTGACCGAAACCAAAACCGCCGCGGGCTACACCCTGCTGAGCGAAGCCATCGAGTTTACGCTGACAACGGACGGGAAGTGCAAACTCAACGGCACGGATTATGACGAGGTAACCCAAGATCCCGCCAGCCGCGTGTACAACATTGCCCTGACGATCTACAACCGCAAGGGCTTTACCCTGCCGCACACGGGCGCGGACGCACCCAGCCTGTGGCTGCTGATAGGTTTGCCCGCACTGGTGGCTGTGCTGCTGGTGCTGGTGTTCCGATACAATAAGAAAGGGGGCAAACATTCCTGAGCCCCCTAAAAAAGCCCTCTACACAAAACAATATAGAAAGAAAGAGGTATGCAACAAGATGAAACTGAAACGTTTATTTACCGCAGTCCTCAGCGCCGCCTTGACCCTGAGCCTCTGCGCCATGCCCGCCATGGCGGCAGACGACACGACGACGACGGATGTTTGGACACAGAACTCTGGCTCTATTACGATTCATAAATATGAATATAATGGAAATGACGCAAAGGAAAGCACCGGCGAAAATACAGATGAGAAAAATGTTCCTACTGATACCGCCAGACCATTGGAAGGTGCTACATTCAGCATTTATCAGGTTATGAATCGTACCCAGCTTCAGGCTTATTACGACGGTTTAAGTAACGCCACCTCGGTTAAGGTTGAGGACTACCTGAACGATACCGGAGATGCAATCAAAGCTGACGAGTCTTATTCCACTGCTCTTAAAACACAAACGACTGACGCAAACGGCCTTACGACTTTCGATTCCCTTGCCCTCGGCTTGTATGTTGTGGTTGAGACGCCTACCCCCGATAAGGTTACAAGCCCTGTGAAGCCGTTTCTTGTTTCGGTTCCTATGACGAAGGCAAGCACCCTCAACGAGTGGTTGTACGATATCCACGTTTACCCCAAAAACGGCACGGCTTATGGCGAAGTGAAGATTCTTAAAACAGCTCGTGTTGGCGGTGGTGCCGCAAGCCCACTCAAAGGTGTAACCTTTACTTTGGAGAAGTTTAATGCCACCGATAGCACATGGAAGCCCGCAACAAAGAGCGAGTCGGACAATGCCGATTTCAATCTGACTACAAACGAATCGGGCATTGTCTCTGTAAGTGGTCTGTCCCAGGGTAAATACCGTTTTATCGAGCAGTCCATTGAAGGAAATACCCCCTACATTATCGATAAGACACCCATTGAATTTGTGGTAACCAAAGAGGGCAAAATCCAGTACAACGGCGGAGATGCTGCGGCGGCAATCGAAATTCCTGTTATCAATGAAGGCACTGCTATTGAAAAACGGATAACGGATAAAAACGGTACACTCACGAACCATACGGATTACAGCATCGGTGACCATGTTCCGTACCAGATTACGGTAACTGTACCGCAGAATATCGCGAAACTGAAGACCTTTACCGTTACCGATACGCCGACCAACCTGAAGTTTGACGGCACGGAGAACAACTTTAGCGTCCAGTGTAATAATGCCGCTGTGGAGACAAAGGCATATACTGTTGCCAATAGTGGCGACGGCTTTACCATTACCTTTATCCCTGCTAATATGACTGATTATACCGGAAAAGACATCATTATCAAGTATACTGCAACTTTACAGGATACGGCAGACCAGACCACGACGGGCAACACAAACTCTGCTTCTCTCGTCTACACCAACAAAATCGGTGTAGACCCCAAGGGCAACCCGACAGAAGAAGACAAGAAAGAAACGAAAGACGAAGCTGTTGTTTATACCTTCAAAGTAAAGGTGCATAAAACTGCCGATGATACCCAAAAAGGACTGTCAGGCGTCGAGTTTGACCTGTACAAAGAAGATGCGAACGGTACCGTAAAGGATGATGCCGCAAGGGCATTGGGCTTGGATGCCAGCAAGAAATGGACCCAGATCAACAAAGAAAAGTTAGTAAGTGGTAAAGACGGTTATTTGGAGCAGGGCGGTCTGGCCAATGGCGACTACTACCTGGTTGAAACGAAGACCGCCGAGGGTTATAACCTGCTGAAATCTCCTGTCAAAGTTACCTTGAACATTAAGGAAACCACGACGTTTACAAAAGACGCTGACGGCACGATTACCAAGACAACAACCTTTACCGGTGGCGATGAACAGAACATCGGCGTGCACACGGTTAATGTTGTCAACCGCAAGGGCTTTACGCTGCCTGTCACCGGCGGTTTCGGTACGCTGCTGTTCAGCGGTATCGGTGTGCTGCTGGTTCTGGCGGGCGTCAGCGTTCTGTTCAGCCTGAAAAAGAAATCCAACCGTGCGTAATACACACCATCCAAACACCCACAGCAAAATAAACGGGTAATCCATAGGGGAAGGGCCGGAAACGGTTCTTCCCCTATGGGCGGTTGTGGCAGTGCGTCAACCCTTTACAGAAAGGCTCTTTGCAATGGAAACCACCGTCAAATTAAAACTTGGCTTTGCTGCGCTGATGATCGTCTCCGGCATCGGCGTGGGCATGTACCCCGTTGTCAGCAACGCGGTGGCACAGCGCCACGCAAGCTCGGTCATTGAAAGCTACAACGACACCGTGCAGTCGATGGACGCCGAGAAAATCGACGCCGCCAAGGAGGCTGCGCGCCGCTACAACCAACAGCTGAACAATGCCATTGACCGCGACGCGGCTGGCGAAGCGGACGACATCGGCACAAGCTATGTGGACATGCTGGACGTGGGCGAGAGCCTTGGCTACATTACCATACCCAAAATTGACGTAAACCTGCCCATTTATGAGGGCACAAGCGACGATGTGCTGGTAAAGGGCGTCGGACATCTGGAAGGCTCCAGCTATCCGCTGGGCGGCGCGGGCACCCACAGTGTGCTGACGGGGCATCGCGGTCTGGCCGAGGCGGTACTGTTTACCGACCTGGACAAGCTGAGCGAGGGCGACCGTTTTTACCTCCACATCATGGACGAGGTGCTGGCGTATCAGGTAGACCAGGTCAAGGTCGTGGAGCCGGAAAACACCGAGGATTTGGAAATTATCCCCGGCGGGGACTACTGCACGCTGGTCACCTGCACACCCTATGCCATCAACACCCACCGTATGCTTGTGCGCGGCACCCGTGTGCCGTATACCGGAGAGGATGAGCAGCCCGACACGCCGCAGACCGTGCAGTACCAACAGCTGAATACCGGCAACGTGGTAAAGCGCATTGTGGACGCCTGGCCGTGGATCAGCGTGACGGGCAGTGTGGTTATCGGCGGGGAGGGGGCGGCGGTTGTTGTGGTGTTTGAATCTGCAAG
>OGOL01002875.1_pt1 | contig 12632 bp, 10 predicted proteins | sample 1552641 | NCBI WGS metagenome assembly OGOL01 (sample SAMEA2580140, study PRJEB22360) | human gut metagenome | biome: human gut; feature: human-associated habitat; material: faeces | place: Denmark | collected 2008/2010 | reverse complement strand
TTTATCGCCGCTGTTTGTCAGACTGTGGAGGAAGTGCTTATGAACATCAGAGAGAATATGGAACAGAGAGAACGGGAACTGTTAAGTCCCTATGCGTCTCACAGCGCAGATACCAGAGGCAGAGACCGGCCGGAAGAGGAATGCGATGTGCGTACCGCATATCAGCGGGACAGGGACAGGATCCTTCACTGCAAGGCTTTTCGCCGCATGAAAGATAAAACGCAGGTGTTTCTGGCACCGCAGGGAGATCATTACCGTACCAGGCTGACGCATACACTGGAGGTATCACAGATCGCCCGTACCATTGCCAAGGCACTCCGGCTTAATGAAGATCTGGTGGAAGCCATCGCTCTGGGACATGATCTGGGACACACGCCTTTTGGACATGCCGGGGAAAGAGCGCTGGATCAGATACATCCTGGAGGTTTTGCCCACTATAAACAGAGCGTCCGGGTTGTGGAAGTACTGGAGAAGAACGGTAACGGACTGAATCTTACCTGGGAAGTCCGTAACGGGATCATGAATCACCGTACCAGTGGAAATCCTTCTACTCTGGAAGGCCAGGTTGTGCGTTTTTCTGACAAGATCGCCTATATCCATCACGATATGGACGATGCTCAGCGTGCGGGAATCATCACAGAAGATGACATTCCTGTTACAATGAGAACTTTTCTCGGATATACCACGAGAGAACGGCTGAATACTTTCGTACATAATATTATAGAGAACAGTATGGAGAAAGACAGCATCTCCATGTCGCCGGATGTTTTTGAGGCGATGATGGAACTTCGGGCCCTGATGTTCCGGAATGTCTATGAGAATCCGGTTGCCAAGAAGGAAGAAGATAAAGCCATCAAGATGCTGAGTGAACTATACGAATATTATACAGATCACCCGGAGGCAATGTCCAGAGAATACAGAGAACTGGTGGAATACCGGGGCGTACCGAAGGAACAGGCAGTATGTGATTACATTTCGGGAATGACAGATCAGTACTCCATGGAGAAATTCAGGGAGATCTACATACCGAAGTCTTGGGAGGTCTATTAAATGGAAAAGAGGGATAAACATGCGCTATTCAGATGACATCATAGAAGAAGTCCGAATGAAAAATGACATTGTAGACGTGATATCCCAGTATGTGAAACTGACACGGAGGGGAAGTACCTATTTCGGATTGTGTCCCTTCCATAATGAAAAAACCCCTTCCTTTTCCGTGACGCCATCCAAGCAGATGTATTACTGCTTTGGCTGCGGGGCAGGAGGAAACGTATACAATTTTATCATGGAATATGAGAATTATTCTTTTGGCGAGGCATTATCCCATCTTGCTGACCGGGCAGGGGTGGAGCTTCCGAAGATCGAGTATTCCAGAGAAGCAAGAGAAAAAGCAGAACAGAGAGCGGCGCTTCTTGAAATCAACAAGCTGGCAGCTCAGTATTTTTACTATCAGCTCCGGCGAGAAGGCGGAAAAACTGCCTACGGCTATCTGACAGGCAGAGGTCTTTCCGAGGAAACCATCCGGAAATTCGGCCTTGGATATTCGGACAAGTACAGCGATGACCTGTACAAATATCTCAAGGGAAAAGGCTACAGTGATGAACTTCTCCGGGAATCCGGGCTGTTTAATGTGGATGAACGGCGGGGAATGTATGACAAGTTCTGGAACCGTGTGATCTTCCCGATCATGGATGTAAATAACCGGGTCATTGGTTTCGGAGGCCGTGTCATGGGAGATGGCAAGCCCAAGTACCTGAACTCACCGGAGACGAAGATTTTTGACAAGAGCAGGAATCTCTACGGACTGAATGTGGCCAGGACCACCAGGAAGAATTATCTGATCCTCTGCGAGGGATATATGGATGTGATCGCCATGCATCAGGCAGGTTTTACCAATGCGGTGGCATCTCTTGGAACCGCGCTGACATCCGGACATGCGAGCCTTGTGAAACGTTACACCAAGGAAGTCCTGCTTCTTTACGACAGTGACGGCGCAGGCATCCGTGCGGCTCTCCGTGCGATCCCGATCCTTCGGGAGGCAGGGGTTACGTCCAGGGTGGTAAGCCTGAAGCCATGGAAGGATCCGGACGAGTTTATCAAGAATGAGGGCGCGGAGGCTTTTGAAGAGCGTCTGAACCAGGCGATGGACAGTTTTATGTTCCGTGTGCATATTGCAGAGCAGGAATTTGCGATGGATGCACCTCAGGGACAGAATCAGTTTTTTGAGCGGTGCGCCGAAATGCTGCTGGAACTTTCCGACGAACTGGAAAGGAATCTTTATATAGAAGCAATTGTGAAGGAATATGGCCGCTATGGAGTGGGCACGGAAGATATCCGGAAAAGGGTCAACACACTGGCTCTGAAAGGAACGCCTGCAGAGAAGCGGATCCAGCCGAAATCCGGGACTCCGGAAACAAAGAAAAAAGAATCCGCCGCAGATAAGGCCCAGAAGCTGATGCTTACCTGGCTCGTGAATTATCCGGGAATCTTTGAACAGGTGGAGAAATATATCTCACCGTCAGATTTTGTGGTGCCGCTGTATAAAGAAGTGGCCCAGATGCTGTTTGACCAGCATAAAGAAGGGGAGACCAATCCGGGAAAACTTCTCAATGCGTTTACAGACAGCAAGGAACAGAGAGAAGTAGCGTCACTTTTTAATGCCACCATTCATCTGGAAAACGAAGGAGAACAGCAGAGAGCTTTTTCCGATACGCTGCTGCGGATCAAGGAAGAAAGCCTCAAAGAAAAAAACCGTACCTGGGACCCGTCAGACATGGCCGGGCTTCAGGAACTGATAAAAGCAAAAAAAGAACTGGAAGACCTTGGAAGAAAGAGGCAGCAGCTGCATATTTCTTTCAATTAAGGATAAAATATAAACACTATATGGAGGTATAGAGCACCTATGGAAATGAATATGGCAAAATTCAGCGAGAAACTTGTAGAGCTTCTTGAACTTGCGAAAAAGAAAAAGAATGTGCTGGAATATCAGGAGATCAGCGACTTCTTCAAGGACTCTCCACTGGAAGTAGATCAGATGGAGAAAGTCTTTGACTTCCTGGAGGCCAGCGGTGTGGACGTTCTCCGTATCACAGACAACAGCGGTGACGAACTCCTCCTTGATAACGATATGGATATGGATGGAATCGAAGATGAAGAAGAGGTAGAGCTTGACAAGATCGATCTCTCTGTGCCGGAAGGTGTCAGCATCGAAGATCCGGTTCGTATGTACCTGAAAGAAATCGGTAAAGTCAGCCTGTTGAGTGCAGACGAGGAGATCGAGCTTGCAAAAAGAATGGAGAAAGGTGATGAAGCTGCCAAGAAGCGTCTGGCAGAAGCGAACCTCCGTCTTGTTGTCAGCATCGCGAAGCGTTATGTGGGACGTGGAATGCTGTTCCTTGATCTGATCCAGGAAGGTAACCTTGGTCTTATCAAAGCCGTTGAGAAATTTGATTACAGAAAAGGCTACAAGTTCAGTACCTATGCAACCTGGTGGATCCGTCAGGCCATCACAAGAGCCATTGCGGATCAGGCGCGTACTATCCGTATCCCGGTGCATATGGTTGAGACGATCAACAAGCTGATCCGTGTTTCCCGTCAGCTGCTTCAGGAGCTTGGACGTGAACCTACGCCGGAAGAGATCGCTGAGGAGATGGACATGCCGGTAGACCGTGTACGTGAGATCCTTAAGATCTCCCAGGAACCGGTATCTCTGGAAACTCCGATCGGTGAGGAGGAAGACAGCCATCTTGGGGATTTTATCCAGGATGATAATGTTCCGGTACCTGCAGATGCAGCTGCATTTACACTTCTGAAAGAGCAGCTGGTAGAGGTTTTGAGTACTCTTACTGACCGTGAGCAGAAAGTTCTCCGCCTCCGTTTCGGTCTGGACGACGGACGTGCCAGAACTCTGGAGGAAGTTGGTAAAGAGTTTAACGTTACAAGAGAGCGTATCCGTCAGATCGAAGCGAAAGCTCTGCGTAAACTGCGTCATCCCAGCCGCAGCCGCAAGCTGAAGGATTACCTTGACTGATAAAAATATATCCGTACAGCTTTCCATGCGTCTTCGTGCCATTGCCGGTATGGTAACAAAAGGAAACCGGCTGGCAGACGTAGGATGTGACCATGGCTATCTGTCTATCTATCTTGTTGGTGAAAGAATAGTTCCGTCAGCCATTGCCATGGATGTACGTCCGGGACCGCTTTCAAGAGCCAGGGAGAATATTTCCCGCTATGGCCTTGAAGATTACATAGAGACCCGTTTAAGTGATGGTCTTACAAAGCTTGAGCCGGGGGAAGGTGATACCCTGGTGATCGCGGGAATGGGCGGTCCTCTGATGGAAAGGATATTAAATGAGGGAGCGAAGGTCCGGGAGGGGTTTCAGGAACTGATCCTGCAGCCTCAGTCGGACCTTCCTCATTTCCGGCATTTTCTCTCTGAGATCGGCTGGGAGATCGTAAGAGAGGAAATGATAAAAGAAGACGGAAAGTTTTATCCAATGATGAAAGCGGTGCGAAGAGAATCCGGAGAACAGTTTGCCTATACAGAGGAAGAAGCCTGGTTTGGGCCACTTCTTCTGAAAAAGTGCCATCCGGTTCTGAGGGAATATCTTCTCAGGGAGGAATCCATCCGTAAGAAGATACTGACCGGTCTTTCCGGGGCAGAGTCTGCTTCCGCAAAAAGCCGTCTGGCAGAAGTAAAGGAGGAAATGGAGCTGATTCATACAGCTCTGAAACGATATGAAAGCATATGAACTGATTAACTGGCTGAATATCCGCCATCCGCAGAAATTTGCGGAGGAATGGGACAATGTAGGACTTCTGGTGGGAGATGATCAGAAAGAAATCTCCCATGTATTTCTTGCACTGGACCTCACAGAACCGGTGCTGGATGAGGCAGTGACAGCTGGTGCGGATATGATCCTTACCCATCATCCCATGATCTTTTCCGGGATCAAGAAGATCAACAATCATACCTTTACCGGAAGGAAGATCTTACGTCTGATCCGGGAGGATATCCCGTACTTTGCCATGCATACCAATTATGATGTGATCGGTATGGCAGATTTAAGCGCAGATTATCTGAAACTTCAGGATACAAAGGTGCTTACAGTTACCGATGAGTCCGGGGAGCAGCCGGAGGGATTCGGCCGCGTGGGAAAACTTCCCCGTGCCATGACTCTTGGCGAGTTTGGAAAATATGTAAAAGAATGCAATTGCCTTCCAGATGTGCGGGTTTACGGCGATCTGGATCAGAGGATCGAGACTGTGGCAATCTGTACAGGAAGCGGAAAGAGCATGATCCGTGATGTGATGGCAGCCGGTGCGGATGTGTATGTGACCGGAGATATTGATTATCATACTGCCATTGATACCATGGCGGATGGACTGGCGATCGTAGATGCGGGACATTATGGCACGGAGTATATTTTTGCGGAAGCCATGGAGAGGGAACTGAATGAAGCGTTCCCGGATCTTAAGACGACCTGCGCCAGTGTGAAAAATCCATATATTGTTTTATAAGTATAAGCCTGTGGAGGTGAGTGTTATGGAACAGACGATGATAAAAGTGACCATAAACGGAGAAACAAGGGAATACCCCAAGATGACCCCATATTCCGAGATTGTAAAGGATTATGAGGGAGAAACAGAGTATCCGGTGATTCTTGTAACTGAGAACGGAAAACTCCGAGAACTTCACAAGAAGCTGCGGCATGACTGTACCCTGGGATTTATAACCACAAAGGACAGTGCCGGCCGTAAAACCTACCGGCGAAGTGCGATCTTTATCCTTCTGAAAGCAATTTTTGATGTGGCCGGAAAGGAAAATGTGGATCATGTGGTAATCCATTATTCTCTGGGGAATGGTCTTTATTTTACCATGAAAGGCAGTGCAACCCTGGATCAGGAGCTTCTTGACCAGGTGAAAGTGCGGATGCGGGAGCTGGTAGATCAGAAAATTCCGATCTACAAAAGCAGTGTCAGCACGGATGATGCCATTTCCATGTTTCGCAGGCATCATATGTATGACAAAGAAAAACTGTTCCGTTACCGCCGTGTTTCCAGGGTAAATATTTACAGTCTGGAGAATTTTGAGGATTATTTTTACGGTTTTATGGCACCGGATACCAGTTATGTGCAGTATTTTGACCTGCAGCTTTATGACGAAGGTTTTGTACTGATCCTTCCGCGTCAGAAAACACCGGATGTTCTGGAGGATTTTGAGCCGCAGGATAAGATCTTTCATGTGCAGAAGGAATCGGAAGAATGGGGCGACAAGCTGGATGTTGCCACTGTGGGGGACCTCAATGACCGGATCACCAGAGAGGGTGTTCAGAGCCTGATGCTGATCCAGGAGGCGATTCACGAGGCGAAGATTTCTTCCATTGCCGAGGAGATCCAGAGAAGAGGAAATGTGAAGTTTGTAATGATCGCAGGTCCTTCTTCTTCAGGAAAGACCAGTTTTTCCCACAGGTTGTCCATTCAGCTTGCAGCTCATGGCCTGAAGCCTCACCCCATCGGTGTGGATAATTATTTCGTGAACCGGGAGCATACCCCGCTTGATGAATTCGGGGAAAAGAATTTTGAGTGCCTGGAAGCCATTGATATCAAGCAGTTTAATGAGGATATGCTGAATCTTCTTGCTGGAAAGAAAGTGGATCTTCCTACTTTTAATTTTAAGACCGGATACAGGGAATACCGGGGAGATCAACTTCAGCTTGGAAAAGATGATATCCTGGTGATCGAGGGAATCCACGGGCTTAATGACAAACTGAGCTATGCCCTTCCAAAAGAGAGCAAGTTTAAGATTTATATCAGTGCTCTGACACAGCTGAATATTGATGAACATAACCGGATCCCGACTACAGATGGCAGGCTGATCCGCCGGATTGTCCGTGATGCGCGTACACGAGGAACTTCTGCAAAGGATACCATTGCAAGATGGCCGTCTGTACGGCGTGGTGAGGAGCAGAATATTTTTCCATTCCAGGAGGAGGCGGATGTGATGTTTAATTCCGCTCTTGTGTATGAGCTTGCCTGCCTGAAGGTTTATGCGGAGCCACTGCTTTTTGGAATTGATAAGAGTGAGCCGGAGTATCAGGAGGCGAAGAGGCTTCTGAAGTTCCTGGATTATTTTGTGCCGGTGCCCTGTGAGGGGGTTCCGTTTAACTCGCTTCTGAGGGAGTTTATCGGTGGCAGCTGTTTTAATGTATAATAAATAAAGATATGTGTAGATAGAAGGCTCTGTGCAGTGCAGATATCGGTTGGCGCAAAGATGGGATTGTTCTGATTTTCTCTGTGCGTAGGATCTGTGGTGTATGGAGTCTTTTGGGTGTGGATCAAAAAAAGTTAAAGTTCTTTGCGGCGTATAGATGTCGGCTAGAGTTTACAGGACTTAAAGGAAAGGGAAAATGATCATGAGAGAGAAAGTGCAACTGACAAAATTGGCTCCAAACTGTGGCTGTGCGGCAAAAGTGGGACCGGGAACCCTGGCAGGGGTTCTTGGCGGACTGCCGAAGTTCTGCGATCCGGATCTTCTGGTGGGGACGGATACTTCGGATGATGCGGCGGTTTACCGGGTGTCCTCTGATCTGGCGCTGATTCAGACACTGGATTTTTTTACGCCTGTGGCGGATGATCCTTATGATTTCGGTCAGATCGCGGCGGCGAATGCGTTGAGTGATGTGTATGCCATGGGTGGAACTCCGAAGACGGCTTTGAATATTGTGGCGTTTCCCAAAGATATGGATGTGGAGATCCTGGGGGAGATTTTGCGTGGTGGTGCGGATAAGGTGATGGAGGCTGGCGCGGTTCTTGCCGGTGGCCATACGATCCAGGATGATACGCCGAAGTATGGGCTTAGTGTGACGGGTTTTGTGGATCCGAGGAAGTTTTGGAAGAATTTTGGGGCGCAGACGGGGGATAAGCTGATTTTGACGAAGCCGCTGGGTGCGGGGATCGTGAATACGGCGATCAAGGCAGATCTGGTGACGGAAGGTGCCCGTAGGGCGGTGTTGGATTCCATGAAGAGGTTGAACCGGGATGCCTGTGAGATTTTGAAAGAGTTTGAGGTTCATGCCTGTACGGATGTGACGGGGTTTGGTCTTGGAGGGCATGCCACGGAGATGGCTGTGGCCAGTGAGCGGACGATCGTGATTGATACGGAGAAGTTGCCGGTGCTTCCGGATGTGGAGAAGTTTGCTTCTATGGGCCTGATCCCGGGTGGGGCTTACCGGAATCGGGAGTTTGCTGAAAAAACTGGTGTGAAAAGCCAGGCGGTCCTCTGGAGGGAGGATGTGGTGTTTGATCCGCAGACTTCCGGGGGACTGTTGGCGGCGGTGCCGGAGAGAGAGGCAGCGGAGATTATGAAAAGAATGGGTGAGGCTGGATTGGAGGCTGGAATGATCGGTGAGGTTGTGGATAGACGGGAGTGGACGTTGGAGATTTGGTAGGAAGCCGGACGCCAGAGGGAGCTGACATTTCCAGTTGGTAGGAAAAAACATAAATACGTGGCAGGGGACGGAAGCAGACGGTGTCCTGTCCTGGAATTGTGAAAGTGTGGCTGTGTCGGCACAGCTTTTCAGCATAAATGCCGAAGAATTCAGGAGCTAGCTCGGCATAGCGTTCCACTCTGAATTCTGTAGCATACAGACAAAAGTCAGCAACTATACACTTACCGCATTGAAATGCGCCCCGCGCAGCCATCCGCCCACATGGCAATGTAAAAAAAATCAAACTTTACAAGTTTGCGTACCTGTGCTAAAATATCAGATGCGCAGCCAGGCCAGGTGATCGCGGCTGGACAGACGAAAGGGTTCAGACGAGGAAAGTCCGGGCTTCACAGGGCAGGATGCCGGATAACGTCCGGTGGAGGTAACTCCCAGACCAGTGCAACAGAAATAAACCGCCTCCTTTGCGGGGTAAGGGTGGAAAGGCAGTGTAAGAGACTACCGCCGCTGTGGTAACAGAGCGGGCACATGTAAACTCCATTCGAAGCAAGACCGAGAAGAAAGCCATACGGCGGCCCGTCGTGCTTTCAGGTAGGTCGCTGGAGCCTTCTGGCAACGGAAGGCCTAGATAGATGATCACTCAACGACATAACCCGGCTTATCGGTCTGACTGTGTATAATAAATAAGCATATAATAAAAGCAACTGTATTTTGCGGCCAGTTTATAGACCCGCGAAATAGCAGTTGCTTTTTTGGTAAAGAACGTCAGAAACTTTATACTTTCATAGTTTGTTTTTTTCAGTTTCAGAATCACATCCAAAGGCAAACTTGTAGTTTCAGCAATAGAAGCATTACTGAGTTTCCCTATCAGATTTCTGGCAATCTCAAGCTGCTTTTTCTGGGAACCATTATTGAAACCGTCATTAAAACCATCATTAAACAGCATCTGACCCAAACGTGTCATACGAATTCCCTCCTTAACATGTTCAAAATCATCATTTTCAAGAAACTTATCTGCCATGGTATAGATCATTGCCTCGATTTTCTGAAGATCTTCCGATGGAATATCTTTTGTATTTTCAGTCAGAGAAAATGCCTGAAGAAATCGTTCTTTTTGGGAAAGCTGCCCGTCCATCAGAGGAATCAGAGTCAGTGGAACGAGATCAGCTTTTGTAAGAATGTCTCCAGAAGAAGCTTTCTCTTTCAGCGTTTTGATCAGGTCATCTGCACTGTGATCCTTCATTATGATCGGAATAACATGATAAGTGTTTATTCCTTCGGTAAATGAAGTGACCGGATTTTGTATATTTCCCGAATAAAGAACGTATGTGGTGACAGCTTCATAGGAACGAAAACGTTTCAAACCGGGAATTCCCTCATTCTTGCTCTGGAACTCAAAATGCTTCCATGTACCATCTTCCATAATAAGATTGATATCTTCATAGAATTTCTTAAGATTGAGGACAATGGACTCTGTAGGAGCAGAAGATATAACCTTCCCATCAATACCAAGATAAGGAAGCAACTCCTTAGCAAAGAACTGAGCGGCAGTTTTTAAAACCGCATCCTCATGCTGAACTACAGTTGCAGAACCGATTTTATCATTTGTAATCATTTCTTTCTGTGCCATAAAAAATCCTTTCTGCAAAAAGACACAAGAAAGAAATTGTCTGATTACAATATAACAGAAAAAATAAAAACATCCGTATATAATAGCCAAAAAACAGCGCCCGGTCCCCGGTTCGATATTCAGGCCTTTGCAGGCTTAGTATTCCTAGGCTCCGAAACAGCCGAATATCGAACCGGGGACCGGACGCGTCCGTTCGTTAATATAGTTACTATTTATTATTTATTCCGTTTACCGCTATACTTCTCTTCGCAATACTTACACCGGTAAACTTCCCTTTCCTCATCAGCAAGAACAAAAATCTGATCCAGTCCCTGCTCGATGGAAGTGATGCAACGAGGATTCTTGCATTTGATCACATTCACAACCTGTTTCGGAAGCTTCAGCTCTTTCTTGGCAACGATCTTCTCGTCTTTGATAATATTTACCGTAATATTATGATCGATAAAACCAAGGATATCCAGATCCAGATCTTCGATCGGGCATTCAACCTTGATGATATCTTTTTTGCCCATTTTCTGGCTGCGGGCATTCTTGATAATGGCAACGGTACAGTCCAGTTTATCCAGTTTCAGGTCATGATAAATAGTCATAGCCTTGCCGGCTTTGATATGATCCAGAACATAACCTTCACGAAGAGCACCTACGTTTAACATGGCAGTTCCACCTCCAGTAAAGTAAGAATCAGGGCCATACGTACATAAACACCGTACTGGACCTGTTTGAAATAAGCGGCACGCGGATCAGAATCCACTTCAACAGAGATCTCATTGACACGCGGAAGCGGATGAAGAATATACATATCCTTCGGCGCAAGCTCCAGTTTCTGTTTGTCCAGAACATAGAAATCTTTCATGCGGACATAATCCTCTTCATTGAAGAAACGCTCCTTCTGAACACGGGTCATGTACAGGATATCAAGACTCGGAAGAGCATCCTCCAGACGTTCCTCTTCAACAAATTCCACATTGTTACGTTTCAGAACATCCTCACGGATATAACTTGGAATACGAAGTTCCTCCGGAGAAATCAGGACAAATTTCACGTTTTTATAACGGACCAGAGCCTCGATCAGAGAATGGACAGTACGTCCGAATTTCAGATCGCCGCAGAGACCGATCGTGATATTGTCAAGTCTGCCTTTCAGGGAACGGATAGTTAAAAGATCAGTTAATGTCTGAGTAGGATGCTGGTGGCCGCCGTCGCCGGCATTGATCACCGGGATATTGGATGCCATAGAAGCTACAAGCGGAGCACCTTCTTTCGGGTGACGCATAGCACAGATATCTGCATAGCAGGAAACAACGCGAATAGTATCGGCAACACTCTCGCCCTTGGAAGCGGAGCTGGAATCAGCGGAAGAAAAACCAAGAGCCTTTCCTCCAAGATTCATCATGGCTGCCTCGAAACTTAAACGTGTACGTGTACTTGGTTCGTAAAACAGTGTCGCAAGCCTTTTGTCATCACAGGTATGCGCGTACTTTTTGGGATTTTTCCCGATGTCATCGGCGAGATTCAGAAGCTTCTCGAGCTCTTCAACCGAGAAATCCAACGGACTCATTAAATGTCTCATGTTGTACCTCCAATTATTTACTGGAAATCAGATTCCTTCCAGTTATCATATAATATAACTGTGAGATTTTCAAGAGACTTTCCGAGGATTTTGTCGAAGAAGCCACTCAAAAAAGAGACCGGTGAGAAACCATAAGGGAGCATAGTCCAGCCGGATCACCCCTTTATACTGGAGCGGAACGTGAGAATAGTCCCAGGGACAGATATGAAGCTTCTGAAAAAAAGATCCGATTAAAAATTCCACGAAAAAAATCCCGCAGCTGTAAAAAATCCCCCGTACCATAACCGGAAAACCTTTGAGCTTACGGTAAGCCGGCCGGATCAGGGCCGCAAGACCATAAACCGGGAACATCAGAAGAGAGGTTTTGCCCATCATGGTAAAATGGCCAGTGACAAGAGAGTGCAGCCCTGTCCAGAAAATCTCCAGACACCAGCCCGTAAAACCGCACAGAAAAAAATCCTTCTTTTGCATCTCAAAGCTCCTTCTCATCAGCAAAAAAACTTCTCTTTTCGAAAGCAGAAAATGGGAAGTTTAACTTTATATATATTTAACGTGGAAAAGCGTCTTTAATAGTCTCCCCTGCCTTGAAAAAAATATACACGTGGGTTATAATGAACGAAATTATTTATATTTTCAACACATGCGGAAGGAGAAAAACAGACGATGAATTATGAAGAAAGTCGTGCCTACATCAGAACCGCAGAACTGAAAAAAGGGATCGTTCTGGGACTGGAAAATATGAGGGAGCTGATGAGGCGGCTTGGAAATCCCCAGGATGAACTGAAGTACGTTCACGTAGCGGGAACCAACGGAAAAGGGTCTGTGATCGCATATCTGTATTCCGCTTTATCAGGTGCAGGCTATCGTGTGGGAAGATATATTTCCCCGGCTGTCTATTCCTACAGAGAGAGGATGGAAGTAAACGGAGAGCCTGTCAGCAGAGAGAAATTTGCAGCATATGTGACAAGGATCGCGGAGGTGATCG
>OGOL01002873.1_pt1 | contig 12644 bp, 7 predicted proteins | sample 1552641 | NCBI WGS metagenome assembly OGOL01 (sample SAMEA2580140, study PRJEB22360) | human gut metagenome | biome: human gut; feature: human-associated habitat; material: faeces | place: Denmark | collected 2008/2010 | reverse complement strand
CATCCCGGCTTGCCGCCATGGTATTCGCGTCCATGCCGTGCCCGGGCTCCCGGCCTGTGCCGTGACGCATTCCCGCCGGGCGGCAGGGTGCTCCCCGAGGCGGCGGCAATACGCCGCCGTCCCCGGCTTCCGCCTTTTCCCTGTCGCCGGATACGGCGCTGCCTGCGCCGTATCCCCCGTTCCCTTTCGGCATACTCCGTCCGGACACACCGTATGCCCCGTACGGAATCTTTTTTGCAAATATTGGATAAAGTTGTATTTTTGCTTTGTCCCTCCGCCGTTCTTCGGGGCGGCGGGCCCGAAGAATATACCGGCCGATGGCAGATAACGCGCATACGATCGACATACACGACAACCGCACGGTTGTCGGATTGCTCCGTGCGGGGGATGAAAAATGTTTCGATGCGCTTTTCCGCCGCTATTACAAACCGCTCTGCACCTATGCCACGCGCTTCGTGCCGCCGGTACGCGCCGAGGAACTCGTCCAGGACACCCTGATGTGGGTGTGGGAAAACCGCACCTCGCTGATCCCCGAGATGCCGCTCAAATCGCTGCTGTTCACCATCGTAAAGAACAAGTCGCTAAACAGCGCCTTGCGCGACACGCTCAAGAACCGCATCATCCGCCAGCTGGCCGAACGCTACGAAGAGACGTTCGACGACCCCGATTTCTACCTCGAGGGCGAACTGGTGCAGCGGCTGACCGAAGCTCTGCGCAAAATGCCTCCTGAATTCCGGCAGACCTTCCGTATGCACCGCCTGGAAGGTATGACCCACAAAGAAATAGCCGTCCGCCTCAACGTCTCCCCGCAGACGGTCAATTACCGTATCGGGCAGACGGTTCGCCTGCTGCGCGAAGAGCTCAGCGATTACTGGCCGCTGCTCGTGCTGTTGCTGTGGCCTGACCTCTCCTGATAAGGAAATCTGAATTTTTTTTCGCCGTTCCGTTAGCATCCTTTGCTGACGGATTGTATTACTTTATAGACAAGCAAACAGCATGGCAAATTTCGAAATCGACGAAGAGGTATTGGTAGCCTTCCTCAAGGGCGAGCTGGACGCAGCGCAGGCGGCGGCCGTAGAGGCGTGGTACGACCGCTCGGCCGCAAACCGCAGGATGCTCGGCCAGGTCTATTATATATTATATGTCAGCGACCGTATCAACGACGCGGCCGGTATCGACGTCGAGCGTTCGCTCCGGCAGTTCAAGCGCCGCATGCACGCCGGACGCCGTATCTCCCTGCGCCGGAGCGCGGTGCGTATAGCCGCTGCGGCCGTGATCGCCGCGGTGCTCCTGGCCGGCGGGCTCACGACCGTGTTGCTTTCCAAGCGCCTGGCGCAGCCCGTGACCGTCGTCACCCAGCTGGGCGAGCGGTCGCAGGTGGTGCTGCCCGACGGGACGAAGGTGTGGCTCAATTCGTCGAGCAGCGTGGAGTACGTCGCCCCCTTCTTTTCGCGCCAGCGCCGCGTGAAGATGGAGGGTGAAGCCTATTTCGAGGTCGAGCACGACCGCCGGGCGCCGTTCGTCGTGTCGACCAACGGCCTGGACATCGAAGTCCTCGGCACGCGTTTCAACATCCGCAACGACGACAACGAGCATCGTGTCACCACCGTCCTGCTCGAAGGCGCCGTCAAGGCCTATGCTTCGGGACGCGAGCAGGCCTCGGTGCGCCTGCACCCCGCGCAGCAGCTGGTTTTCGACACCCGGACGCACGCCATGCGCCTGACCGACTGCCCCTCGGCCGAACGCTCGATCAACTGGATCGACGGCCGCTTCTGCTTCGAGCACGATACCTTCGGGGAGATCGTCGCCGAGCTCAAGCGCTACTACAACGTCGACATCCGCTTCATGGACAACCGGCTCCGCGACATGCGCTTCTCGGGCAATTTCCGCGTCGAGGACGGCATCTACCACATCATGTCCGTATTGCAACTGACCTATAAATTCAATTACAGGATCGCCGGCAACGACATCGAACTCTACGCAAACCCTGAACGATAACCGAATACGAACTTAAAAACCTTCGATCCGCCTATGGAAAATTAACGTCTCTTTTTTCTCGGATGCCGCACTTTTCGGCGGCCTGTTTCGACACCTAACCATTACACTAACCTAAAATCTGATCCATGAAAAAAACTAACCTTGCGACAGGCAGGGGAGGACGTGTTGTCGCTACATGTTTCCGTTGTCTGTTCGTTATCCCGATGCTGCTCCTGGGATGCTTCGGCGCCACCTCTGCCGCAGCACAGACGCAGCAAGCCCTCTCGCGTGTGAGCCTCGATGCCCCGGACGCGACGGTCATCACGGTTTTCCAGGCTATCCAGCAGCAGACGGGCTGTTCGTTCGTCTACAATACGTCGGACATCGACACCGACCGCAAAGTGAGCCTTTCGGTGCACGACGAACCGCTGCAGGCCGTGTTGGACAAGCTCTTCGCGGGCTCCGACATCGCTTATACCCTTCGGGACAAACACATCGTGCTCTCGAAGAAAGCTAAAAATTCCCCCCCCCACAGCGCTCAGGGCGGCGTTACCGGAGTCATAAAGGACGATAAGGGCATGCCCCTGGTCGGCGCCACCGTGCTTATCAAAGGTACGACAACCGGTGCTGCCGCCGACATCGACGGCAATTTCTCGCTTCCGCAGGCCAAACCGGGGGACACGCTCGAAATTTCGCTCATCGGCTATACCAAACAGGAGCTTCCCGTCTCGGGATCCGCCCCGTTGTCGGTGGTCATGCACGAGGACAACGAAGTGCTCGACGCCGTGGTGGTTACCGCCCTCGGCATCAAAAGGTCGGAGAAAGCGCTGACCTACAACGTGCAGGAGGTCGCGGGCGACATCGTCAACACGGTCAAGGACGCCAACTTCATGAACTCGCTTTCGGGCAAGGTCGCCGGCCTTCAGATCAACGCCAGCGCCTCGGGCGTGGGCGGTTCCACGCGCGTGGTGATGCGCGGCGTGAAGTCCATCAGCGGCAACAACAACGCCCTCTATGTGATCGACGGTATCCCGATGCCCGACCTGCGTTCGTCGCAGACCGAGGGCACCTACGAAACGCCCGACGGCGGCGATTTCGAGGGTATCTCGAACCTCAACCCCGAGGACATCGAATCCATGACGGTGCTTTCGGGCGCCACGGCGGCCGCGCTCTACGGTTCGCAGGGTGCCAACGGCGTGATCGTCATCACGACCAAAAAGGGCGAGGAGGGGCGTGTGCGCGTGAACTACGCCAACAACACCACCTTTTCGTCGCCGTTCGTCATGCCGCAGTTCCAGAACACCTACGGCACCGAAGCTACGGCACCGTCCATGAGCTGGGGTACGAAGCTCTCGACCCCGACCTCGTACGACCCCTCGGATTTCTTCCAGACCGGCTTCGAGGAGACCAATGCGATCTCGGTTTCGGGTGGTACGCGCGTGAACCAGTCCTATTTCTCGGCCGCTTCGCTCAATTCGCGCGGCATCATCCCCAACAACGTCTACAACCGGTACAACTTTACCTTCCGCAATACCACGCAGCTCATCAAGGACAAGCTGACGCTCGACCTGGGCGCTTCCTACATGCGCCAGTACAAGCGTAACCCGCTCGTGCAGGGCCTCTACCACAACCCGCTGATTCCCATTTACCTTTTCCCGCGCGGCGACGACATCTCCAAGTACGAGGTTTACGAGCGTTACGACGCCACGGCGGGCTATATGAAGCAGTTCTGGCCCCTGGAGTTCATCACCGGCGTCGAGAACCCCTGGTGGATTACCAACCGCGAGCTGTTCGAGAATACGGCGCACCGCTATACGTTCAACGCCACGCTCAAGTGGGACATTGCCGACTGGATCACCCTCACGGGGCGCGTGCGCACCGATAACATGGTGATGAACTATACGCGCAAGATCTATGCCTCGTCCGACAAGCTGTTCGCTTCCGAATACGGCAACTACCAGAACAACAAGATCCACCACAACAACCTCTACGCCGACGCCCTGCTGTCGATCAACAAGAGTTTCTTCGACGACAAGTTCTCCCTGTCGTTCAACCTGGGTGCGAGCATCCTCGATGACAAGAACGACGGCGAAGGCTTCGAGGGCCACCTGGCCACCCTCGCCAACAAGTTCTCGGTCTACAACGTGGATATGAGCCATTCGCAGACCAAACCCTACGCCGACCGCTACCACGACCAGACGCAGGCCGTCTACGCCACCGCCCAGCTGGGATATAACGGCATGGTCTACCTCGACGTGACGGCGCGCAACGAGTGGGCGTCGCAGCTGGCCTTCACGCCCCATATGAACATATTCTACCCGTCGGTGGGCCTTTCGGCCGTCATCTCGTCGATGGCCGACCTTTCCAAAGCCGGCATTTCGTTCCTCAAGGTGCGTGCCTCCTATGCCGAGGTGGGTAACGCCCCGCAGCGGTTTATTACCGGTGTCAATACGCCCTTGCAGACGGGCGGTATCGTTTCGTCGGACTCCTATGCCCCGGCTGTCAACCTTACGCCCGAGCGCACCAAGTCGTTCGAAGTGGGCCTGAACGCCAAGTTCCTCGGCAACAAGATCTGGACGGACGTGACCTATTACAATACCAACACCTACAACCAGCTTTTTAGCTACGATGCACCGCCCAGCACCGGCTACAAACGGGCATATATCAATGCCGGCAAGGTCAACAACTGGGGTATCGAAGCGGTCGTGGGTTACAAGAACAAGTGGCGCGACTTCTCGTGGTCGACCAATGTCAACTTCTCGATGAACCGCAACGAGGTGAAGGAGCTGGTTCCCGAAGGCACGCGCGACGTGGCCGGTAACCTGGTGACTGTCGACGAGGTGAACATGGACTACGGCGGGTACCGCATGAAAGGCAAAAAAGGCGGTTCGATCGGCGACTTCTACGTGACGGGGCTCAAGACCGACGACCAGGGACGCATCTATGTCGACCCCAATACCAATACCGTCACCACCGATCCCAATACGTGGCTTTACGGCGGCAATACCGAAGCCCGCTTCCGCCTGGGGTGGAACAACCGGTTCTCCTACAAGGGCGTGAACCTCGGCGTGCTGTTCGATGCCCGCATCGGCGGCCAGGGCGTTTCGGCGACGCAGGCCCTGATGGATCGCTGGGGTGCCTCGCAGGATTCGGCCGATGCCCGGGAAAACGGCGGTGTCTGGATCTCCGAGGATCAGAAAGTCCCCGATGCCAGGGTCTTCTACGCCAACAACGGCAACGGGCTTTCGATGCTTTCACACTACGTTTACAGCATGACCAACGTCCGCCTGCGTGAACTTACTCTGGGCTACGACCTTCCTTCCAGGTGGTTCAACGACAAGATCGGCATGACCGTGTCGCTCGTCGGCCGCAACCTGTGGATGCTCTACAACAAGGCGCCGTTCGATCCCGAGATCACCGCGTCCACGGGTACCTATTACCAGGGGCTCGACTATTTCATGCAGCCCAGCGCCCGTACCATCGGTTTCAGCGTAAGACTCCAATTCTAAAATTTCAGACCAATGAAACGATTCAATCATACAATAGGATTTTTCGCCGCTGCGGCGCTTGCCGCCTGTACCGGGGACTTCGAATCCTTCAACACCAATCCCGATGCGGTGCAGTCGGTCGACAAGAAGACCTACATCACCACCATGCAAATGGATGCCGTGATCCCGTGCAGCGACGTGGGGGCCAACGAGTTCCAGCGCGCTTGCAACCTGATGGGCGACGCCTTCGGCGGCTATCTCTCCCCGATCCAGGCCTTCAACGGCGGCAGCTATACCTGTACCTACGACCTCGACGGTACGGACTATAACAACGTGCCCTTCTCGGTGGCTTTCACCAATGTGATGCCTGCATGGCTCAACCTCAAGTACGCCTACCAGAACGGGCAGGTTACCGACGACGTCTTTGCCGTTGCCGAGGTCATCAAGGTGATGGCCCTCCAGCGTACCACCGACATCTACGGCCCGATCCCCGTTTCGAATTTCGGCCAGACCGAAAACCCCTACGAATCGCAGGAGACCGTCTACAAAAACCTTCTCACGGATCTGAATGCCGCCATCGTGGTGCTCAAGGAGTATGCGGCCAATGCCGCCGACGCCAGGCCGTTGCAGAAGGTCGACGCCGTTTACCAGGGCGACTATACGAAATGGCTCAAGCTGGCCAACTCGGTCAAGCTCCGCATGGCCATGCGCATCCGTTTCGTCGAACCTGCTCTTGCCCGAACCTATGCTGAGGAAGCCGTCAGGGACGGGGTGATGACCGCTTCGGACGACGGTGCGTGGCTCAAGAGTTCCGGTTCGGTACAGGTATACAATCCGCTCGAAGAGGTGTGGAACGCCTATAACGATACTCGTATGGGTGCGACCATCGACGCTTATATGAACGGTTACGCCGATCCGCGCCTGCCGGCCTATTTCAAAACCTGCGAGGATGGCAAGTACCACGGTGTCCGCAGCGGTCTCAGCTCGATGCTGAAGGCGGACTATACCGGACTTTCGGTGCCCAACGTCGCCAAGGATACGCCCGTCGTGTGGTTCCTCGCTTCCGAGGCCGCTTTCCTGCGGGCCGAAGGCGCCATGCTTGGCTGGGACATGGGTGGTGACGACGAATCGTTCTACAAGACGGGTATCGAACTGTCGTTCCTCGAACGCGGTCTTACCGCGGCCGCTGCGGCCACCTATGCCGAGAGTGCGAGCGAACCCCAGGCATTCGAGGACGCTTCGGCCGCCTCGACGAAATACAACGCTTCGAAACCTTCGTCCGTCTCCCCGAAATGGAATGCCGGCGCCGGGGACGAGGAGAAACTCGAACGGATCATCACGCAGAAGTGGATCGCCATGTTCCCCAACGGGCAGGAAGCCTGGTCGGAATTCCGCCGCACGGGCTACCCCAAGGTGATCCCGATCGTCAACAACCTCAGCGGCGGCAAGGTCGATACCAACGTCCAGGTGCGCCGTATGACCTTCCCGCGTTCGGAGTACTCGAACAATGCCGCCGGCGTGGCGGCTGCCACCGCACTGCTCGGCGGAGCCGATACCGGCGGTACGAAACTCTGGTGGGATAAGAAATAATGAACCTAAAAACAACACGAAAGATGAAAAATTTCTTGAAATACGTCGCGGCCCTTGCGATCGTGGGTGCCTTTTTCGTCGCTTGTTCGGATTGGACGGATCCCGAGCGTGAAATTACGCAGCATCCCGACCAGCAGTCGCCCATCCTGCGCGATAATGCCTACTACCAGGCCCTGCGCGAATACAAAAAGACCAAGCACAAGATCGCTTTCGGCTGGTACGGTTCGTGGACGGGCGTCGGCGCATCCTACCAGACCCGCCTGCAGAGTGCTCCCGACTCGATGGATATCATCTCCATCTGGAGCCAGTGGCATTCGCTGACCCCCGAGCAGATCGCCGACAAGGAGTTCGTGCAGAAGATCAAGGGCACGAAGGTGACCTTCACGATCTTCTCGGACAAGATGCCCGAGCCGTTCCTCACCGAGATCGGCGGCGGCGAATATACCGACGAGGCCATCGAGGCCTACGCCAAAGCCTACTGCAAGGACTCGATGGACAAGTACAGCTACGACGGCATCGACGTCGACTACGAACCCGGCTACGGCGCTTCGGGGCCGTTCGTGGGACATGACAACGAGCTGTTCAGGAAGCTGATCCTGGCCATGAGCAAATACGTCGGCCCCAAGTCGGGGACGGGACGCCTGCTTATGATCGACGGCGTGCCCTATGCCGTGCATGCCGATGTGGCCGACTGCTTCGACTACGGCATCGTGCAGGCTTATAATTCTTACGGCTATACCGATTTGCAGGATCGCTTCGACGATGCCTATAAGAAAGGCTGGAAGCCCGAGCAGTATATCTTCGCCGAGAACTTCGAGTCCCTCTGGAAAACCGGCGGCGTGTCGCATGAATGCCGCGACGGCCAGTGGGTCAACTCGCTGCTGGGCATGGCGCGCTTCAACCCCACGCAGGGTTTCGGCGCCGGTTTCGGTGCCTATCACATGGAGTATGAGTACGCCAATTCGTCGATGCCTTACAAGTATATGCGCGAGGCGATCCAGGATGTGAACCCCGCCGGCGGCGACCTGATCGTCGGTCTGACCTCGACCGGCTTGTCCAAATACCTGTTCCTGGTCGGGGACGACGGTACCATCACGGGCGAGGTGGACGAAAAAATCCGGGTCGAGCTGGCTCGTCCTGCCCCGGCCGACGTTTCGTTCCCGCTGGCTATCGACAATTCGCTGGTCGATGCCTACAACGAAAAGCACGGCACCTCCTACGAGCCGATCGACCCCGCGCGTGTTTCACTCGGCACGCTCGGCGTGGCAGCCGGTGCGTTCTTGTCCGACGAGGTGTCCGTTACCGTAAGTTCTGCCGGGATCGAGAAGGGTTACTACCTGATCCCCATCGTCGTGGAACTTCCCGCGGAAGATATTTATACCTCGAAGGAGCCATTGGTACGCTACCTGCTGTTGACGGTGTCGGCGATGGAGATCGACGTCGATGCGACGGCGCTTACGGGCGTGAAGATCGAACCTGCCTCCGGGTGGACGATCGTCTGCTACCAGGGCACCGCTTCGAGCGGCGCCAACGGCGTCTGGAACCTCGATTCCGATGCGCAGAAGGCCTGCATGTTCGACGGCAAGCTCGACTCCAACTGCTGGTATGCCGCGAATGCGTCCTATTCGTGGGGGAACGGCGGCAACTTCATCATCACGCTGGACAAGGCCTACGACATCAACGGCTTCCGCTGGCATATCTACTACGAGGACTCCAACCCCGAATGTACCGATTTCCAGTACAGCGAGGACGGCACCAACTGGTATAGCCTCACCAATGAAATTTCGTTCGTGCCCAAACTCTCGGCCGACAACTGGAAGATATTCCAGTTCAAGAAGACCGTCAAAGCCCGCTATCTCCGGGTATACGTCGGCCGGGTAACCGATTTCACCAGTATGAACGAGGCCGAGATTTTCGCCCCTGCAAACTAAACCTAAAACAAGAGAACTATGAAACTGAAATATTTGGTCGCTCCGCTGTTGTTCGCCGCCGCTGCGGCGACGGGCTGTCAGGAGTCCGCGGAGACCTATCCTGCGATCTACATGACCGATGCGCAGAACAATCCCGACAAATCAATGACCATCGACGAACCCCCTGCCGAGACCTCGATCACCGTATCCTCCTCGGTGGTTATGGAGCACGACGTGCGGATCCAGTTGGAAGTGCGGCCCGAACTGCTGGCTGCCTATAACGACAAGTACGGCAAAAACTACCAGATTCCGCCCGAGGAAAGCTACGCCCTGAGTTCGACCGAAACGACCATCCTGGCCGGCTACAACACCTCTTCGGCGATCGACTTCACGGTGTCGTCCGTCTCGGAGTTCGCCGAGGGCGTGACCTATTGCGTCCCCGTGGGCATCAAGACCGTATCCGGCGGAATAAGCGTGCTCGAACCGAGCCGCACGCTCTTCATCGTGCTGAAGACCCCGGTGATCAGCAAGGCGATCTACCTGGGATCGAGCAACATCTACAAGGTGACTTCGTTCCAGGAGAATTCCGACCTGGCAGCCCTTCCGCAGCTCACGCTCGAAGCCCGCGTATACATGCTCGGCTTCCAGACCCGCGATCCTTATATCAGTTCCATCATGGGTATCGAGGGCATCTGCGGCGTACGTTTCGGCGACGTGAAGGTCGATCCCGACTGCATCCAGATCTGTCACGACTCCTACCAGCCCGCAGCTACCGACAAGCCGTTCGACAAGGAGAAGTGGTACCACGTCGCCGCAGTCTGGACGGGCTCTTCGTGGGACATCTATATCAACGGGCAGTATGCCACGGGCGTGGAAACGCAGGGCGAGACCATCGACCTGACGAGCGACAATTCGGGCGGTTTCTACCTGGGAGCCTCCTATGGCGGCGGCCGTACGCTGAACGGCTATGTCGCCGAGTGCCGCGTATGGACACGCGCCCTCTCGCAATCCGAGATCGCCAACAACATGAACTATGTCGACCCCACGTCCGACGGGCTGCTCGCTTACTGGCGCATGAACGCCTGGGAGCCCAACGACAGCGGTTCCGGCAATATCGTGCGCGACCTCACGGGCCATGGTTACGATGCCGTCGGCGGCAGCTCCAACCCGACGATGATGGACACCAAGTGGAATTAGTCCGCTTATAGACCGACAAGGGCCGTGCGACCCCGGCATAAGCCGGGTTGCACGGCCTTTTTTCATACTCCTGCTTCGGGCTGTCCCTGCTTCGGGCTGCAAACCCGCCCCGGATGGCGGCCTGTCGTGGCCTGTCGGCAGTCTGTCGGCGGTTTCGGTTTCCGGCTGTCCCCGTTCCCCGACGGTTTTCGGCTGCGGTTTGCCTTTGGCTGGCTGTTCTCCGGCGGCGCCCTTCCGGCTGCGGCCACGGCTCGCTCCGCCCTCCTCCGGCTTTGCCGGTTCATCCCGATTTGTTGTTGTACCCGACCTAAAGACCTTATGAAAAAAATCACGCTTATCTCTTTTTGCCTTGCCGCTTTCGCCTTTGCTTCGTGCGCCGGCGGCGGGTGCCCGGCCACGGGCATCATCCCGGCCCCGCAGCAGGTGACGTGGGGCGAAGGTGCCTTCCGTATGCCTGCCAAGCTGCTCTACACGACCGACCTCGACGGGCAGGACAAGGCCGACCTCGCGGCGTGGATGCAGCGTGCCGCGGACGGATTCTTCCCCGCCTCCTTTGCCGAGGCCTCCGACGGCGACATGCCCGCACTCGAACTGCTTCGTACGGGCGACGGCGCCCCCGAAAGCTACCGTCTCGACGTCTCCCGCACAAAGATCACGCTCACGGCCCCCGATGCCGCAGGGTTGTTCTACGGACTCCAGTCGCTCGCACAACTGGCCGGGCACCACGGCCGCCGCATTCCGGCCGTCACGATCGTGGACGCCCCGCGCTTCGGTTACCGGGGCTTCATGCTCGACGTCTCGCGCCATTTCCGCGACAAGGAGTTCGTCGAACGTCAGCTCGACCTCATGGCGCGCTACAAGCTCAACCGCTTCCACTGGCACCTGACCGACGGAGCCGGATGGCGCATCGAAATCAAAAAATACCCCGCCCTGACCGACATCGCCGCCTGGCGTCCCTATCCCGACTGGGAGGGATGGAACTTCGGCGGCAAACGCTACTGCCACCGCGACGACCCGGCGGCCGCCGGGGGCTATTACACGCAGGACGACATCCGCGAAGTGGTCGAATACGCCCGTGCCCTGCATATCGAGGTGATTCCCGAGATCGAGATGCCGGGGCACAGCGAGGAGGTGCTGGCCGTTTACCCCGAACTCTCGTGCAGCGGCAAACCCTACACGGACTCCGATTTCTGCATCGGCAACGAGCAGACGTTCGAATTCCTTGAGAGCGTGCTCTCCGAAGTGATCGGGCTCTTCCCTTCGGAATATATCCATATCGGCGGCGACGAGGCTTCGAAACATGGGTGGCGCACCTGCCCCGAATGTGCCGCCCGGATGCGTCGGGAGGGACTGCAGGACGTCGATGAACTGCAAAGCTACCTGGTGCACCGCATCGGGACGTTCCTCGCCGCCAAGGGCCGCCGCCTGCTGGGCTGGGACGAGATTCTGCAAGGCGGATTGGCTCCGGACGCTACGGTGATGTCGTGGCGAGGTTCCGAGGGCGGTATTGCAGCCGCCCGTGCGGGACATCAGGCCGTGATGACTCCCAATAGTTATTGTTACCTTGATTATTGCCAAGATGATCCTACGCGTGAACCGCCGGCTGCTGCGGCTTTCGTCACGCTTGAAAAGGCTTATTCCCTGGATCCGGCTCCCGATTCGCTCGGCGTCGATGTAGTGCCGATGATCCTTGGTGTGCAGGGTAATTTGTGGTGCGAGCATGTGCCGACCGGGGAACATGCCGAGCATATGATATGGCCGCGCTTGATGGCTATTGCCGAAGTGGGGTGGAGCGCCCCCGAACGGAAGGACTACGACGACTTCCACGCCCGCGTGCTCGACGCCGTGGCGTGGATGCAGCAGCGCGGATACCACCCCTTCGACCAGAAAAATGCCGTCGGCCCCCGCCCCGAATCGCTCGATACCCTGCATTGCCTTTCGACCGGCAGGCAGGTGGTTTACCGTACGCCTTACAGCCCGAAATACGCGGCTGTGGGCGATGGCTCGCTGACCGACGGGCTGCGCGGAGACTGGAATTACGGCGACGGTCGCTGGCAAGGCTGGCTCGATACAGACATTGATCTGGTGGTTGATTTGGGGGAATGCTGTTCAGTGAAACATATTGCCGCAGACTTTATGCAGGGATTCTATGCTGATATTTGGATGCCTCGGGCGGTTGAAATTTCTGTTTCGAACGATAATAAGGCGTATACGATGCTTGCGACCGTTGAGAACGATGTGCCGTTCGATTTCAGACAGGACTGTTACCGGACGTTTGGCTGGACGGGTGAATCCCAAGGACGTTATATTCGGCTGAAAGCCTTTCATAACGGACATCCTGGCGGATGGATTTTCACCGATGAGATAATTGTGGAGTAATACGTTGATCCTACAGAAATGAATCTTTCTTCGCGTTCACCCCTTCGGTGGGTTCCGAGTTTGTACTTTGCGATGGGCCTTCCGTTTGTGGTTCTGAACATGG